>Ga0256845_1003536_pt1 | contig 10533 bp, 11 predicted proteins | sample RiftiametaG_FD_189101 | JGI IMG/M metagenome (GOLD analysis project Ga0256845, IMG submission 189101) | Tube worm associated microbial communities from hydrothermal vent at the East Pacific Rise, Pacific Ocean - Riftia | ecosystem: Host-associated > Annelida > Integument > Unclassified ... | reverse complement strand
TTGTAATCTCTAGGAGGCTCATAATACAATGCTATTGAAACTTTTTTTAGCTTTTACTTTAATACCAGTAATTGAGTTATATCTTTTGATTAAAATTGGCACTGTAATAGGAGGTTTTAATACTATCCTGCTTGTAATATTTACTGGTTTTGCAGGTGCCTGGCTTGCCAGATTAGAAGGCATGCATACTATGCTGAAAGTTAGAAGCAACCTAGAACAAGGAATTATGCCAGCAGAAGATTTGATTGATGCCCTTATAATATTTTGTGCAGGGGTTGTTTTGTTAACACCAGGAATTTTAACGGATTGTGCAGGTTTACTGCTTTTATGGCCAACCACAAGAAAGAAATTCAAACAATTTTTAAGAAAGAAGTTTGATGATATGAATCAGCAGGGAAATTTTAAAATAACTAATCTCCATTAGGAGCTTTAATCTTCTTAATATTATAGTGAATTATGGATATTAGAGAGAGAGTTATTGATTTAATAAAAAAAAAGGATAGTGAACTCCCTACCCTGCCTGCTGTAGTTGACAGAATTATTGCTGCTGCCTCAGATTCAAAAACCACCACTGAAGAGCTTGCTGAAATTATTTCATTTGATCAAGGCATAACAAACAAACTATTAATATTGTCAAATTCAGTTTATTATGGGCAGAGAACAAAAGTTGCAACCATAAAAAGAGCAATAACCGTGATAGGATTTGATGAGATTATCGGCATTGCCCTTGCCATGAGCATTCTATCTTCTTTTACTGAAAAATCTGGTCTTGGTCTTGATATGAAGGTATTGTGGATACATGCCATAGGGACTGCAACTGCAGCAAAAGAACTTGCAAAACGAACAAACCCAAGTATTGCAGATAAAATATTTATCCCGGCACTTCTCCATGATATGGGAAAAATCATACTAGCAATATATTTTAAAGATGAATATATTGAAGTAAGACAAAAAGCCATAGAAGAGAAAAAGACTCTCTATGTTGTAGAGAATCAAATACTAAAAATCAACCATGCCATTCTTGCAGCTCTTTTAATGAAAAGATGGAATTTTCCGGACAGCATCTTAACTCCTTGCAGGTTCCACCATACCCCTGAAAAATGCCCTGTTAAACTTCAGCATATGACATTGATTGTAAACCTTGCAGACTATCTTTGTCAGAAAGCAGGCATTGGTCACAGTGGCAATCCTGTACCTGTTACCATTAAAAATTCATTTCAGAAAGTAGGTACAAATGCACAGATTTTACGTATGATTATTGAAAAACTAAAAAAAAAGGAAGATCAAATAAAGGAATTTTTCAGAATCACTACTGACTAAACCCTATACTCCATGTCTCTTATATATCTTTAAACAGCCTGTTTTCTTTTGAATCAAATCCTGCTTTTATAAATTTTTCAAGACTGTCATTTAAAGCTTCAACTTCTATTGTACCAGCAATATTAATATCTTTGTCATCTCCTCTGTTTTCTAAGATTTCAATGGCATGCATTATACTAAAAGACTCAACATCTTTTGCAGGTTGAAAACCTTTTTGTCCATCTTCTTTAATAACTTTAGATAAAATATTACACTGCATCAGATTGGCAAGCAAAGAGCGTATTATTTTAGTAGGGATTCTGAGTATGTTTGATATATCTGATGCGGACAAAGAGACCTCACTATCCTTAAACCTTCTTACACATAAAAGAATAATTCTCAAAGAGATGAGTTTTTTCATTTTCATACTGATTGAATTGATATCGCTGTCATCGGTTTCCAGATACTCAATATTTTCAAATGCAAAAGAAATTTCAGCTCCGCTTAATAGTATTATCCAGCTTAATTGAAGCCAGATCAAAAAAAGAGGGAGAGCTGCAAAACTGCCATATATTGCATTATAGTGCGTGACTCCAACTTGAAATTTCAAATAGAGTATCTGACTTAATTGATAAAATGTGCCTGCAATAATCCCTCCTGTAATAGCAGCTTTATAGTTCACCTTAGTATTGGGTATAAAAATATAGAAAAAAATAAAAACATGGGAGGATGTGATAAAGGGGAGAAAATTAAAAAAAACCTTGGTAAATACAATACCACCTAAAAACTTTGACAGTTCTGTTGTAACAAATATAGTTACACTGCTGGAAAAAATTAGAAAGAAAGAGGCGGTTATAAAAAGAGCAATATAGTCAGCAAATTTTCTGGTTAAGGTGCGTTTAGAATTCACCCACCATATTGTGTTGAATGCATCTTCAATATGACTAAACATTTTTATTACTGACCACACCAGTAAAATAATTCCCGGGATCGCCATAATTCCGCCCTTGGTCTCTTTTAATAGATTTGAGGCAAAAGCGATTACATTGCTGGTAATCTCTTCCTGCCCTGGAAAAGTTGCCACAAGCTGAGTTTCGAGCATCTTTTCCAGTCCAAAGCCTTTGGCAACACCAAAGGCCATAGCCATAACAGGGACAATAGATAAAAGAGTATAAATAGTCAGGGCAGATGCCCTTAATATACAAAGATCTTCTCTAAAACCTTTTATCGCGAATGCAACACTTTTAATGAATTTAGATAAATAAGCTTTAACCATTTTGTTTTTCAAACCATTGTTTAAGTTTTTCAAGTCCTTGGTCAATTGTAACCTTAGGTACATACCCAAGATCATTTTTTGCTCTTGAAATATCAAACCAGTGAGATGTTGCAAGCTCTTTGGCAGCAAATCTTGTCATGGGCGGATCATGTTGAATTTTAAAAACGCTGTAGATAAATTCAAAAAATGCCCCTGCTAAGTATGCAGTTTTGAATGAAACTCTTCCTTTTATTGGCTCAAGATTTGCAGCATCAAGGAATTTGTCAGCAAGATCCCACTTTGAAACAGGGTCATCCTGGCTTATGAAATAGATATTACCTGATAAAGACGGGTCTGATTTTAATTGTTCAGCAGCAAGTATGTGAGCATCAGCTGCATTATCAATATAGGTTGTATCAACAAGATCATCTGATCTACCAATCCTTTTTAAGCTCTTTGCTCTTTTAATAATGGTTGAAACAATATGACAATTGTTATCAGGTCCCCAGATTAAAGGAGGTCTTAAAATTATGGTATTAAAATCCTCGGATGCTACATTTCTAACCATCTGTTCTGCCATTGCCTTTGTTTCAGAGTAAAATCCTGCAAACTTTTCAGGATATGGCACACTTTCTGCTATATCTTCCATATCTGAACCATCAAAAACAACACTGGGCGAGCTTGTGTAAACCAACCTTTTTATTTTATTTTTTTTGCATGCATTAATAACGTTCTTTGTGCCTGTAACATTGGTACAAAAAAAATCATCCCATGTTCCCCAAAGTTGAGGGCGTGCAGCAACATGAAAAACAAGCTCACAATTGCTGCATGCTTTATTGACCTGATTCTCATTTACAAGATCGCCCTGAATCTGTTCAACTCCCAGGTTTTCAAGTTGAGGGTAAAATTTTCTTGAAAATGATTTTACAAAAAACTTTTTTTTAAGAAGTTCTCCAACTATGGCACTGCCTAAAAATCCACCACCACCAGTTACCAAAACTTTTTTTGCATTCACCATAATTATTTCAAATTCATTTCAATATCCTTTGTCTGATTTAATCCCCCTACCATAATGACTATGCCTTTGCAAGTATATTCCCAGATTATCAATTTGGATTGCCATAAAAAACCTCACTTACTTGATCCATATCAAGGATTTATCTTTTTTTAAAGCATAGGATTAGTTTAAGGGTTTTAATTGTAATAAGACAAGCAGGACAACACTTAACAATATAAACAAGGGAGGATTTAATGACACTTTTAGACAAATTTTTAAGCCGTAAAGGTCTATACGCTTCATTCTGGTTTATTGGAATCTTCATGGTAGCAATTTTAATTTATTATACTGCCAATCTGATAAAAGAAGTGCCGCCTATTGCCAGAACCGTTTCATCTCAATCAGGAGAAATATTATACACCTTTGATGATGTTGCAGCTGGCAAAGGATATTTCCAGCAGTTTGACCTGATGGACTATGGAACCATGCTTGGTATGGGTGCGTATATGGGCCCTGACTTTTCAACTGATTTTATGCATAAAAGAGCAGAATTCCTTTATGAATACTTTGCACAACAGAAATTTGGCAAATCAACAAAAAACCTTTTAAAAACAGAGCTTGCTGTTGTAAAAGCAATGACAATTGCTGATTTTAAAGAGAAAACAACTTTAAAAAAGGAAGGGACAATATACACTACTGCATCAGCTTTAGCCTACAAAGCAAATGTTGATTACCTGGTTGATTTTCTTGTTAATGGAGATGCAGCGCGCGCATGGCGAGGTGGTATAATTCATGAAGATGAAGCTGTTAAAATTGCAGCTTTTGTGGATTGGTCACAGATGGTTGCTTCATCTTTACGCCCTGGTACAAATCGTACCTGGTCAAACAACTGGCCCAATGAGCCGATGATAGATCAAAATGCTACCTGGAATTTTCACATGGTCTCATTGTGGGAGTTTCTACTTCTCTGGGCAGCAACTATTTTAGTGATCTATTTCTTTTATGAATTTTTGAGTAAGCGTGAAGAGAATGATGAACTTGAAAAACCACTTGTTATTAAAAAACTTTTCCCATCCCAGAAAAAACTATTAAAATATGTACCCATTGTAAGCCTGTTTTTTTTAATGCAAGTTTGTATTGGTGGATATTTAGCACATCTTTATTCAGCCCCTGCTGAAAACTTTTTCTTTCCCCAGGAGATTCTTCCTTTTAATGTGATGAGAGCCCTTCATACCAACCTTGCCATAATCTGGGTTACAATCGGATGGCTTGTTGGTGGAATGCTGATAGCACCTCTGGTTGCCGACGAAGATCTGAAATTCCCCTGGCTGGTTGATATCTTATGGGTTGCTTTATTAATTGTTGGTGCTGGTGGACTTATAGGTATATACGCCGGTGCCCAGGGATGGCTGCGTGGATCATGGTTCTGGCTTGGCAATGAGGGACGCGAACTTCTCAACCTGGCAAGAGTTTGGGATATAGGGCTGGTTATTGGTTTAGTGCTCTGGTTTGGAATGGTCTTTTCTGTAATTCGTAAAGCTAAAACCAATAATCTTTTTGTCGGAACAATTATATGGTCAGCTTTTGGCATTGCAACTTTGTATATTGCCGGGATGATGCCAATTCACAAAGTGATGCCCAACTTTACTGTTGACGATTATTATCGCTGGTGGGTTGTCCACCTCTGGGTTGAACTGACATTTGAACTCTTTGCTGCAGGTGTTATTGCTTTTTTAACAGTTGCCCTTGGATTAGTAACAAGAAAAACTGCTGAAAAAGTGATGCTGTTTGAACTTTTTTTGATTATGTTAAGTGGTACATTGGGTGTCGGACACCATTACTGGTGGCAGGGACTTGATGAATATTGGGTTGCCGTAGGAGGAATTTTTTCTGCGCTTGAACCCTTACCGTTAGCTCTTTTAATGATTGAAGCTATTAAGGAGAGAAAACATATTAAAAATAAAGGAGAAGACTTCTACTTTGCTCTGCCATTTTTATGGGTTGCAGGTTCAGCAATTATGAATTGGTATGGAGCAGGTTTTTTAGGTATGGTTATAAATACTCCAACAATCAACTACTATACCCATGGCACACAATTAATTATGCCCCATGGACACGCTGCAATGTTTGGAGCTTTTGGATTTATTGCCATTGCTTTTATCTATATGACAGCTCGTGCCAATGCCATGGCCGAAGGTCATAAATGGAGCGATACACTGGGCACTGCGGGCTTTTGGCTTTCAACTCTTGGAATTATTGGCTTTGGTATTCCAAAACTACTTCTTGGATTTGAGCAGGGTAAAATTGCCCACGATATGGGCTATTATTTTGCAAGACAGCCAGATGCACTTAATCATATGAATTTTTGGAAACAAATAAATATTGTTCCTGATGGGTTAGTGATTTTAGGTGCTGCAATTATTTTTTATGATCTTGTAACAAAAATATATTTTCCAAAAAAAGCACGCTCTTAAACAATCAAATACTACTTATAAAGATTGGGAGGGGAGAAAAAAGTAATCTTCTCTCCCAAAATTTTCTTGACAAAAACCAGTTTGGAGTTTAAAGAAATCATCTGGAAATAATTATAATTAATAAGGTTGAAAATGGAAAGAGTATTGTGTGTTAAACGAAATGACTTGCCCGGAAAATGGGTTACAAAAAAAAGTGTTGTTAAAATTAAGGAACAAACCTTTTTTGAAAAATGTTCACAACTAAAATTTGGATTTCAGGAACGGCAAATTGTTGAACAGGATAAAAATTTCAAACAACTAATTCCCTATGTACTTATTCAAACAAGAGATCTGAAAAAAATTGCTGTTTATAAAAGAGAAGGAAGTGAAAAAAGGCTGCATGACCTGTGGTCAATTGGTATTGGTGGGCATATCAATCCTATAGATGCCATTAAAAATCCTAGTTTATTAAATGAAATCATTATTACTGGAATGAAACGAGAGATTGATGAAGAACTAAAACAGATTAATCAAAATGATGAGCCAATATTTAAAGGCATAATCAATGAAGATGAGACAGATGTTGGTTCTGTTCACATCGGGTTAGTTTTTACAATTCTTACTGATAATAAAGATGACTATGTTGGAGGTGAAGAGCTTGTTGACTTTAGATGGATTTCTACTGATAGGCTGAACACAATGAATTTAGAACTCTGGAGCAAGCTTGCTCTTAAACTTATTTCAAAATAGCCGGATTCTAAGAAGTCACAGCCCATCCAATATTTTTAGCACAGATGAGCCCTCTTTTTTTAAAACTTTTGACCCCCTTGTGATCTTACAAAGGCTTATCCCATATTTTTCAGCAATTTTACGCTGGGGCATTCCCGCATAAAGATCTTTTAATAGTTTCCACCTCAGTGAAAGATCAGAAAGCTCTGCTGAAGTAAAAAGTTCTTCAAATAAAGCGTTTAAATCATCAATATCTGAAATCTTACAAACAACACTCAGCAAGCTTCTATCAATCTGCATAGAATCACATTCCTATTATTCTCAGTCCCTCTTCGGTTTCATAGTAAGTCAGAATATCATAGGCATAGCCAGGTACTCCAAAATAAACAGCAAGACTATTACCAACTGCTTGAAGCCCTTCGGCAAGGCGTGAATTATCAACTTCATATAAAGTCATTGAATGAATACCATCTGTTCTGTTTGAAGAAATATAGGGTCCTCTTTTAGTTAAAAATTCAGGAAGTGTGGGTGCAGTAAGAAAGCGTTTTGCTATTTCACGAGTGCTTTCCGGCGGGTATGTAACATTAGACACAATAATCATGATTCTATCTCCTCATATAATTTAAAATAAACTTAAATTAACAATTTACACATTTTTACTAAAAGATAAAACATATAATTTCAAAATTTCAAAATTTTTTAGCTGTAAAAGGCTTTGTAACTATAAAAAGTAAGGTGTAGTAAATCAAAAAAATTCGCTTTTGAAAACTTTTAACTTGTGGTATTATTACATATACTAAGATATTTTATAGATAAATTTCAAAAATCATACTTGTCAAAATGAGAAAAGTGGGGTGAAAAATGGACACCAACTCTTTTTTAACTGTTTCGCAACTTTCCAGTGAGCTTGCTGCAGGAGAAACAATTATTAAATTTCTTGTCAAAAGATTTAAAGATTGGGTGCCTGTAACTGACCAGTCAGGACAAAAATATTATACTGTGCAAAGCTTAATCACACTGACATATTTACTGGACAAAATAAACAGAGGCCTGCTGCCATCTCAAATTGAAAAAGAGCTGGAAAGCAAAACAATCCAATTGGGTCTGCAAGATATTTCACCCTGCTCCCATGAACAAGCTAATAACCTTATGGAGAGGCGTGTAACTGCTCTTGAAAAAATTGCAGAGGCTGAAGAAAAAAAAGCTTTAGCAATTGAAAAAAACCTGGAAACTGAGGCATTAAAAGTAGATGCAATGAATAATATTGCCAATGCAATATTGTCCATTAATGCTGTCCCTGTGAGCAATTCAAACATTGAACCTGGACACGAAGAGTGTAAAATAGATGACCTGTCTCTATTGCTCGATCCTGAAATAATTGTCACTGATCATGCCATTGATGATCTTTCAATGCTGATAGAACAAAAAAATGAAAAAATCGATGATCTGTCAATGCTGCTTGCTCCAGAGGGATCAAAAGATCTAAATTCCAATGATATTGATGATCTTTCTGCATTAATTTCTGACATGGATCTTAAAAAAGATGTAAAAGTTAAAACTGACGATCTCTCTCTTCTTATTGAAACTGATGAAAATCAATCAAAGAGTAATGAACTTGATGATTTATCAGTTCTAATTGATTTTGATAAACAGATAGAACTGAAAATCCAAAAACCTGAATTTTCACCGGAAGATAATTTTGAAAAATATAAATCTGAAATAATAAACATAATAATTGATCTGAAAAATCAGGGGTCAACGGAGAAAGAGACTTGTGAACAATTTAACAAGAAAGGTATATTAACTTTTTCAGGTAAAACCAAGTGGTCTGTAAAAACAATATCTCAAATTTATAACTTAATTGAAAATGCTGCTTAACGCTTTTACTTAGCACCTGCAGCTTTAGCAAATTGTATGTCAATAAATTTTTCAAGATTGATTAAGCTTGTCATAATTTTCATCTTATCCATCATATATTTTTGTATGCTCTCAAAGTCTTCTAAATCAGGCAGGAGTTCTCCTGTTAAAATTCTGTCAGGAGGGTCTGTTAAGACTCTTTTAATTACATCTTTATCCTGGGAAAGAAAATCTGCACCAATAACTGCTGCAGAATCAGGCTGATCATCAATTGCAAGACCAGACTTCACAAAACTTGTTGTTATTTCTTGAATTGCTTCAGGATTTTTTTCAATTATCTCATTTCGTACAACAAATACACAACATGGATGATTTGGCCATATATCCTTTGAAAGGCAAAACTCTTCTCCAATTCCTTTTGCAATAACCTGGGAACCAATGGGTTCTGCAACTATAAAGCCACCAATTTCGCCGTCCTCGTCAAACTCCAGAGCCTGGAGCATTTGAAATGGTGCCACAACTTCAAGGGGTACATCAATATCAGGCTCTGTTGTTCTCCCAGGCTTTAGCCCCTTTTCTGAAAGCAATTTATGAAATAGCATATTATGAATGGAAAGCTGGTATGGGATTAATACTGTTTTACCTGCAAAATCTTCAATTTTTTCAATATTCGCCCTTTTGTTTTTAACAAGAATGCTGCCTGATTTATGCGATAACAAGATAAGCTTTATATCTTCATTCTCTTTATATATATCCATTGCTGTTGGTGCTAAAATAAGTGCACAATCTATTGCTTTTGTTGATAAAGCATCTGCAACTTCATTCCAGCCATTCTTTAATACAGATTCCAGAGTACAGTGTTCAAACGTCTCCATTCCTTTTTTTAGCTTCAAGTTTGTGACACCCAAAATCAAGTGATCAGTGATGCAAAGATGCCCGATTTTAATAACTGGTTTGTCTGCCATTACATTCCCTCCAGATTAGAAATCATGATGGTTTGTTCGTTAAAAAAAACCGATTCGCTGGTGTTAAATTAAAAAAATTTCTCTGTTTAAACTATACTATTATAATTTGCATATTTAATACGAAATGTAAAGGGAAAATTAAAAAATTCGTTGATTTGTCAGAAGTCCAAATAAGCTTTGGCGAATTTTATGTCCTCTAGTGTTGTAATTTTAATATTTCTTCTTAACCCTTCAATAACTGCAACATTATGTCCACAAAACTCTACAAAAGAAGCATCGTCAGTTCCTGAAAAATTTTGATCTTTTGCTGATTCCATTGCATTGATAATAATCTTCAATAAAAATGCCTGGGGAGTTTGTATCTGATACACAGACTCTCTATTCAGGGTTTTTTTTACAACTTTGTCCTTAACTATTTTTAAAGTATCAATTGCTTTTATGGCTGGAACACATGCACCAAATTCAATTGCACCCGTTATACATGCGTCAATGAGGAAATTATTTATTAAGGGACGGACTCCATCATGAATCAGTACAACATCTTTCTCTAAATTACCACTCAAGGTTCTGATAACATTTAATCCTTTTAGCACAGAGTCCTGGCGTTGTTTTCCACCAGCTGTAATCATAATTTTGTCATTTATACCCAAAGGGTTTAATATATTTTTCCTGCAATATTCAATGTCATTTGAAGGGACTACAAGAATAGTTTTATGGGCTCTATTTTTATACTGCTCAAACTTTAAAAGAGTATGACTTAAAATTGGAAGATTGTTCACTGCAATATATTGTTTTTTTACCTGGGATTGCATGCGCAAACCTTCTCCAGCAGCAACAATGAGAAAAAAAAGGTTGAAATTTGACATTGTATTAATGCAAGTAAGTCAGCTCCAAAGGAAGAGGTATGCCTTTACCCATGGAATCCTCTCCATAGTTAACTTCAGAAAGCACTTTGATATCATCAAGAGCACGCAAAAT
>Ga0256845_1003534_pt1 | contig 10539 bp, 10 predicted proteins | sample RiftiametaG_FD_189101 | JGI IMG/M metagenome (GOLD analysis project Ga0256845, IMG submission 189101) | Tube worm associated microbial communities from hydrothermal vent at the East Pacific Rise, Pacific Ocean - Riftia | ecosystem: Host-associated > Annelida > Integument > Unclassified ... | reverse complement strand
TTAAGAAGGATGAAGACCTCGTAAAATCTGTAGATAGATTACGATAAACCTAACATAATAGTAATAGTGCGTAAAACCCAAGGCGAAAGCTTTGGGTTTTTTTGTTGCTTCGAGTTAAATTCTGAAAGAATTTTGTATCAAAAAGTTGGGCGTTACCCGAAAAGGGTCGGGCTTTCTGCTATATCTTTTTTAAACGCCATTGCGAGTACGAAGGACGCAGCAATCTGTTAAATATAAGTTCTAAATAATCTTTATTTTTTATTAGTATTAAAAAAGGATGCCGCTACAATCCCTAACGCACCTACCAAAGAACATAGTTTAATTAAATAATAATATGCCGTAATAATAAGAAAGTCCTTCCTCTTGAAAAGGATTTAAGGTGAGAATTCAATAACTTCTAAATTATCAATTTTACTACCATCAATAGTAAAACGAAGCATAGTACGTGTTTTATGAAACCCATGTTTTCCAACTGCACCAGGATTCATGTGTAATAAATTCAGTTTTTTATCAGGCATTACTTTCAAAATATGCGAATGCCCAGAAATAAATAATTTTGGCGGATTTGCTCTAATGTTGTCACGAACTCTAACATTATACGCTTTTGGGTAACCGCCAATATGCGTTATCCAAACATCAACATTTTCACACATAAAACGATTGTTTTCAGGGAACTCTAATCGTATTTTGGCATCATCAATATTACCATAAACACCTTTTAATGGCTTTAGTTTTTTTATAGCATCTGTTACTTTTAAATCCCCAATATCGCCTGCATGCCAAACTTCGTCAGCTAGTTTTACATATTTTAAAACAGCGTCATCAATATAACTATGAGTATCAGAAAGTAATAATATTTTTGTCATTTATAAGTGTTGTAAAATATATTGGTAAAGTTATAGATAATTGTTTTAATCTGTTATGAAATTAAAAGGTTGATGATGAATTTTTATTGACCTTGTCAGAAAAAAACGATAACTTCGTTTAACACTCTATAAAAATAATTGTGGTGGTGTGCTTAAATAAAGGTAGTGCCTGTTTGCTACACCTGATTTTTCCTTCGGAAAATCTTCGTACGCAAATTGTAACTATTCTTATACAAACAGGTTGGCAGAAATTTGAACAAAACGCAAATTGAAAAATAAACAAAATTAAGGAATATGGAAAAATGGGTTAATTATTTGACTGAATTCACAAAAGATATTTGCGATTCGAGTATTACTCAAAATGACAAAGGTCACTACCTATTTACTACTTCCGAAATTTTTGACTTAAAGACTACTTTGTCGACAGAATATGGATTTCTTGAACTCTTATTTACTGATAATCAAACTCAAACTGACTTTCTTTCTTTTTCGAATATTAATAAAAATACAACTCGAAAAGATTCTATTCAGCTCGTTCAAACAAAATGGGACAATTCAAAGTTTCCGTGTAGAGTTTTTGTTGAAAAGAAAAAAATCCAATTCTACGATAAAACTAATGACTTAACACTAAATGAAAAATTTGAAAACAGAATTACTGTTCTTCAATCTTTATTTAAAATATTAATCGATTTGAAAATACAGAACACACTAAAAAAACTGAATCTGAAAAATGTAAACTTAAGACGTGTATAAAAAACGCTTAAATTAGTGCAAAATCAAAGATTAGTACGCTTTTGTTACGTCTGATTTTCCTTCGGAAAATCTTCGTACGCAAATTGCAACTATTCTTATACAAACAGGTTAGCATAATTTAAAATCAACCAAGTAAATGATAGGAATATTAGTCGCAATTACCATTTCGTGGTTACTGCTATATTTAATTGAAAAGAAGAATATTTTAGCATTAGGATTTCTTCCAATGGTCAAAAGATTAAAACAATTCCTAATTGGATTTCTAATTACTGGAATACTTTGCGTTCTCGTTCAATACTTAGAATCATATCTTAAATCATCTATTTGGGTTTTAAATGAAAATATTACTGGCGAAATTATTTTAAAATCATTTTGGTGGGATTTTAAATCTGTATTAACAGAAGAACTTATTTTCCGTGGAGCACTACTCTATATTCTAATCCGAAAAATTGGTTCGAAAAAGAGTATTTTAATTTCTGCAATTGCGTTCGGAATCTATCATTGGTTTTCATATGGAGTTTTAGGAAATGTTATGGCAATGATTTTAGTATTTATAGGAACTGGACTAATGGGTTATGCTTGGGCTTGGGCATTTTCGAAAACCAAATCTTTAATGCTTCCTTTTGGATTTCATTTAGGCTGGAATTTTATTTACAATACTATATTTTCAAAAGGTCCTTTAGGGGAGTTATTCCTAATTTCTCAAGGCGGAAAAGAATTAACTGATTGGACTTCGCTTTTGAACTTTGTAACGGGATTGGTCTTAGTTCCAATTTTGATATTGATTTATGTTAAATGCTTTGTGAAAGATGAAACAAAATCGAAAATATAACGGAATAAAAAACTATGCCTAACAGCTATTAAAAAAAGCCTCTCATTTCTGAGAAGCTTTCATATATTTTAAAACTTTAAAAGAATATTAAAGCGCAGCAATATGTTTTGCTAGACCAGACTTTAAGTTAGCTGCTTTATTAGCATGTATAACATTTTTCTTAGCCAATTTATCAATCATAGAAACAATAGAAGGAAACATTTTTTCTGCATCTTTCTTTTTTGTTAACTCACGTAATTTTTTAATAGCATTACGAGTTGTTTTATGCTGATATTTATTAATTAAACGTTTAGCTTCGTTGCTTCTAATTCTTTTTAATGCTGACTTGTGATTTGCCATTTTGTTTTTTCTTTTATTAAAATTGTAGCCCGTAGGGGAATCGAACCCCTCTTACATGGATGAAAACCATGCGTCCTAGCCGATAGACGAACGGGCCATTTGTTTTAAGTACTTAAAAATTTAATCCTAATATACTTTTCAAATAACTTACAATGTCTCCATTGCGGATGCAAAAATACAACTATTTTTAAATGTCGCAATAGCTAGATAATTTTTTTTTAAAAAATTTTAAAACTAATTGAAATTAGTACGCTTTTGCGAACAAAACACGCTGTTTTGAGGGCTTTCCACTATACACACAAACACCTGTTTCTTCCTTTGAGCCTAAAGGAATACACCGTATTGTCGCTTTTGTTAGCTCTTTTATTTTATTCTCACTTTCAGAAGTGCCATCCCAATGCGCAGAAACAAACCCAGTTTTGGTTTCTAAAACATCTTTAAATTCATCAAAAGTATCAACTTCAGTAATATGAGAATCTCTAAAATCGACCGCTTTTTTAAATAATGTTTTTTGTATTTCTTCTAATAAATCTGCAACAGTCGTAGTTAAATCATCTAAAGCAACAATTTCTTTAGTTAACGTATCTCGTCTTGCCAATTCAACAGTTCCATTTTCTAAATCTTTTGGACCAATTGCTATACGCAATGGCACACCTTGTAATTCGTGTTGTGCAAATTTGGCTCCAGGACGTCGCGTATCTCTATTATCAAACTTAACCGTTATATTTTTACTTCTTAAGTCACTTACAATACCATTTACAATTTCTGTTATAGCTTCTAATTGTTCATCATTTCTAAAAATAGGTACAATTACTACTTGATTTGGTGCTAAACTTGGTGGTAACACTAATCCATGGTCATCACTATGCGTCATAATTAACGCACCAATTAATCGTGTTGAAACACCCCAAGATGTTGCCCAAACATAATCTTGTTTTCCTTCTCTATTTGCAAATTTCACATCAAATGCTTTTGCGAAATTTTGACCTAAAAAGTGTGATGTTCCTGCTTGTAACGCTTTTCCATCTTGCATTAATGCTTCAATACAAAAGGTTTCTTCAGCTCCAGCAAAACGCTCACTTTCAGTTTTTACACCTTGTATTACAGGAATAGCCATAAAATTTTCAACAAACGTAGCGTATACATTATTCATCAACTTAGCTTCTGCAACTGCTTCCTTTTTAGTTTCATGAGCTGTATGTCCTTCTTGCCATAAAAATTCTGCTGTACGTAAAAATAAACGTGTACGCATTTCCCAACGTACTACATTTGCCCATTGGTTTATTAATAATGGTAAATCTCTATACGATTGAACCCAACCTTTAAACGTATTCCAAATAATAGCTTCACTAGTTGGTCTTACAATAAGCTCTTCTTCTAACTTAGCTTCAGGGTCTACTCGTAGCTTACCAGGGTTATCTGGGTCATTTTGTAATCTATAATGAGTAACAATAGCACACTCTTTTGCAAAGCCTTCTGCATTTTTTTCTTCTGCTTCAAACAAACTTTTTGGTACAAATAATGGAAAATACGCATTTTCATGCCCTGTTTCTTTAAACATTTTATCTAATTCTGCTTGCATTTTCTCCCAAATCGCATAACCGTATGGCTTAATTACCATACAACCTCTAACTGCTGAATTCTCCGCTAAGTCCGCCTTTACAACAAGTTCGTTATACCATTTTGAATAATCTTCTGCTCTACTCGTAAGTTTTTTACTCATATCAATGTTTTGGCACAAATATTGTGACTATGTTAAATAATAAAATAGTTCAGCAAAACTAACTATTTTTGTTTTGTTAACAATAAAATTCTCGAGATATGCAATATATTAACTACTTAAAAAGAAAAATGCCAATAGTTGCCATTTTTGGTTTACTACTTGGTTTATCATCATGTGGCTCATATCAATACGTTGGTGTTGATAATGATGGTGTTTATGGCGACATACAAAAACCTGTACAACAAAAAGATGTTGCGGTAGCTTCAAACAACAATTATTATCAAAATTATTTTAAAAATAAATCTTTAGAACTCGATAATCAGTTTTCTGAAGATATCTATTTTACTGATATAGATTCTTATGTTGGTAAAAATTACGTTGAAAACGATTCAATTAACAATAACTACCAAGGTTATGCTGGTTGGGGGCAAAATAATAGCGAAGTAACTATTAATATAAACTCTGGTTATGGATATGGCTACAATTCTTGGTGGAACAGACCTTATTACAATAATTGGGGATATTATGGTTGGAATCATTATAGTTTTTATGATTCTTATTGGTGTCCACCTTATTATGGTGGTTACTACAATAGCTGGGCTTACAATCCTTACCGTTATGGATATTATGGTTCTCGTTATAGAAACTACGGATATTATAATAGATATAACAATTACTACAGCAGTTCAAGAGGTTTAGCTTATAATGCAGGAAGACGCAATAGTCTTGTCTCATCAAATCGCTCTAGCAGTTTAAATAACTCACGATCTTATGTTTCTAGAAGAGGTACAACTTCAACTATAAATAGACGTAGTAGAACTGGTACACGTGTAGGGAATACGGTTGTAAGAAGAAATCGAGTAGCAACTCCGTCTTCAAATTCAATAACTCGTTCTTCTTCTACAGTAAGAAGAAATCCAGGAACTAGACCTACTAGAATTATTTCAAGATCTACAAATGGCAACAACTCTAGCGTAAGAAGAAATACTACTGGAAGAAGAAGTAGCACCGTTTCAAGACCAGCTAGAAGTAGCAGTAGTCGCTCTAGCACAGTTTCAAGACCAACTAGAAGCAGCAGTAGATCTACAACTTCAAGATCATCAAGTAGTAGCAGAAGTTCAGGAAGTAGAAGAAGTTCTGGCTCATCATCTGGTAAAAGACGCGGTTAAAATCACAAAAAATAAAAAAATTTTAATATGAAAAAGTTACAATTACTATTCATAGGCATGCTATCTATGTCTACTTTAAATGCCCAAGATATAACAGATGCATTACGCTATTCTCAAAGTGAAATTCAAGGAACTGCTCGTTTTAGAGCTTTAAGTGGTGCATTTGGTGCTTTAGGTGGCGATATGAGTGCGGTTAGTTTAAATCCTGCTGGCTCAGCTATTTTCACTAGCAGTCATGCATCATTTAGTTTATCAAATTTAGAAACAACAAATGACGCACAATACTTTAATGGATTAGGAAGAACAAACGACTCAAATTTCGACCTTAATCAAGGTGGAGCTGTTTTTGTTTTTGCAAGTAACGATGATTCGCCTTGGAGAAAATTTACTTTAGGTCTCGCATATGATAAAACCAATAATTTTGATGATAATTGGTTTGCGTTTGGAACAAATACAAATAACAACTCTATAGATAGTTACTTTTATTATTATGCAGACGGATTACGTTTAGATAAAATTTCTGCTTTAGATGGCGAATCTTTAACTGATGCTTATGCAGATATAGGTAATGTTTACGGTTTTGGTAATCAACAAGCATTTTTAGGTTTTGAATCTTTTATTTTAGAACCAGGCGATGTAACAGATAATGCTAATACAACCTATTTTTCAAACTTAGCAGATGGCACATTTAATCATGATTATACGTATGTATCCTCAGGTTATAACGGGAAATTAACATTTAACATGGCAGCTCAATATGGAGATAATTTATATTTAGGCTTAAATTTAAATTCACACTTTATAGACTACGAACGCTCAACTTTATTATTTGAAGACAATACAAATGCGGGTTCAATAATTACCGATATAGAGTTTAAAAATAATTTATCAACTCTAGGACACGGGTTTTCATTTCAATTAGGTGGTATTTTAAAGCTTAATAAAGAATTTAGAATTGGTTTAACTTACGATTCTCCAACATGGTATACTATTGAAGAGGAAACTACTCAATATTTAGCAACCAATGGAGATAATGGATTTGCTGAAGTTAACCCACAAATTATAAATATTTACCCAGAATACAAATTACAAACACCTGCTAAAATAACAGGAAGTTTAGCCTATATTTTTGGCAAGCAAGGTTTAATAAGTTTTGATTATTCTCGTAAAGATTATAGTAGCACAAAGTTTAAACCAAAATCTGATTACACAAATACAAATAGTGAAATTAGTAATATGTTAACCGATGCTTCTACATATAGAATTGGTGGTGAATACAAGCACGAACAATTTAGTTTTAGAGGCGGTTATCGTTTTGAAGAAAGTCCATATAAAAATGGTGTTACTGTTGGTGATTTAACAGGTTACTCCTTCGGAATTGGTTACAATTTTGGAAATACAAAATTAGATTTAACATTTGATGAATCTAGTAGAACTAATGAAACACAATTATATAATGTTGGTTTAATTGATACTGTTTTAATTGATAGAATAAATTCGAATTTAACCCTATCGTTAAGTTTCAATATTTAAAAACCATTTACAAAATATTTTAAAAAAGCTTGGATATTTATATTCAAGCTTTTTTGTTTTTAATGTAATTTGATTAAGAAACAGAAGACATATTTGTAGACTAATTAATTGTTTGTTAATACAAAACATAACAAAAGTGTTTTACTTATCTTTGCAGACTAAAATAAGATTTTTCAGACTAATGAAAATTGAAAATAATATAGAAGAATTTGAAGCTTTAGGAGATGACCATATTGGCTCCTCATCAAATACACCATTGCGTAATGATGCATTTAGACTTTCTAATGAAGAAAAAATAGAGATTATTAAAGATGATGTGCGTCATATTTTAGAAACCTTAGGTTTAGATTTAGATGATGATAGTTTAAGTGGCACTCCAAATCGTGTTGCCAAAATGTTTGTTAAAGAAATTTTTGGAGGTTTAAATCCAAATAACAAACCAAAAGCTTCAACTTTTGAAAACAAATACAAATACGGCGAAATGTTAGTTGAAAAAAACATTACACTGTATTCAACTTGCGAGCATCACTTATTACCAATCATTGGAAAAGCACATATTGCCTATATTTCAAACGGCACAGTAGTTGGTTTATCTAAAATGAATCGTATTGTAGATTATTATGCAAAACGCCCACAAGTACAAGAGCGTTTAACCATTCAAGTAGTTAAAGAACTTCAAGAAGTTTTAAACACAAAAGATGTAGCATGCGTTATTGATGCAAAACATTTATGTGTAAATTCTAGAGGTATAAAAGATATTGAAAGTAGCACCGTAACTTCAGAATATGGAGGCAAATTTAAAGAAGAAGCTACACGAAGAGAGTTTTTAGATTATATTAAATTAGAAACAAAATTTTAGAAAACTACAAATAGTTTAATGGAACTTTACACGCATCAATCAATTCAAATTTACAACTCTTTATCCGGTAAAAAAGAAACATTCAAACCTATAAACGAAGGTTATGTTGGCATGTATGTTTGCGGACCAACTGTATATAGCAATGTGCATTTAGGTAATGTAAGAACCTTTATGTCTTTTGATGTTATTTTTCGTTATTTAAAACATTTAGGATATAAAGTTCGCTATGTTCGGAATATTACGGATGCTGGGCATTTAGAAAACGATGCCGATGAAGGTGAAGATAGAATCGCTAAAAAAGCACGGTTAGAGCAGATTGAACCTATGGAAGTTGTACAACGCTATACTGTAGATTTTCATAATATTCTTAATACATTTAACTTTTTACCGCCAAGTATAGAACCAACAGCAACTGGTCATATTATTGAACAAATTGAATTAATTAAGAATATTCTAGATAAAGGTTTTGCATACGAAGTAAATGGTTCTGTTTATTTTGATGTTCATAAATTCAATAAAACACACGATTACGGAAAACTAAGTAAACGCAAACTTGAAGATTTAATTCACAATACGCGCGCATTAGATGGGCAAAGCGATAAAAAGAATCCACAAGATTTTGCGCTTTGGAAAAAAGCAGAACCTCAACATATTATGCGTTGGCCTTCGCCTTGGAGCAATGGTTTCCCAGGTTGGCATTTAGAATGTACCGCCATGAGTACCAAGTATTTGGGTGAACATTTCGATATTCATGGTGGTGGAATGGATTTAAAATTCCCACATCACGAATGTGAAATCGCACAAAATGAAGCTGCCAAAGGTCAAACGCCAGTAAACTATTGGTTGCATGCCAATATGTTGATTATGAACGGTAAAAAAATGGCGAAATCTACAGGTAATTATATTTTACCAAGCGAGATTTTTTCAGGTAAAAATGATAATATTACTAAAGCATTTACGCCAAGTGTAGCACGTTTTTTCATGTTACAAGCACATTACAGAAGTATTTTAGATTTTACCAATGATGGCTTATTAGCAAGTGAAAAAGGATTTTACAGATTAATGGATGCTGTTAATTTGTTAGACGATTTGAAACCTTCTGAAACGTCAAATATTGATATAAATACATGGAAACAGAAATGTTACGATGCTATGAATGACGATTTTAATTCGCCAATTTTAATTGCCAATTTATTTGAAGCTGTTAAATACATTAATCAAATAAAAGACCATTCTGAAACTTTAAATACTGAAGATTTAGCTACTTTAAAAAATACAATTAATACTTTTGTTTTTGATATTTTAGGATTAGAAAACGTTTCTAAAAACGAATCTGGTAACGATAAACTTTCTGGTGCTGTTGATGTTTTAATAAAATTAAGACAAGATGCTAGAGCAAATAAAGATTTTGCATTATCAGATAAAATACGTGATGAATTAGCAGAAGCTGGCATTTTACTTAAAGATGGTAAAGATGGCACAACGTTTTCTGTGAATTAGTTTAGTTGTTCGTCGTTTGCTATTAAGTTATTTTACTTTCTTTCGACTTAATAACTCAACAACACACAAAATAAGAATTAATGAAACTACTCATTGCGCCTTTTCTTTTTATAATAAAAGTATATCAAAAATTGATATCTCCTTTTACGCCTGCAACGTGTAGATTTCAACCAACATGCTCGCATTACAGTAAAGAAGCTTTACAAAAACATGGTTTATTTAAAGGTGGAAAATTAGCATTGAAGCGAATATTTAGTTGTCATCCTTGGGGGAAAAGTGGTTATGACCCAGTACCTTAATCAAGTTTTATACTCTTGATTTTGTAAAAAATTTCAACTACCTTCGTTTAACGTCTGATATGATATAAAACGTTGAAACGCTTTTATATCAGCGAAACATTGGCACTTATTTGAGAAAAAAAATGAAACGATTAACTAAATTTATAGAAAAGAATATTTCAAGAAAAAAGGTTTTAGGACTTTTTATCTTGACCAATGTTGTTTACGCCTTCATGCTGACTGTTACAATTCCCAAAACAATGGAATTCTCTAACGGAATGAAATTATTGGATATGATGCCCACAGGATATGATTTGAATTATGTAAGTGAATTATTCAGTTCGCTTGGAGAAAATGGACGAGAGACTTATCTAACCAGCCAAATACCTGTGGATATGATTTACCCACTACTTTTCGGACTTTCTTACTGTTTGCTTTTGGGATATTTCTTAAAAAAACTAAACAAACTTAATAGCCCATATTTATATTTATGCCTACTTCCTGTAATTGCAGGAATTTCAGATTATTTGGAAAATATAGGAATAATTACAATGTTGAATAATTATCCAGACTTGACAGAGACTATGGTTAATGCAACCAATACTTTTACAGTTCTAAAAAGTATTTCAACAAGTGTATTTTTTATTGCCTTGATAGTAATCTTAATAATACTTGGAATTAAATTCG
>Ga0256845_1003533_pt1 | contig 10541 bp, 10 predicted proteins | sample RiftiametaG_FD_189101 | JGI IMG/M metagenome (GOLD analysis project Ga0256845, IMG submission 189101) | Tube worm associated microbial communities from hydrothermal vent at the East Pacific Rise, Pacific Ocean - Riftia | ecosystem: Host-associated > Annelida > Integument > Unclassified ... | reverse complement strand
ACGATTCGGATGATGACGATTCGGATGATGACGATTCGGATGATGACGATTCGGATGATGACGATTCGGGCGAAGGCGATGATGATTCGGGCGAAGGCGACGATGATTCGGGCGAAGGCGATGATGATTCGGGCGAAGGCGACGATGATAAGTTGATGTGTGAAGGCGAATTTCAGTTTGAGTTTGAAGGCGGCGAGTTTTGTGTGAATCTTCTGGCTGGCCAACACCTTGAGGTGGGAACTGCTTGTTTTTGGGTTGAACAAACGGAAAACTCTTCGCCGATGTGCGGTGAATTGGCCGGAGATTTCGTCCGAGTTGAGATCACCATGCAAAATGGCTGGCTCTTGGACGGAGTGCATTTAGCCGCTGGTGACGAGCTGATGGATTTTCCGATGGGGGCCAGTAACAATCCGAAGGTTGGCCAGTTTCCGTTTTCTTCGGGATGGTTAGGGGGGCCTAGGCTGGTATCAGATGGACTTCTCGCTTGATGTCTTTGGCGCTTGGATGAACGAAGGCATGTGCAAAGACGTAGATACGTTTGTTGCACTACATGCCGATGTTTCTTTGGAGAATTGTGCGGTGACGGAGACGGCTTGGGGCGAGGGCATGGCGATGAGCGAGAAAGGGAGTTGGGCCATGTTCTTCACACCTCGACTCAAGTGCATGTGTGACGAGCCGATAGATCAGGGGGAAGCTGGATGGATGGAGCCACTGATACCCTGATAGTTCGCTAGTTGAATCTCGGTGGCGACATAAAAAAACCGAAGGAGCGAGGTGGCTCTTTCGGTTTTTTCGTGTCGCCTATCGAGGAGGCGCATTGAGATGCCCTGAAGCCGCCCAATGATCTTGTTGAGAGGCTTCGAGAGCGCAGCTGTCTATCTAATCGGTGCGGCTATCTAATCGGTACAGGAGCGGGGGCACACCTGTCGACAATGCAGACATCCTCTCTGAGACAGCTGCGATCTGTGGCTTGGTAATCGCCGTCACAGAACCAATCAGCTGTGCTTTTGAGGCAACCGGTGGGCTGGGGTGGAGGCATGACTCCGTCTTTAAACTTTTTTAAGGCGAAGTCGCAAAAGTCTTGTGGCTCTCCACAAATTCCCTGGTAACAGCCCCCTTTGCTGCAAGCGCTGTCTTGCCAAGTGCCCTCTTTGCAGACCCTAGAGATGACCTTTTCCGTCGAAGTTAGACCGCATTGTTTGTTGGGTGTCTCTACTGAGCCAGGTTGGCAGGTCCCGCAGCCGTAGACGGGGACAATGGCTTTGCCTTCCGTGGTGAGGGGCGTGATGCGCTGACATTTATACTCGGGATCTTCCGAGACACATTTTTCGCCACGTTGCCACTTTCCGAATTTATCGCACTTTTCTACAATTGGATCGCTGGCGTGACAACGTGTAGCCCCAGGAGAACATTCGCCTACACACTTGTCATCAACACACGCCTGATTGGCGCAGAGTTGACTTGCCCCCCAATTACCTTGTGAATTACAATACTGAAGATTGCGGGAGTCTTTACAGGATATTTTACCCGGGAGACATTGTCCTATGCAGGGCCCATTTGTTGCGGAGGTATCACAGAAAAATTCACAGGCACTGTCTGCAGAGACCCACCACTTATTATTGTCGCAACTTTGAGGGGTTTTGTCTGCAGTGCACTGCTCGTCGCCGTCAAGGCAAGAACCCGTGCAGACTCCCTCTGTGCAGGTCGCTTCGCTTCCTGTTGTTCCGCAGACATCGCCGTCATTTTTCCAAGTGCCGGTTGAATTGCACAATCGCTTTTGTAGCGAAGCGTCAGGCGAACAATCCCTAGTGCCTGGAACGCACTCTCCTCCACATTTGTCTGAAACGCAGGAAAAGTCGCAATTGATGGGATCTTGCCATTCACCTGAGTCTGCGCAAGTTTGTTCTTTTGTATCGCTGGGGCATTGGGTAGTAGAAGGCTGGCAACTACCGCCACAGGCCGCTCCCATAGTATTGTCCCCATCAACGCATACAAATTCACACGGGGTGCTCACGTCGAACCATTGATCAGCCGCGCAGACTTGCACCTGTTTGTTCTCGCAGCGGGTGACCCCTGCCTCACAGAGGGGCTCGAGGCCAGCCCCTCCCAGGGCACCAGTCCCCCCTGAGGCCGCACCACCAGTGGCTGTTGTGCCTCCGCTTGCTCCGCCACTGCCTGATTGGGCCCCTCCGGAGCTTGCTCCTCCCGAGTTGGCCGCTCCGCCTAGAAGTCCGTCAAGAGCGTCGTCGAAGGCATCGTCGTCAAAGAGTAAACCCGATGTGTCGACGGAACAGGCCGCAAAAAGTAGCGTGCCTGTGAGCAGGATGAAGCGGGGGCGTATTGAGGAAAAAAGTTGAGTCATGATATTCTTTGAAAAAGTAATGTGCAGGTGCAGAGGAGGCGAGAGCAGATTTAGAACGTCCCACTAGCAAAGAAGCCACCGCCGCCAAGAGTAGGGGCTGGCGTGAGCTTGAGAGTGGCAAGACCCAGGGCGTTGTTGGTAGCCAAAGTTTCCGTTTTATTGTCCCCAAGAATCACCAGAGTGATTCCAGCGGCGCTCAATACGCCGCCTGTGATATAAAGAACATTAGCGATTGTGGCCATGGAAGCTGCGCTATCGAAATCGTCTTGCCCAATCTCTTCGCAGATATCGTTGATGCAATTGTCCAATGCATCTTGCTCTTTACTTTGGCTGATGAGCCCGGTGACGACTCCGCCTCCCAATGCCAAAACGCCCACCCCGGTTGTGATATAACCCGCAAGGCGCAAGGTATTGGGCCCCGTGCTCTGTGGCGGGGTGTCTTGGAGGGCGGCGGCAGGCGCGCTGGCCGCAGGAGCCGCTACGGCAGGGGTAACTTCAGAGAAATTGAATTGATGAGAAGGGCTTTCACCCGCTTGAAGCACGGCTTCCCAGGTGCGTTGCGTTTCACCGGAGCGGGCGGTGATGACCAGGCTGCCAGCGCGTAGTCCCAGGACTGTCTGGGCACCTTTTAATTCGTAGATTTGCGCTGGCGCAGATGAACCTTGTCGCTTGACCGTCACTCGAACGTTTTCTTCTGTAGAAGAAAGACTGACGCTGGTCATATTTCCCTCAATCAAAAGTAATTCTCGCTGAATGTGCAATCGCTCTTGGGGATCTACCTCCTCGCCACCTTTCTTTAGATATTTTCCATAATATTGGAGAGCCTCTCCGTCGCGCTCGAGCTTGAGAGCACAAAGACCTAGGTTGCCTAGGACTTTCCAACTGCCACCGCTTTTTTCTGAGGCGAGTTGAAACTGTCGAAAAGCATCCTGATAATTTTTGTCGGCAATGAGTTCTACACCATTGGTAAAGTGTAGCTTGGCCGTCGCTAAATCTGCGGCGGCTTCAGCCTCAGCCTCTGGGCTGAGCGATGGTGAATCGTCCGTCGCTGACTTGCCCGTGGGGGCCTGAGAGGTTTCGGCATTTTCAGCAACACTCGAGGGTTCTTGGGCGTAGGAGCTCGCCGCGAAAAGAGTGAGTGCTAGTGCCAATCGAGTGCCAATAAGAGCTCGCTTGCTGCGAGCTGCGGGTAAGTCTGCCAAGTCGTCTCTCCTAGAGGCAATGCGCCTCGGTTAGTTAGTATGTCAGGGGAGTGCTCTGTTCAAAAGACCTAGAAGGAAGGAATGCTTGAATCTATTCGTTGTTGTTGCACCTAGACTGTAAATTCGAGCAGGTTCATGGCGTGCGAACGCTGAGATCCTCTTTAGCGGGGCATGAGAAGGACGTACGGCCAAGGGGACGTTTTATGAATCTCAAACAAAAAGGGAACTTTGGTGTTCAGAAACCAAGCGGGGAGCCCCCTCGCGCGCGCTCAATAGCCCGTCCCTTGCAGTGGGTTAAGATCCCTCTGACGTCGCCTCTGGGAGAGCGGGAGGTGAGAAAAGTTTGTATCGAGGGGCAAGTTGTTGCGCTTGCTTTGCTTGAGGGACGCTACGGAGCTTTAGAAAACGCGTGTCCCCACAAAGGGGGAGCTTTAGGGGACGGGTATTTGGACGCTCACAATTGTCTTCATTGCCCCTGGCACGATTGGGCATTTGACGTGCTGACTGGAAAAGGGGCAGATGGGGCCGACGCGCGGGCTTATCGTGTGCAACTGCGTGGTGATGACCTATGGATCGAGATTGAGCGTAGTACGAGGCGCTCAATGACGAGATCATGAAGGTGAGAGTAAAGAGTTGAGCTCTTTTGCCAGTTCTTCGCCTGTAAATGGTTTGCTTAAAACACGTTGATGTGATGTTTTTGGTAGAAATCCATTTTCGTACCCGGTCATGAAGAGAACTCTTAGGTGGGGCGATATTGCGAGAGCTTCTTTGCAAAGTCCTACACCGCTCATGCCTCCCGGTAAAACAATGTCAGTAAAGAGCAATCGTGTCTTTTTGTTTTGTGAGAGATGCTTGAGTGCTAGGGCCGCAGTGGTGACATGAGTCACCTCATAACCGAGGCGTTTGATGAGACGTTGGGTCAAGCGGGCAACGGTGGGCTCGTCTTCGACGAGAAGAATTTCCTGACCTTTTCCTTCAGAAAGAAGCTGTTTTTTGCGGGAGAGAGCCTTTGAAAGCTCCTCATTTTTTTCGGGGGCACGGGGCAAGTAAAGAGTGACATTTGTACCTTTTCCTAGAACGCTGCGCATCTCAACATGTCCGCCACTTTGCTGGGTAAAACCGTAGACCATACTGAGACCCAAGCCGTTGCCTTGACCAGTGGATTTTGTCGTAAAGAAGGGCTCAAAGACCTTGGCTAGCGAAGCTGCATCAATGCCTATGCCGTTGTCTGTGACGCTTAGACATACGTAATGCCCTTCTTTTAAGTCGCCGAGCGCCTTTTTGGAGGTGGTAACCGTATGAGTGTAGTTGGTTGCACTGAGTTTAAGCTGTCCCCCCGCTTCTCCCATTGCATCTCGCCCATTGATGGCCAGGTTCAGTAGAGCACTTTCCAATTGCTCTGGGTCGGCGACGCATTGCCAGATCTGGCTAGAAAGTTGCACGTCGATCGCCACTTGAGGACCCAATGTTCTACGGAACAATTCAGTTATTTTCACAAAAAGAGTGCGAATTGTGAGGTTTTGAGGGGAGAGGCTCTGTTTTCTACCAAAAGCAAGCAGGCGGTGGGTCAGCGCGGCGGCTCGCTCGACTGCTTCATCGGCAATCTGTACAAGTTGATAGACCGCATTGGGATCGTTACGCGCCACTTCAGCCTCTTCGAGACTACTGCGGATTACCATCAATAGATTGTTGAAGTCGTGAGCAATACCTCCTGTGAGTTGCCCTAGGGCCTGGAGCTTCTGGCGCTGCATGAGCTTTTCTTCGCTAGCTCGAAAAGACTCGTCCGCTCGGTACTTCTTCGTAATATCGGTAGAGATCAAAGTGACTGACTTCACCTCATCGCCGAGCATGATGGGGCTGAGTCGAGTACTGAAGATAGTGTCATCACCTTTTTTGTGAGCAAGGGGGATGGCTATTTCGTATGCTTCGTTCTTACCCGTGTTGAATACTCGTTCGATGGCCCCGTAGACCTTTTCTTTTTCCTCCTCGGGAAGGAACTTTTCGATGGTGCTTCCTACTGCAACTCGATTGGCATCTTCAGACAGAGCTCGATTGAGAAAAGAGAGGGTATGATCTCGCTCGATGATGCCAATGAAATCAGGGGCATTGGCTACCAATGAGTGCAGGGTCTTATCGCTGACTATGAGCTTCTCTTCGATTCTTCGGAGGTGTGTAATATCAGTACCTACCAGTACTACGTGAGCTGCTCCCTCTTCGTTTCTTCGCAGGTGCGCCCAACCGCTATAATAAGAGAGTTCTCCGTCGGGTCCTGTTGCCTTGGTCTCAAAATGTTGGGGAAGGCCAGCGCAAAAGGTCTTTTCAATTGCCCCCTGCAGAATGCATCGTTGATCGGGGGGAACAAAGTCTAGGCAAGAATTTCCCGTAGGGTCTGGGACGCCGGGCTGGAGGTGATTGGTAAAGAGTATTTTGTACTCTTCATTGATGATGGTGAGGTATTCGATTCCCGATTGAGTGTGCGCGGCCCACTCTTTTTGGTCTCGATAGAATTGAGCCTCCAGGGCAACTCGTTGTTCCTCGGTTTCGAGCATCCTAGTAAAGGTAGCACGGCCCGCAGAGAGCTCGATACCCCAAGCGTTCACTTACCAGGTAATTTACGCCGTTCTATAGACCCTGGGTGCTCCGGGGAGGGGGAAAGCCCAGGGAAGCTATGCGGATTTTGAGTACTCTTGCTGCAGGGCCCTTGGCCGAAGTGCGGACCTTTGTGCACTGAGATACCAAAGGCAGAATAAGAAGAAGAGTCCAGCGAGTAGCCCAGGCAGGTATTGGGCTTTGGGCTCTGGCTGTTGAGGGGGAAAAATAAGCAGAGTGCTGATAGAAAAAAAATTATTGAAGGCATGGGTAAGCACTGCAGGCCAGATGGATCGAAAACGATAAGCCAGATAACCGATATAGATTCCCAGAAGGGCGGCGAGGGGGCTCTGCAACGGATCGAAGTGCATGATGCCAAAGAGAATGGCAGCTGCGACAATTCCCCAGAGGGCGCCGTGGCGTTGGACTAGCCGTCGCTGAATGAACCCACGAAAGACAAATTCTTCACCCATTGCAGGCCCTAGACTGATGGCTAGGACCAGAAAGGGTATCTCTAGGCCCTCTGCACTCAACACCGCATCGCTGATCTGCTTGAGGGTGCCCGATACCTCGATTCCTAGGCCGAGAACGATAGTCTCGAGCAACATACCTAGGGCCGGGGCGCCCAGCATGGCAACGATGAGCTGAGACGCAGAGAGCTCCGGGGCTTGCAAACCGAGGCGCAGTCGCCACGGGGAGCGAGAAAGGGTGGCCCCCGTGCCGGCACATGCGAGCATTGTTAGGCAGGTTGCCGTGAGTGAGAGGATGAGTATATGAGGCTGGGTCGCGTAGCGAATTGTGGCTTCGCTGTCTTCTCCTATTCCTTTGAGATTTCCAAATTCGATAAAATAGCCAAGAAGCACTACTATTGCGGAAACCGAGAATATTGCGACGACAGTGGCTAGAAAGAGAACGTAAACTGTCCAGGTACGTGTTTGCTCTCTATTATCTGGAGGACTGGGGTCAGCGTGTTTCTCAAGGCTCATAGGGGCACGCCATCGCCTTGAGCTAATTGAGACGTCGCCAAGCATGGCCTGCATTTTTGAGTAAAGGAGGCTCAACGCTCAAAATATAGTCGACTCGACGGTTTTTCTGCTCGGGTACTTCGTCAGCGGTCTTTATTTTGGGTGAGGTCTCGCCAAATCCTTCAAATGACACCCGAAGAGGCAATTTTTGGCCAACGAACCACGCTGCGATTGCTTGTGCCCGTCGGCGTGACAGCTTTTTGTTTGAGGCGACGCTTCCCACGCTGTCAGTGTGCCCGGCTATAAATAGCTGTACCCCTTTGATCTCCTGAAATCGCTCCAAGGTTCGTTTTATCTCCGCCAAACTTGACTCTAGTTTGGGCACTTCGCTCGTATCGATGGATGGGGACCCACTTGCAAAGTGCACCTCTTCGTGGCGAATATTGAGGGACCAAGGCGTGAGGGCAATGGCACTAAAGAAACCGTCCTGGTCTTCGACACGAATTTCAAGACGTACAATATCGCTTTTTTCTACAGGAGCCCAATGAATTGTAGTAGGGCCCTTCTTTTTAGCGACTAGAGCATGGGTTTCTTCGGCAAGAATTGCGCCCCCCACACCCACTATTTTTAGAGTGAGACTTTCAACGGGCCGAGACGTCGTCAGTTCGAGACTTCTCGCGTCCAAATTGACGCTGGCTCGGTCAACCGAAATGCGCAGAGGGGCTGCCACCACTGTCGAGAATGCAAGGGGCGAGGTGATAGATTCCTCATTTACTTGCGCGTTCATGGTGCCTTCGTAGGTGTGGTGACCCACTTGCCCATCGAGAAGGACTTCTTTTCTGGTGCCAGCGCCCATATCACCCAGTGAGTACTTAAATACCCGTCCATCATCTCTCTTGAGGGTGATCACGCTTCGTTTTGACAGCTCATGTGCTGTGAGAATAAGAAGGGGGCGTTTACCTTGGGAAACCTTACCAATCACTTGAACTTCAACAGGAAATGCTAGCGCCGTAGAACTGATGAGAAGCCAAGCGCATCCCGCAAGGCCCATGAATTTTTGAAAATATCCCATATTAGTTGGCCTACGACTGATTCAAGGGCCATCTCCCTCTCTCACTCTAGGCTCTGTAGGCTCTGAGTACGAAGAAAATGACCGGTTTTATAGGAAAGCTCGAAAAATTGCGCCTATTCTGAGACGACCTTGGTCCCGTTCTGATGGACCTTTCCAGTGGCTGAGATGTCGTCCGCAATGGGGCTTTCTGCAACGTAGAGAAACTTTAGTTTTTTCATCTTCTCGAGAGGCTCTAGATTGCTCACCTTCGTGCGCTTGATGCTGAGACGCTCTAGATCCAACATTTGACTAATTGGTGCGAGATCGGAGAGAGGCGCGCCGTCCAACGTAAGCTCTGTAATTTTTACCAGCTCGGAGATCTCTTTTAAGTCTTTGACCCGAGTATTGCTAATATCGAGCCTGTCCATTTTTTTAAGCTCACTGATGGGTGAAAGATCGTCGATAGGGTTGCCTCGAACTATCAGCGACTCGAGGTCTTTGGCGCCCTTGAGCGGGCCTAAGTCCCAGACCTTACCCGGTCCCAACATGAGTTCTCGCAAGTTTGTGGTATGATGAAAGATACAAATGTCTAACTCGTTGAGAGACATTCTCGAAAAGTTGAGCGAACGTAGCTTCTTGAGGTCGCTCGTCGTAAACTTTCCATCTGGCTTTTGAGCCTTGAGTCGAAAGTGCGCCTCCATCTCGTCGTTGGCAAAGACCACCTGTTTACTTTGTGGGCAGTCGGTCCACTTTTTTGAGGGGGCACGGGGAGCCTCTTGCTTTTCTGGCTTTACGGCCTGGAGAGGGGCGGGGCTAGGAGGGGCGAGTTCTGCTTGAGCGGCGGAAGTCTTGGCCTCGACTTTTGCCTCTGTTTGCTCTTCATCGCAGGCAATTTGTCCCAGCCCCAACAACGCTGTGACGACCCACGTCGCAAGGGGGAAAGCTGAGTGAAAGTTTTTTAGCCCGTGGAGGCCCGGAGGGTCTCCTGATGATTGAGTGGTCATGGGGCCCAATACTACCATAGGGCAAGATAACCGGCGCACTTAAATACGTTGAATGGGGCAGGAGCCCGTGGCTCGCTCTCGCTATTTTTACTCTACATGAAAAATTTAAGCGGGAGTGTATTTGTGAGCGAATGCTTATGTAGTTCTTAGGGTCGAGATGGGTTCATCCTGATCTTGATGAGCACGTTGTCTTTGATTAAATCGTCTGGCATTCCTGGGTAGACGATTTTAAAATCTTTGCGATTGATAGCAAACTCAGCACTTACGTTGAGGTTTTGCTGATGGGGGGTGATCGTGGCCGGAAAACTAATGGATTTCTCAACACCATGAAGATTTAAGTTACCGATAACGTGATAGTTGTCTTTTCCTTTTGACTTGGTGAGTGAGCGAGAGGTGAATGTGGCCTGAGGGTACTTCTTTACGTTGAAGAAATCGGGGCTCATGAGATGCCCCGCGAGCTTGGTTGGCTCAATTTTCAAAGAATTCATCGCGATCTCAAACGAGAGACGGCTCTTGGTAGGGTCGCGCCCCACGAGGTGAATTGTCCCCTTAAAATCGGCAAAGCTTCCCTCGTGCTTGCCGGTTAGTTTTGCTCCCACGAATTGTAGCGAAGAATTTTTTGAGGTGACTGCGTAGACGAGCTCCCCTTGTTCTTCCTCTGTCGTGGGAGCGCTGGCAGCCTGTTCGGTAGGAGCGGCAACACTTGCCTGTACCTTGCTTTGAGCAGGATCATTGTTGCATGCGGTGAGAGAGAGGAGAGCGAGGGCGCAAAGGCTTGATTGAAGTTTCATGGGAGTCCTGGGGTGCACGGCCGGGGAGGATGTCTCTGCGGCACAACTTGAATTTGCTCCTCATTCTCGATTAAACAATACACAAAAAAGTACCTAGTTTATTGCAACTAGAGCATCAATCAGCAAAACAAGCTCGAAGCGTGGCCAAGATGAGTTGATTCGTGATAGCAGTTCGCATGCTCGTAATTGCCCCTTCTGGAATGCAAAATACCGCAGTCAATGAGCTGCTGGCGCTGTTTGAGCTCATGTACCTCGTTGCCACTGCTGACGGTTTTTTCTCTCCCGAGGAGAGAGGAGAGTTTCTGCAGATTGCTGAATCTCTCTCCGAGGGAAAGATGGGATCTCATCAAATCAGTACACTGGTGCAGAGTTGGGAAAAGCGTAGTGCGGGTATCTCCTTAGACGCTCGTCTGAAGCAATTGGCCGCAGCTCTCCCTGACGAGATCTCCCGCCGTATTGCTTATGGGTGCGGCTCCATTGAAACATGGCTCAACCGACTGATATTAATGAATAATTCAACTTTACAGCTTAGATAAGACCGGTCCAATGCGGTAGGTAACGCTTGCAAAAACAACTA
>Ga0256845_1003531_pt1 | contig 10545 bp, 5 predicted proteins | sample RiftiametaG_FD_189101 | JGI IMG/M metagenome (GOLD analysis project Ga0256845, IMG submission 189101) | Tube worm associated microbial communities from hydrothermal vent at the East Pacific Rise, Pacific Ocean - Riftia | ecosystem: Host-associated > Annelida > Integument > Unclassified ... | reverse complement strand
TTCCGGTTGACCACAAAATAACGGAAGGATGATTTCGATCGCGCAGAGCCAATGCTGTTAAATCGCGCACGTGCCACTCATCAAATAGTTTGCCGTAATCGTTTTTACGTTTTCCTCTGAACCAGCAATCAAAGGTTTCGTCCATAATCAACATACCCATTTTATCGGCCAAATCTAACAACTCTGGTGCAGGTGGATTATGCGATGTCCGAATAGCGTTGCAGCCCATCTCTTGCAAGATTTGAATTTGACGACGAAGCGCACTTGTGTTCATTGCGGCCCCTAGCGGACCTAAATCGTGATGGTTGCAAACCCCTTGCAGTTGCACCCGTTTTCCATTCAAATAGAATCCATTTTTTGCCGTAAATTTGATGGTGCGCACACCAAAAGACGTGTCGTACTGATCGGTCACTTTTCCATTTACCGAAACCGTCGTTCGCGCCAAATAACGATTGGGATTTTTTAAACCCCACAACTTCGGATTTTTAATGGTTGCAACGAGCGACACATCACCCGTTTTTTCAGGGTCAATGGAAAGGGTTTTCGGTGCGGTTTGAGCCACTTCTACACCCACTTTATCGTCGGCGGAACGTTCAAAAAATGTGGTTTGTACCGTTGCGCTAACCTTTGCTTTTGTTTGATTATCAATGCGAACCACATTTTTTACGGTTGCTTGATCTTTTGTTATTTTAGGTGTCGTTACATACGTGCCCCAGTGCGCAACGTGAACAGGTGCTGTTTTCACAAGCCACACATTTCGATAAATTCCTGCACCTGGATACCAGCGCGATCCCCAATGCACGGTGTCGAGTCGAACCGCAATCGTGTTTTTTGCACCAAACTTAATAAATTTTGTTAACTCTAATCGGAATGAGGTGTACCCATACGGCCAACCGCCCACATATTTTCCATTTAAATAGACCTTAGAATTGGCCATTGCTCCATCGAAATCAATAAAAATACGCTTTCCTGCATCTGCTTTTGGGATAATAAATGTTTTTCGATACCAGCCAATGCCCTTCCACGGTAGTTTTGCGGTATTTCCTGGAAGATCCTGACGGAACGGTCCTTCAATCCCCCAATCGTGCGGAAGGTCGAGCTTACGCCACGCAGCATCGTTGTACCCCACAGCTTCCAGCCCTTTTGGCTCTTCCTTTTTGGATTTGTCTGGCATGGGACCAAACCGCGCAAATGACCACCCTTTATTAAACGATTCTCGTGTTCTTGCCTGATTTGCTGTTGTGTTCTGAGGAGAATAACAACCCATTAATGTAAGTAAAACCACACTTCCTAAAGCAATCTGTTTTTTATTTATTTTCATGATATTTTTTCCTCATTTAAACGTAAGGTGTATTTATTTTTCAAAGATGTCGAACTCTCGGATGCCGGGACCTTGATTTGGTGTGTCGCTGAAGTAGTCTAAGATTACAAGTCGGATATGTTGTGCGGTTACGGGTTTGGGGAGTTCGATGGAAAGCCGAGCCAGCTCGTTGCCTGTAGCGACGGTTTCCCAAGTGTCGCCTTTTTTGATCTGTAATTCCCAACGCTTGATTCGATTAAATTTTTCGAAAAAGTTAATGCGTTGAAAGGTTTTTGGCGAGCCCAAATCGAGGGCAATCCACGGTTTTTTATCATCGGCTTTAGCCATCCAGTAGCGCCAAAGATGGCCACGCTTTAAGGAGAGGTAAGGTTTTTCAGCAACTAACTTTTTGTAGGCTTCGCTCTTCTTTTTAAAGGGTTTTCCGTTTTCATCGTATTCGCAGGAGTATTCTAAAACGCTTAGCGCAAGCCCGCGGGCATCTTTTGAAATTTCGGATGAGGCGGTTGCTTTGGCATCGCGGGTTAACGACTTTTCGAGTGGCGTGCGAATAACAGGAAGATCAAGTGCAGGTTTGTCGATGGTTAGTGCAATAATGGTGCTGGGGTGCGCATGGAATTTTTTGTCCATTTTAATGTGCAATCCTTTTGGTGATTGAGTAACTGTGGCTTCCCCGCCAGTTAGCACGTTTACCTTTGTGATCTTTGCAGGTAGCGGAGGAAGATTTAAAACCCCGCCGGGCCATTGTTGAGTGATGTGCAAGTAGATGGTGTTTCCTTGACGAGTGGAGACGCCCCAGTAGTTGGGTGTGTAAGGTCCGCCCCGTGTGCCCCGAATGGTTTGTCCATATTTTTGCAACCATTTTCCGATGGCAAGATAATTGGTTTGAACCGCAGCAGGAATGGTTCCTTTGTCGGTGGGACCAAAATCAAGCAACAAATTTCCATCACCGCCAGCAGCATCTATTAAAAGCCGAATGCAGGTGTTGGAAGTCATGATGTTTCGGCTTCCATTCCAAAACCAGCCTTCGCCTTGCATCGTAACGCAAGATTCCCACGGCTTTTTCATATTAAACGAACTTAGTTTTTGTTCCGGGGTATCGAACCGAACGCCAGGCATCCGAACACCGCGTCCATTGGCGATGGGGTGGTCGCAATATTTTCTGATGGTTCGTGCAATGCGGTTAGAGTCGATCTTAATCCCGCCGCGATCCCACCAAACCCCTGCAATATTTTTGCTTTTCGAAAACAATTCATCGATTTGCGCCACGAGATAATCTTCGTAGGGTTTAGGATTTTTTGGATCAAAACGGGTGTCGTACCAATCGGCGACAGAAAAATACCACAGAACCTTAATCCCTTCTGCGGCGCAGGCATCGACCAATTCTTGGCAAATATCCCGTTTAAAGGGGGTGCTCATAATGTCGTATTTTGTAAATTTAGAATCAAACATACAAAATCCGTCGTGGTGTTTTGCAGTAAAAACCACGTAGCCTGCACCGGCCGCTTTAAAGGTTTTTGCCCAAGCCTTCGCATCAAAATCTACCGGATTAAACACATGAAAGAGATTATCATAAATTTCTCGTGGAGGATTCATTCTCCACGGAACGCGATATTCTTTTACGATTTCATCGGTCAAAACAAAAGGAGTGTCGTAATCTGTTTTATTGGTTGATGCTTCGGTTTTTTCTTTTGGCTTGGGGTAGCGATGCCAGCTACCGCCACCAAGTGCTAAAACAGAAGAGGTATTCCAATGAATAAAAATACCGAAGCGGGCTTTGCGCCACCAATCATAATCTTGATCGGTAATTTTTCCAACCACCTCTGTTTTTTTGGCTTGTACAGCACAAGGCAAAAGAAAAGTTGAACTGGTTAATAAAACAAGAAGGATTGATTGAAGAATCTTTTTTTTCATATTGAATTACTCTTTTTAATATATGTTGTTTGTTTCTATTTTTTTGGTTTATAGAAACTGGGGTTCAGCGCATCTTTTGAATAACGTTTCCACAACTCTTTTGAAATCGCTACAGGATCGCCAACAGGTTCTGCGGGGTAAACCTTGTTTGCTTTTACCCACGCCGTATCGCTTTTGCGAATCTCGTTTCGAATGGCTTTTTCGTTTATCTTCCATTTCTTTTTAACGCCCGCATCCAAGGCCTTAACCCAAATGGTCCAGCGAGGCAAATAGACATCGCGAATCAAACCTGCCCACTCGCGGCTTGCATAATCGACGTGTGTTTCGGGAAGAGTCCACGTTGTAATTAACTCGCGTGCAGCCTGTTCGCAGTAGGCTTTTTCAGCCGGTGTTTTTCCCCAGCGGCGTGCATCAGCAATCCATTTCCCAACCAAAAACTCTTTGCGCGTGGCCATCAACCGATCCATATCCACAATCAACTGCAACATTTTTTTGCTGTACAACCGAACCGCAGCGGCATCTTTTGCTTTCCACGCATCATAGATGGCGTAGTGATAGCGCGTACCTAAATCCCCCAAAATTTGTCGACCCAAATCCACAAGATCAAAGCGGTATCCATCACTTGCGCCACACGCAGGTGCAGCTTGAATCATTTTAAGCCAAGCTTCTGCCAATTCCCACTCATGATATTTTTTGGATATGGTACCCCATTGTCGTGCTTTCATAGCACGCCTCATGGTTGGGCGACCTTGAATCGCCGAATTATATGGAAGCTCCGTCCCTCGCGATCCCTTAATCGAATACGTTGTTTTATATAAAATATGTAACGCTTCTAATGCTTGTTTTGAATCAGCTCCGTAGCGACGGCGCGCATAATTTTTAAGCCACTGATCCATATCAACAGGCTCAACCGTCCAAGAATATCGGAAAAGCATTTCCCACAAAATAGGAATATTTCCACTGCCCTCAAGCAAAGCACCAATGCCTTTCATCTGCCCCTTTCCGGGGCCCGCCTCTTCGTAAGCTTTCACAGGAGCCGTTGCCACAAGACCCAACCGAGCTGCCAGTCCCGTGTTTCCACCAAAATTATGAACAGTACACCACAGCCAAGGCGTGTTTCCAAACTGTTTACGTCGCCGCCAATTTTCACCCTTTTCACAAGCCAAATCCAAAACCAGTAAATGATCTTTTGGAAGCGCATTAATCATTCCCTGTTTCGGATTTCCGCCCCACGATTGTAGAACCCAAATGGCATCAGGATTGGCGCGCGTCATTGCACCATAAATAATTTGCCCCGCCTTAGCCAAATCAATCCCCTTTGTAGAGCCCCCCTCATGAAACGGATCCGCCGCAAAACAGGTCGTCTTTCCATACAGTTTTTCCTGCGCTTTATAAAAAGCCGTAGCCAATTTAAGGAAAAGCGGATCGGTGGGATCCAACATATCGGGGCGTTTTAATTTCCCCCCTGCCCATTTCCCTTGCGGATGAACCTTCGCTTTCGGGAATCGCTTTTTAAAATCAGAAGGCACAATTCCGTAATAGCCCTGTTGCAAGGGTTGCATTCCCAAACTACGCATATGCGCCAAAATTCTTTTCCCCAACTCCATTCGCTTCTCTACAAGATAAGAAGGAATCGGTTCATTCTTATTTTCCATATTCGACATATATTGCCACGGCTGATGATTCGGCATACAAAGCCAGCTACGCACATCCAAATCCGAATAGCCCATTGTTTTTAAAGCATCGATCCAGACTTGTTCTTGTCCCTGAATAATTAACGCCAAATTAACCCCGTGCATCGCCAAAACATCAATCTCATGCTGCCAATCTTTCCAGCCCCACCACGCCATTGTGTATCCGTGCGTGCAATAGTTAAATGCAAAACGGTATTTCATTGGCGAAACCACGCGCACCTTCTTAGAAGGCAACGGAAGCTTTGCAGGCATCTTAAGCTGTTCGCCGCAATCCCACGAAACATGCGCATTCACATAATTTTTCAGATAATAATTAAGCGCCGAAGCCACCGAAACCCCATTATTTCCACGCAGTACCACTTTTCCGCCCGCCTTATCCACCTCAAAAACATCTGATCCATTGGCAGGAGGAATTGCTTCCACAACAAACTGATTTGCCACACTCGGCACCATTCGTTGAATAAGTTGCGTAGCCGCCACCTTCATCCCTTTTCCTTGAACAAAAGAACCCATTAAAATAAAAAGTGAGCAAAAAGTAATTACCCACCTGCTTTTTCTCTGCTGTAATCTAGCCATCATTTCCTTACCTTTGTGTTTTTTACATCGAATATCAAAAGAGAAGAAGATAAATGGAATCCACACACAGGTCAAACAAAACCTCTAGATCACTATTTTAAAATCAAATAAACGAATCAAGAAAATCTTGTCATTTTAGAAAAAAACCCCAAGAAAAGATGGATTTGTTATTTCCCCTGAGGAGAACGACGAAAGTTTATTTGGTTTTGTGTTTCTTCTGAAAGTTTCTGGACATGCTCATCCGTCAGCAAGTTGTTCCTTAATAAGAAGGCAACTTTTATGTCGATGTTAGAGCGCCTCCAGTCATCGAAACAGTCAGCGACAACCCTGTCGATCTTTTGGATGTATGTATATACATCTAGATATTTTTCATGTTCCGATTTTTCAGAAGAGTGAATCATGTGTACTACTTCTTGATTGATTCGTCGACACAATGTATTCAACATTTCGGGTTTTATTTTTCTTAAAAATTTCCAATCTCGCTCTGGAAAAACACCTCGCATTGATCTTCTCCTATTCTTTTTCTTTTCTCTTTTTTACTTTTTCTACAATTTCAACCATTGCTTTTTTTATTTCAGGATGATTGCTTTTTGTAAATTTTTGACAGGTTCTAAGCACAAGGTCGTGTTGAAAGGCATTTGAGGTAAGCGACCATTTTGCCGCTCCAATGATGATTGTGTTTTTCAGGTTTTCTTCTTTTTTGTTTTTGGTTTTTTTTGGTGCTAACCTGGTAATAATTCGTTCAACATAAATAGGGTTTCCAGAGGCCATAAATGTGCTCCATAACATATCAAGTACTGTTGGCGAGTCGATGGGTATTGTTTTTAAATTTAAGGGTGGGTGCGCTTTTATTTTTTTTATAATTGGTGCTGCACTTTTGTCTGGCCATCGGTTTAATATTTTTAATGCGTTGGGGGTATTGGCTTGCCACAAAGCTACTAGAATGTAGGAAGAGTCGTTTTTAGGAATGGTGTGTAACGTTTTTTCCCATGATAAAAGTTTGGTTTCGTTTTGTCGAAAGAGCTCTGCAAAAAACATAATTAAAGGAGCGATAGCGGTTTGATTTTTAAAAAATCCGAGTTGGAACATGGCTTTTATATTTTCTGCATCTTGGTCTGAATGTTTTATTTTGTAGTAGTATGTAGTCCATTGGTTGAGTGCTTTCTTTTTTTCTGTGATGATTTGGTCGTCTGATTGTGTTTCCTCTTTTGCTGGAACAGAAAAGGTGCGAGTTAAAACAAGTGATTTTTTTTGAATATGATCGGTTACTTTAACTTTTACAGTATATATTCCCTCTGGATCTTCTGGTTCGATCGTGAGTTTTAAATAGCCTTCGCTAAGCCCAAAAATTCCGTTGGGTAACGGGGGTTTGTTTTTCCAAATACGAATATCACAATATTTTCCATAGAGTGTGCCGTCGGGGCGAATAAGTTTAAAGTCGCCTGTTACATCGCACATTCCTGATTGATTTGTTTGGCATCCAGCAAAGAGGACGGGCGTGATTAAGAGTTCTCCTTTGTTGACTCCTGTTACGATAGGAATTTTTACGCCTTTTGTTGGCGTATTCCACCGTTTTAAAAATTCTTTTTCATTTGAAACCAAGATAAGTTGTGCTCCAAAATTTCCGCTGGATTTCATCCAGGCAGTATCTTTTATAGAATGCCCATTTAAGTCTCGCCATTCTCCAATGGATAATATGGGGATGAATACGATCAATAGTATTGTTGTGCGAAATAGATTCTTCATAAATTACACGCCTTACACAAAGTGTGCGTTTTGATCTGTTTATTTTTTTCTTGTTTAATAAATCGTTAATGTATCAAAATAAAACATAAAGAAAAGGTTTTTTTTAATAAGTTTAAATTTAACAAGGTGTAGAGTGCGCAAAAAAAAAGCCCTCTAAAAAGAGGGCGCTGTTTGCTTCTATTTTTTTGGTTTATAGAAACTGGGGTTCAGGGCATCTTTTGAATAGCGTTTCCACAACTCTTTTGAAATCGCTACAGGATCGCCAATCGGTTGTGGGGAATAGACTTTGTTTCCTTTAACCCAAGCAACATCGCTTTTGCGCATGTCGTTTCGGATTTCTTTTGTGTTTAATTTCCATTTGTTTTTAATGCCTGCATCTAAGGCTTTGGTCCAGATGGTCCAGCGGGGAAGGTAGACATCTCGAACCAAGCCAGACCATTCTCGGTTAGCATAATCGAGGTGTGTTTCTGGAAGGGTCCACGTAGTGATTAACTCGCGTGCAGCTTGTTCGCAGTAGGCTTTTTCTGCTGGTGTTTTTCCCCAGCGCCGTGCATCAGCAATCCATTTGCCAACCAAAAATTCTTTGCGTGTAGCCAGCAATCGGTCCATATCTGCAATCAATTGCAACATTTTTTTGCTGTACAACCGAACCGCATTGGCATCTTTTGCTTTCCATGCATCATAAATAGCATAGTGGTAGCGTGTGCCTAGGTCGGTTAAAACTTGGCGACCCAAGTCTACAAGATCGAAGCGATAGCCATCGCTTGCTGCGCAGGCGGGTGCTGCTTGAATCATTTTTGGCCAGGCTTTGGCCAATTCCCACTCGTCGTACGGTTTGGTGATGGTTGTAAATCGGCGAGCTTTCATGGCTCGTTTCATTGCGGGGCGACCACAAACGGCTGAGTTGTATGGATAGTCGCCATGTCTTAAAATGGGTACGGAGTAGGTTGTTTTATAGGCAATTTTCAACGCTTCAAGTGCTGCTTTTGAATCGGCACCGTAGCGACGTCGCGCATAATTTTTAAGCCACTGATCCATCTGGACGGGTTCAACTGACCACGAAAGTTTAAAGAGCATTTCCCACAAAATAGGAATATTTCCGCTGCCTTCAAGTAGGGCCCCAATGCCTTTCATTTGACCTTTTCCGGGGCCGGCCTCTTCGTACGCTTTTAGTGGAGCCGTTGCCACGCGATCTAATCGCGCAGATAATCCGGTGTTTCCTCCAAAGTTATGAATGGTGCACCAAAGCCAAGGTGTGTTTCCAAATTGTTTGCGACCCCGCCAGTTTTCTTTTCGTTCGCAGTAGAGGTCTAAAACCAGTAGATGATCTTTTGGAAGGGCATTAATCATGGCTTGTTTTGGATTTCCGCCCCACGATTGTAGAACCCAAATGGCATCGGGGTTGGCGCGCGTCATTGCGCTATAAATAACTTTCCCCGCTTTGCCTAAATTAATTCCTTTTGTGGAGCCGCCTTCATGAAACGGATCCGCTGCAAAAAAGGTGGTTTTTCCATAGAGTTTTTCCTGCGCTTTATAAAAGGCATTCGCCAATTTAACAAACAGTGGATCCATTGGATCTAACATATCGGGGCGTTTTAATTTTCCGCCTGCCCATCGGCCTTGTGGATGAATTGTGGCTTTCGGGAAACGCTTTTTAAAGTCAGATGGAACAATTCCGTAATAGCCCTGTTGTAAGGGTTGCATTCCTAAACTACGCATATGCGCCAAAATTCTTTTTCCCAATTCTACCCGCTTTTCTACGAGATACGAAGGAATGGGTTCATTTTTATTTTCCATATTCGACATATATTGCCACGGCTGATGATTGGGCATGCAAAGCCAGCTGCGCACGTCTAAATCGGAATAGCCCATTGTTTTTAAAGCATCGATCCAGACTTGTTCTTGTCCTTGAATAATCAACGCCAAATTAACCCCGTGCATCGCCAAAACATCAATTTCGTGTTGCCAATCTTTCCAGCCCCACCACGCCATCGTGTATCCGTGCGTGCAATAGTTAAATGCAAAGCGGTATTTCATTGGCGAAACCACGCGCACTTTTTTAGGAGGCAATGGAAGGGTTGCTGGCATTTTAAGTTGTTCCCCGCAATCCCACGAAACGTGTGCATTTACATAATTTTCTAGATAATAATTAAGTGCCGACGCTATCGAAACCCCGTTGTTTCCTCGCAGCACCACTTTTCCACCCGCTTTGTCCACCTCAAAAACATCGGAACCACCATCCGCAGAGATGGTTTGTACTACAAACTGATTTGCCACACTTGGCACCATTCGTTGAATAAGTTGCGTGGCCGCTTTTTCCATTCCTTTCCCTTGAACAAGAGGAGTTATTAAAAGAAAAAGTGAACAAAAAGTAATCAACCAACCTTTTTTTCTATTGTGTAATCTATTCATCATTTTACTACCTTTGTGTTTTTTACGTCTACATACGAAAAAGAAAGATAAACGGAACAAGCTTATACGTCAAACAAAACATCAAAACGGTCTTCTGTTTTGTCCCTTTTTCAAAAAAGAAGGGGGCGAGCCTTTGGATTTGTTGCCGATGAGAGCTCTTCGAATAAGATTGCTTCATCAAAAAACATAAAATCAAAAATTACGGTTTAAAAAACTCGAAACGGAAACTTAAATCTGTTTAAAGTGCGATGTTCTTTAAAGTTATTGGGTGTTTAATGTGAATAGACAAAAAACAATTCTACTTGCAGCATTGCTTCTTTTTGGAAGTTACTGCACCGGTTTGTCTGCCAATCCTGTTGGATCGGGCATGCCCCTCCCTGATCCATTCGATCAGCTTTTTAACAACACAACCGTAACCTTTTCCAACGAAACTTTTTCATCTGTTGGATTTCAATCCGAAACAAACGGATCGGTAGTCGCCACCATTGTCCCCGACTCTTTGGTTGAAACAGGTGAAGGCGTTTGGCTTGGAATTCACGGTTCAAATAGTTCGCTATCGGTTCAGTCCAACGCAACGCTTCGAGGCGACGCGCTATTTGTGGGATATGAATCGTCTGCCGCAGCAAATCAACTAACACTTGGGAACAACGCCCATTTAACACTCCGAAAAGGACTCTTTTTAGGGGGGCATTATGATTCGTCGCATCAGTGGATAAATGCAGGAGAACGAAATGTTCTAACGCTCTCGAGCAACGCATTACTCCAAATGGGTTCTTCTGCAACCAATCAACAGAGTCGGAACGGTGGGACAATTTTTGTAGGTCAAGAGCAATCCTTCCCCTCAATGGTCGTAGGAAACAACTCTTTAGTAACAAATGCTTCGCT
>Ga0256845_1003530_pt1 | contig 10546 bp, 9 predicted proteins | sample RiftiametaG_FD_189101 | JGI IMG/M metagenome (GOLD analysis project Ga0256845, IMG submission 189101) | Tube worm associated microbial communities from hydrothermal vent at the East Pacific Rise, Pacific Ocean - Riftia | ecosystem: Host-associated > Annelida > Integument > Unclassified ... | reverse complement strand
TCAGAGACTGGGATCGGTTATGGAGTCGGCCAGAGAGTCTCTTGAACTGAAGAGAAAGTTCGTGGAAGAACTCACAGAGAGAGGGCTTTACCCTTATACACGCTACTACCTCAGGCATGTAAAAGAGGAAGCAGGTACCTTCTGGGCAAATCACTTCAGCACCATCGGTCTTATCGGTATGAACGAAGGAGCTTTGAACTTCATGGGAAAGGGAATTGCCACGCCTGAAGGTAAAGAGTGGGCTCTGGATGTTCTCAGCTTCATGAGGAACAAACTCTCGGAGTTTCAGGTGGAAACAGATCACCTGTACAACCTCGAGGCATCACCTGCTGAAGGAGCCAGCTACCGTCTTGCAAACAAGGACAGAAGTGACTTCGCAGATGCTGCGTGCCAGGGGGTATCGAACCCGTACTACACGAACTCCGTGCATCTGCCTGTAAACACACACCTGGATATATACAGCCTCCTTAAACACCAGGACGACCTTCAGACCATGTTCACCGGCGGCACAGTGGTTCACCTGTTCATAGGTGAAGCTATAACAGACTGGCGCATGGTCAGAACCCTTACGAAAAAAGTTGTTACAAACTTCAAACTCCCGTATTTCAGTTTTACTCCCACGTTCAGCATCTGCCCGGTACACGGCTACATACCAGGCGAGCACTTCGTCTGCCCGTACCCGCACACGGATGAGGAGATAGTAATGTACGGGGAAATCACGGAAGTATATGAGAATCTTCCCGATCGAAGCTGCCGGGAAGTGAAATCACTGCAGAATCAAATAGGTCCGGATGAGCAACCATCGCTCTTCCTCAACGTTGAAAAGGTGGATATAAAATGAGCACAGAGCCAAAAACCGTAAAAGCCATTAAAGCCGAAGTGTACTCCCGCGTGGTCGGCTACTACCGTCCAGTTCAGGACTGGAACAAGGGCAAGCAGGAAGAGTTTTCACAGAGAGAGTACATCGATCTGAATGCCGACCGGGACTAAAGTTGATCAGATCACTGCAGGGCACAAGCCTGATTGATTACCCTGGTAAAATATCTTCGGTGCTTTTTACCGCCGGGTGCAACCTTGCCTGCCCGTTCTGTCACAACCCCGAGCTGGTAAATGTTGATCTGCTCGACGGAGAATTCAACATGAGCCACGATACAGTGATAAAAGAGCTCAACGAAAGGGCAGGGTTTATTGATGCCGTGGTTCTTACAGGTGGAGAACCCCTGCTTTACGAAAGCACCATCGACCTTCTCGTACGCATTAAGCAGGAAACAAATCTCGCGGTAAAGCTCGACACTAACGGTACATTTCCAGACAGGTTGAAGCGGGCTTTACCTCTTGTTGATTTTGTGGCAATGGATCTGAAAGCCAAACCGGAAAACTACATGCTTGCAACAGGAGGCCGTGCAAGGTTCAGTTCTGTAAAAGAAAGCGCAATGCTACTTGCGGAACAAGATGGAACAGACTACGAGTTCCGCTCAACCATGGTTCCAGGATTTATCAATGCAGACGATGTGCTGTTTCTTATAGAAGAACTGGCTCTGGCAAGGATAAAAAGATACGCTCTTCAGTTGTTTCGGTCAGATAATACGCTGTCACCCGAGCTTAGAGGGCTGCCTTCATACCCCCAGGGCTACATCGAATCTCTCGCAGAAAAGATGGCAGGCCTGGTTGACGACATACAGCTTCGCATCTAACTGGATGCAGTTCAGATCTCTATTTTTATGGTGCCCGACGGATCAGCGCCTTTCAAAGAACTCACCATTCCCCTGACTGTGTTTTCCAGCATCTTCGCGGGAAAGCCTATCAGTGGCACTTTAACTCCGTTGCATTCCAGAGAAACACCACCGGGTTTGCACCCCTCACACGATGCACACCTGTCATCTGCAAGCAGGAGGTAGATCTCGGAAACCATTGAAGCTGCAACAGCTGTAACCATAGCTGAAAAAGTTCCCTGTTCCAGAGTGGAATGATGATCTCCTACAATGGAAAGATTTCCGGTTCTTTGTGTTGTTATTTCACCCTGACCGGATGTGCCTGCTATTCCGGAACAGGCAACAACCCGGCTATCTGGAAAACCGGTGGACCATTCTTCAATTAGAAAAACTTTTGTCGCAGAATCGTCGAGCGCCTCTACAAGAATATCACACCCGTCAAAAACACTGCAGGCATTGCTCGGGGTTAACCGCAGTTCGTGTGTTTCAATCTTAAGCTCCGGGTTAATTCTAACAAGATTTGCCGAAAGAGCTTCGACTTTGGGCTTACCTGTCTGATCGGCAAAATAGAACTGTCTGTTAAGGTTGGAGGCTTCCACTGTGTCAAAATCTACCAGAACAAGAGAAGATGCCCCGGCCCGAACAAGCAGCATCGCCACATTTGAACCAACACCCCCAGCTCCCGCTATACCGAACTTAATACGGGAAAATGCTTCTGCCAGACCCTCTGGACAGTCTCTGAAAATATTCATAATAACCTCTCTGTCTGTATAGCTGAAGCTTCAGAAGAGCGCACCATGCCATAGCTTGCATAATATACCAAGGCCGGAACTAACAATGGATCAGCTTCAGAAATCGTTATACATATTAAACATATCGACCTTGTTAAGCCATTGCAACCATTGCGTTTTGCCGTTTTTCCAACTAGAATATGGCCACTGAATTTGATTGTTTTCAACCCATTATTCACTCGAACCTGGAGGGATATATATATGTCCTGCAATTACTCCGCACGGGAGATCCAGGAGGCGCAGAATGTTGTGGCCACCTTCAAGTACAAACCGAAACCCGCAGTTAAGGGATACACCGGTGAAGCACTTAGGGTAGACCTTTCAGACTACTCCTTCAAAATCATCCCCATTACTGATGAAATCAGAATGAAATTCACAGGGGGCAAAGGCTTTGATCTGTGGCTTCTGTGGAATGAAGTTAACGGCGACACAAAGTGGGACAGCCCGGAGAACGGCATCTGCATTTCCTGCGGCCCGCTCGGCGGCACTCCTTCGTTCCCTGGTACTGGAAAATCAATTGTTACCACCATTTCCCCCACAACAGGTTCTGTAATCGACAGCAATGTGGGAGGCCACTTCGGACCTCTTCTTAAATTCTCCGGCTTTGATGCCATGGTTGTTGTTGGTAAGCAGGAAGCCCGTGACCATGTTGTCTACATAGACGGAGACAAAGGTATCGTTCAGATAGTGCGCAACGACAAACTTGGAACAAACAGCCACATAGTTGCAAACCAGCTGGCCGACCTGTACAGCATTGACGAGGAAGACAAGCGCAATATTTCGTCTGTTTCTGCCGGTACCGGTGCTGACCACTGCTGGATAGGCTGCCTCAACTTTTCCTGGTGGGACTGGCGCCGTGAACACATGCGCCTGAAGCAGGCAGGCCGGGGAGGAAGCGGAACAGTTTTCAGAGGCAAGGGGCTTGTGGCCCTGGTCGCACGCACATCCGATTCACGCCCTGTATGGCAGCACACCGGGGAGGTGATTTAGATGAGCAGCAACTATCCGGTCGATTCAATTATAGACCGCTGGAAAGCCGATCCTGATTTCGTTATTGAAATGTTTCAGGACATTCAGGACGAGTTCAGATTTATCCCGCAGGAAGCCCTTAACAGGGTGGCTGAAAGAACCGGCAAACCCCGAGGTGTTCTGTTTCATATCGCCACTTTTTACAAGGCGTTCAGCCTCGAGGAAAAAGGCCGCCAAGAAATACAGATCTGCACCGGAACTGCCTGCTATGTAAAGGGTGCGCCTGATGTTCTTGCCGCCTTTGAACGGGAGCTGAATATTAAAAGCGGTGAAACAACTCCCGACAGAATGTTCACCCTTTCTGAAGTTCGGTGTGTAGGTGCCTGTGGCCTCGCACCGGTTGTTGTTGTGGGGGATGATGTAATAGGCGGGGTAACCCCTTCCATGGTTACCGACATCATTAAAAAATACAGTAAGGAGGGCTGACATGAACATAGACGAGCTTAAAGCCATACAGCAGTCAGCCACAAAGGAATACAACTCGTACAAATCTGCTCTCATGGTGTGTGCAGGCACTGCCTGTGTTGCCAACAGGTCTCTTCCTCTCATCGATTCGCTGAAGGAAGAACTTGCAAAAAGAGGGCTTGATAAAAAATACCTTGTCGTTCCAACAGGATGCAACGGGTTCTGTGCTCAGGGTCCCATAATGGTTACTCAACCAGACGGAATCTTTTACCAGAAACTGAAGGTTGAAGACCTGGGCGACATAATAGAAAAACACCTTGAAGGCGGTAAGCCTGTAGAAAGACTCATGTACAAACTGGAGGGTGTGGCTGTTCCCAGAATGGATGACATACCCTTCTTCGGGAAACAGAAGCTTCTGGCTCTGCGTCACAGGGGAATGATAAATCCCGAGTCAATTGAAGACTACATAAGACTTGGTGGATACCAGGCAATACACAAAGTTCTCTCGGAAACAACCCCTGCAGAAACCGTTCAGACCACGATAAAAAGTGGGCTTCGCGGCCGTGGAGGCGGTGGATTTCCCACAGGTGTAAAGTGGCAGAGCTGCGTTGATGCTGCAGAAAAAACAAACGGGAAACCTGTGGTGGTGTGCAATGCAGATGAAGGCGATCCCGGGGCATTCATGGACCGCTCCATAGTGGAAGCAGACCCCCACGCTGTTATAGAAGGTATGATGGCTGGGGCCTACGCAATTGGTGCAGAAGAGGGCTACATCTACATGCGCAAGGAATATCCCCTTGCCATGCACAGGCTTGAGGTTGCACTGGAACAGGCCCGGGAAAAGGGGCTTCTTGGAAAGAATATCTTCGGAACAGGGTTCAATTTTGATATAGTGATCCACAGAGGTGCCGGTGCATTTGTCTGCGGTGAATCAAGTGCTCTCATGGCTTCAATGGCAGGGCTGCCCGGCGAGCCAAGGGCTAAGTATGTACGCTCTGTGGAAAAGGGGTACAAAGATGGCCCAACAGTTCTAAACAATGTTGAAACATGGGCAAATGTGTCTCTTATCATGGAAAAGGGTGCAGAGTGGTTCGCGGCAATCGGAACCGGTGATGTGTCTGAAAACCCATGGGGAGGATGCTCTGGAACAAAAGTGTTCAGCCTTGTGGGAGACATTGTAAACATCGGCCTTGTTGAGGTTCCCATGGGCATCACACTCCGGGAGATCATCTACGACATCGGTGGCGGAATACCGGGCAATAAAGCGTTCAAAGGTATTCAGACCGGCGGGCCTTCCGGCGGAGTGATCCCTGCTGAAAAACTGGATCTTCCTGTAGACTTCGACAGCCTTACCGCAGAGGGTTCCATGATGGGTTCAGGCGGAATGGTTGTGATGGATGAGGGAACCTGCATGGTTCAGATAGCGAAATACTTTGTAGACTTCCTGAAAGGCGAGAGCTGCGGCAAGTGCACACCATGCCGAGAAGGACTTGTTGCTCTGGGTCAGATTCTGGGAAGGATCACCGAAGGCAAGGGAAGGGAAGGAGACCTGGAACTTCTCGAGAACTACGGTGCAACCATGAAAGACAGCTGTCTGTGCGCCCTCGGGAAAGATGCACCCAACTCTGTGCTCAGCACAATAAAGTACTTCAGAGAGGAATACGAGGCTCACATAAAAGACCACACATGTCCTGCCGGTCAGTGCCACGATCTGATTAAATACACCATAAATCCGGGCAACTGTACCGGCTGCACACTGTGCGCCATAAAGTGCCCTGTGAACGCAATCCGCGGCTCTGCAAAACAGGTACATGTAATAGACCAGGAAAAGTGTATCAAGTGCGGAGTATGCCGTGACGTCTGTAACTTCAACGCTGTGGAGGTGAAGTAATGGCTGACAAGATCACCGTAACCATAGACGGTCGGGAAGTTCAGGTTACTCCGGAAACAACCATCCTCGAGGCTGCCGCCGAACTGGGCATTCACATACCCACTTTGTGTCACAGCGAGCTGGTTGAACCCTACGGCGCCTGTCGATTGTGTTCTGTAGAGGTAACAGAAGGTGGCAAAACAAAAATGGTCACCAGCTGCAACTACCCTGTAAGAAAGCAGTGCTCAGTAGATACACAGAACCATAGAGTTAAGAGCAGCAGAAAGAATATCCTGGCGATGATGCTCTCACGCTGGCCTGGAGTTAAAATCATACAGGACATGGCGAAATTTCACGGAGCGGAACACCCTGGATACGACCATCCAAATGTAAACTTTAACCCCAATGCGTGTATTCTTTGTGGTCTGTGTTCACGGATATGCAAAGAAGGAATCTGGGAAAACATCATCAACTTCGCCGACCGGGGTGAAGACAGATCCGTGATGATGCCCTACAACACTTTGCAAACCCACTGTTCTGCGTGCGGAGCGTGTGCTGAAATATGCCCCACAGGCGCCATAACAATGACAAAAGACCCCAACCGCCCCCACGATCAGGAAATGATTCGCAGAGCGGGCATGAGGGTTACAAAAGAGATGATCCTCATGGACAAAGAGCAGTGCAACATGAGGGGAATCGGTACTGCCCACCTTACAGAAATCATGGATGCCTACGATCTTCTTCCAGTAAAGAACTACCAGTTCGGCTCGCATCCCGATACAAAATACATCGAAAGCAAAGTATTCATCAATAAATACATCACTCAGGGTGTTCCTGATGGATGCTACATAGGCTGCACAATGGCCTGTGCAAAAGCCGCAGAGGGTTTTGTACTTAAAACGGGCCCCTACAAAGGCGAGAGTGTTCTTGTAGACGGGCCGGAGTATGAAACAGTAGGCGGTTCATCAAACATGGGTGTATTCAACCCCCACTTCCCCATCGAATACAACTTCTACTGCGACACCTACGGTCTTGACACAATCAGCTACGCAACTGGCACAGCCTTTGTTATGGAGTGTTTTGAAGCCGGTATACTTGACCTGGAGAAAACAGGCGGCCTCGACCTCCGGTTCGGCAACTGGGAAGCTGCCATGGAACTTCTTCACCAGATGGGCCGGGGAGAGGGTTTCGGCCTTATCGCCGGCAAAGGTATTCGTTACATGAAGAAGTACTTCATAGAGAACTTTGGCGCCGACCCTGCTTTTGTTCAGGACATAGGTATGGAGTCAAAGGGCATGGAGTACTCTGAATATGTAACGAAGGAATCCCTTGCCCAACAGGGTGGTTACGGTATCGCGCTAAAAGGCGCCCAGCACGATGAAGCCTGGCTGATCTTCATGGACATGGTCAACAAGCAGATCCCCACATTTGAAGACAAGGCCGAGGCTCTGCACTACTTCCCCATGTGGAGAACATGGTTCGGCCTGTGTGGCCTGTGCAAGCTTCCCTGGAACGATGTGGAACCGGCAGACAATGCCGAAACCAGTGAGCCGGCAAAGGTTCCAGGGCACGTTCAGGGTTACTGCGAGCTGTTCGAGGGTGTTACAGGAAGGCCGCAGACCATGGACAGCCTTGTTGTTATGAGTGAGAGGGTGTACAACTTCCAGCGTGTGTTCAACCTCAAAATGGGTTTTGGAAGAAGAAAACACGATTCTATTCCCTACCGCTCTGCAGGCCCCGTAACAAACGAAGAGTACGAAAGCCGCTCGGAGCGATACGATACCCAGCTCAAAGAGGATGCCGGTATCAACCCAGAGAACATGTCAACCACTGAAAAGGTTGCAGCCACGCGCAAATACCGGGAAGACAGATACGAACAGCTTCTGGATGCAGTGTACAAGCGCAGAGGCTGGACAAAAGACGGGGTTCCAACCGTTGCCAAACTCAAGGAGCTTGGTATGGATTTCCCCGATGTAGTGGAACTTGTAAAAAAGCACGGCGGCTGATTGTCCGAGACAACAGAATCCCCCCCCGAAAAAACGGAGGGGGATTTTGTATACGCAATACTTTGTCTTGTGTCGTAATTTACATATAATAACTCCAGCATATACGCATGGTAATCCTTTGGCGTTTACTACTGCACCTGGTAACACCTCTTTCTGCATTCAATTTGTTCGTTTATCAGGTGACAGGAAGGGGGGAGTAGTCATATGTCTGAAACCACTCAAAGAACAATTGAACAGATCAGGGAACACTACGAAGTTGAAAAAAGTCTCGCCGATATACTGAGAAATGCGAAACCATCGGAAAGACAGGAGTTGTATACCTCTCTGTACGATGAGTTCTATCGTCGCCTGCCGCATCTTCCACAGCTCAGCCGAAAACTGTCGCCGGAACTCACAGGAAAACATGTAGAGCAACAACTGAAACTGCTGGGAAGATTCCTGCAGAAAAACATGTCCTTCCTGGAAGTTGGACCTGGCGATTGTGGCCTGGCACTTGAAGTGAAACGGCATGTCAGATACGTTTATGCTGTTGATGTCTCATATGAGATAACAAAACACATGTCCCTGCCCGCAGACTTTCAGTTGTTGATCTCAGACGGTTCAAGCATACCTGTTCCAAACAAGAGCATTGATCTGGCTTACAGCAACCAGCTCATGGAACACCTGCATCCTGATGATGCCAGTGCTCAGTTAAAAAACATATATCAAGCCCTGACCGATAATGGTATATATGTGTGTACAACACCCAACAGACTATCAGGTCCTCATGATATTTCAAAACATTTTGATGATATAGCCACAGGATTCCACTTAAATGAATACACTATTGATGAGCTTAGAACCAGTCTGAGAAAAGTCGGGTTCACCAGAACGGTTCTTTATGCCGGCGGGAAGGGAATCTATATCAGATTTCCTTTGTGGCTTGCTGTACTGTGCGAGAAAGTGTTAGCCGGAATACCAGTCAGGTTAAGAAAAAAAATAGCTCGTTTTCTTCCTGTCAAAGCTATTCTGGGAATCAATCTGGTTGCCAGTAAGTGATTCGTACCTGGCTGCAAGTGTTTCAGGCCACAAAACTGTTCTCTTTTTACACCTGACCTTTCCTTTTCCATTGACCCATCAGACCTTAACGGATATGGTAGACTCAGGTTCGATTGTCTCCAGCATAAATTTCGTTGTCGAGAATTCGAAATGACAGAAACGTGAGCATTTGTTGTCTCAGTCTGTCACCGCTGTATCAGGAAGGTGGGGCTGTAAAGTGAGCATATTAGATAACAATCGTGTTCCAGACCAGGACCGCACAGATATTGATTCCGCGCACGAAAACAATAAGACAGATCATACCGGTAATACAAAAACCGGTCCGGTTGCTCTGATACCGGAATACCTTGAATCGCTGATTCCAGGGTATATAAAAAACAGACGTGCAGACATTGTAAAGATCAGGCAGCTTGTCCGGAATAGTGAATTTGAAGAAGCTCAAAGACTTGCACACAGCATGAAAGGTTCCGGGGGCGGATACGGTTTTCAAGAGATATCTGAACTGGGATCCTCTATGGAAATTGCGGCCAAATCTCTGAATGGTAACAAAATTCTTTCTGAAATAGATAAGCTTGAGGAATACCTTGATACTGTACGTATGGAATATGTGGACGATGACGGTTAAAAACATACTGATAATTGATGATGATGAAGATACAAGAAAACTGCTTTCCTTTATTCTGAAGAGGGCAGACTACCATACGGAAATGGCAGAGAGTGCTGCAGCTGCCATGAAAATACTTCAGGCTGGCGATATCCATGTTATTCTTCTGGATCTGCTCATGCCGGGAATCAATGGCCTTGAGTTCTGTGGAAATCTTCAGTCCGATCGTATTCTCTCCAGAATTCCCGTAATAATGATAACCAGCCGATCAGACGACGAGACCAGAAGAAATGCCCTTAATGCCGGTGTTGCCGACTTCGTATCAAAATCTGAATTGAACAGAAAGACACTTCTGGCGAAAGTCGATAAGGTTTTAGACAGATCAGGTCACTGGAGTAAACTAGACAGACCGGTGGCTTCTGCAAAAGTACAGGATTACAGAGGATTCATTGATTTCATCAGGAGCAATTCCAGTCTGTCCAGTGAAGATACTGCTCATTTTACTTTTTCTCATCCAGGAGACATGTACAAAACAGCGGCAGACATGGGTTTGGATACTACTGAAACAGCAAAACTTCTTTCAAATTACCTCCATCTGCCAAATTATCCGTACATCGATCCTGAAACTGTTGAGGGAGATATGCTTCCGGCGGCATTCTCAAAATCACACAGAGTGCTTGCTTTGAAAGAAAAACAGGGAATCAGGTTTGTACTGTCAAATCCCTATGAGCCACAGCTTGTTGACATGCTTGAATCCCTCACCGGCGAAACACCTGTTCTTGGAATCACCTGTCCTGACTGCATTGATGCACTGCTGCGCAAAGACGAGTCTTCAGACAATCAATCAACTTTTGCGAATATCGACACCGAAGAAGAAAAAGACGAAGTAAACCAGGATGAAGATGATCTTGCCAACTTTGCAGGATCCATCGAGATTACAGAAAAGCCCTCGGAAGAAGACATCAGAAAGTATCCCATCCGGTACATCTCTGACAGTATTCTTTTCTCAGCAGTGGCCGAAGGGGCCAGTGACATTCACATAGAACCGAAGCCGAACAAAGTACTTGTGAGGTTTCGTGTTGATGGTGATA
>Ga0256845_1003529_pt1 | contig 10546 bp, 13 predicted proteins | sample RiftiametaG_FD_189101 | JGI IMG/M metagenome (GOLD analysis project Ga0256845, IMG submission 189101) | Tube worm associated microbial communities from hydrothermal vent at the East Pacific Rise, Pacific Ocean - Riftia | ecosystem: Host-associated > Annelida > Integument > Unclassified ... | reverse complement strand
TCCCTAAAATGTCTATACTGTCCATCCCATCTAAATTCACTAAGCTTCAGGTGAGGTGTAGATTCAACACAAATGATTGTAAATGGTTCTATATTATCCAATAAGTAATCAGATGAAAAATCTGAAAAATCAATATACTTAAATGTATCTAGCAATACTTTTCCCCTACTTTTCCTATATGGAGGTGCATGACGGTGTTTCTCAAATGCTCCGTTCAATAAGCAACAAACCTTACCATTTTCATTACATGCCAACCAAGTACCACCTCTTAAAGGGTCTTGGGCAAAGGTGATTGAATTACCCCCAGCTTCTTGTATTACTGGAAAAACAGTATGACCCCGTCCAGAAATTTCATCTCGGCTAGAGGTAAGTATAAAACTCTCCTGATCAACTGGAAGATAAGTTACTGTACACATTCTCTTTTTTTGTATTTAATGGTAGAATAAGCCACTCCCAAATTTTCATCCATATAAATATGGTTAAACGTTTCCCGAACAGCTATCTTAAGTATAGCCAAATGATGAACTGTATGTTCCAAGCAATACGCTAACTCTCTCGTGGCAGAAGATGACAATACTCCCAAATCACTATCATTCTCAGTGGAGAACGAGGCTTTTAAAAATAAAGGTCTATCAAAATCAATGTTGTTCAACTCTAAAAGAATTCTGGAAATCGTATTTTGTGTAAATTCTGTATCTTCTTCTAATTGAAGTTTGCGTTCTCTTTTATCGTAACTAACTGTACCACATTTTGCTCCAATAATCAAACATTCATAAAACTCAAGAATATGTCTTATATGTTGGCCTATTGTCGCATTACTTATAATTGCTAATTGACGAGTATACTCCTCTTCAGTAAAATGATTGACCATTTCGTTTAGCATGCTAAGGTTTTCCCTATTAGCTTTCAATAATTCCATTATTTTACAGAGCTTTATTTTATATTCATTAACTGTCTGAATAATCTATTTTTATAGTCAATACTATAGTTTTTTGAATGTTAGACGATTGTCATATTGTATCCTTACAAAAAAGCATAAAGACGGTTGATTCCAATATCTCAATTTAACATTACAGGTCTCTTTAGAAAAGTTTATATTCGTGTAGTAAAAATGACCATGGCCTTTAATAAAATATAGGCGTTTACAAAAAAAACAAGAGTTGATCAATATTGAAATTTATTTTATATGAATATTATAGAATCATTATCTGATTTCTTAAAAAAAAGAGAAGAAACCTCTGTCAACAAAACTCCTGAAGGTTTTTGCCCAAATTGTTGGGGAAGACAGGAATACAGTGGAAAATTTTACACAGCTGTAAAAAATGAAGGAGTAGATATCAATAATATCGACAGTAAAAAAGGATGGGTTAAAGATTATGCAGATAAATATTTATTGAGCATACAATTAATGCATGACAATGATGATGAAGTAGCGTGTCCAAAATGTAAAATAACCTACCGGCCTACCTAAAGAAAGTTTAAAGATTTTGGGTGAATAAAAATAATTGATTTAATTTTTACTCCTTTTTTTAGACAATAAAAAGGAAGGTTTAACTCTGTTGGTTCTCTCTTTTTACACCTTTTCTACTTCCCTCATAAATTTCATATTTCACCAATCGGGATTCCAAATGACTGTTAAAGACTTTTATTTTTCGAGAGGGTCTAAGTCCAACATGTTTAAGTGCTGGCAAATTAGATGTAATGAACCATGCATCTGTTCCTGGGTAACTTTGTTTTAAAGTGTCCCCTATCGATTCATAAAAATCCTCCATTTCAATATTCAAACGCTCTCCATACGGTGGATTAAAAACCATGTGTAAATGATTCTCTGTAGGTTTTACTGTCTTAAAAAAGTTTTTTCTCTCTACTGTAATATATTCAGAAAGATTTGCGTTTTCAACATTTTCAATAGATTTTCTCACAGCTGATGGCGCCTTATCATAACCTATTATTTTATGATGAAACTCTCGGGTTCTATTTAAACTACTGTCCACTATTTTTTCATACAAATCCTCATCAAAGTCATCCCATTTTTCAAAAGCAAATCCTTTTCTGTTGATATTCACAGGAATGTTACAGGCTATCATTGCGGCCTCGGTCAAAAAAGTACCACTACCACACATGGGATCCATAAAATCACTTCTCCCATCCCAACCGCTCAATAATAAAAGTCCAGCAGCTAAAACCTCATTGATCGGGGCAATATTAGTGGATATTCTATACCCTCTTTGATGCAAAGATCTACCTGATGAATCTAAAGAAACATTACATTGGTCTTTCTGTATATGCAGATTTAAACGAATATCAGGGTTTTTAACATCCACATCTGGTCTACGCCCTTCTGTATCCCTAATCTTATCTACAATAGCGTCCTTTGTCTTTTGGGATACATACAGTGAATGGGTGAAATTTTCTGAATTTACAGTAGTGTCTATGGCAAAAGTAGTATCTGGCGTAATATATTCATCCCAATCAATGGCATAAATCTTTTTATACAGATCATTTTCATCTCTTACATGGAAAGAATGGATGGGTTTTATAATTTTAATGGCAGTCCGTAAACACAGGTTAGCCTTGTACATAAAACCTGTATCACCATCAAAAGAAACACTTCTCACACCTTCTTTAACGTTTCCTGCACCTAGGTTACGTAATTCCTTCGCTAAAATTTCTTCAAACCCAAATAGGGTTTTTGCAACCATTTTAAAATTATTTCCCATAATCAATTTTAAGAATACGCCAAAAATACATTAAATTTAACCCTTATGCATACCTTCTAAAAAACAACTAGAGGCTATTTCCAATTTTAAATTTATGATTTACATTTTACCCATATTGGCCGTATTACTCAGTTTTGCATTTGTAGTATTAACAAAGCCCAAGAGTAAAACAAAAGTTAAGTTACTACTGGCATTTAGTGGCTCCTTTTTACTGGCATTGACTATTTTTGAGCTTTTCCCTTCCATATATCAAGGTTCTAATACCAAGACAGTTGGGGTATTTATTATGTTGGGGATTTTACTCCAGATTTTTTTGGAATTTTTTTCAAAAGGGGCAGAACATGGACATGTACATCTTGATGGTGAAAACACCACTTTTCCTTGGCTACTTCTAATCAGTCTTTCTATCCACTCTTTTTTAGAAGGGTTTCCCATTGAAAAATATGACACTATTATTTATGGAATATTGGTTCATAAAATACCGATAGCTCTTATTTTAAGTGTTTTTTTAATCAACTCAAAAATAAAATTATCACAGGCTTTCCTCTTTATCCTATTATTCTCTTTAATGACGCCTTTAGGAAGTTATATGGCTTCCAGTCTTAATTTTTTATCCCAATATGAATCTCAAATAACAGGATTGGTAGTTGGGGTATTCTTGCATATATCTACAGTAATTTTATTTGAAAGCTCTGAAGGACACTCCTTTAATCTTAACAAGCTTATTGTCATTTCATTAGGCGTTGTTGTTGCTTATTTTTTATAACATTTTTCTTAATTATTTTAGATTGGACTTGCAACAAAAAAGTGGACATTTAGTTGAGGGTCATGCAGCTACTTTTTGATTAAACATTTCGATTTCAAATTCTTCTATAGTTTTATACCCCAAAGAGGAGTGTATTCTTATTTTTTCTCTGCACACAGGATATGAGCATTGGATTATTCCACATACAGAAGCTGTCATTGGCTTAATTGCTAAAAAGAATGATAGTTTCAACGTTACAGTTTCAAAAGACATCTCAATGTTTGAGAAAAAAAACTTAAAAAAATATGATGCAATAGTATTGAACAATAATTGCTCTATTGGCGATAAACGAAATTTATTTTGGGATGCTTTAAAAGAGAACAATGCCCTAAATGACAAACAAAGAGGGGAAAAAGCAAAATAATTAGAACAAAACCTACTAAATCATATAAAAAAAGGAGCTAGACTAATGGTACTTCACGGAGGGATTGTAATGCAAAACAAATCTAAAGAATTTGGGGAAATGGTCGGTCTTGTTTTGATTACCTCCCTAGGCAACAAGAAATTCATGTAAAATTAGTTGATACCACACACCCTATGGTTCAAGGGTTTAATGCAAGTGGGTTTATACACATTGATGAGCCTTATTTCTTTAACAATGCCTATTTTGATTATGATTTTAGACCCTTGCTTTATTTTGAAGTGAATAAATTAAAGGGACTAAAAAATGAGGTAGATGACAAAATAAAATATGTCTCGTGGATTAAAAAATATGGCAAAGGTCGCGTTTTCTATTCTTCTCTGTCCCATAATGCAAAAAGTATGGAGAATCCTCAATTACTTCAGTTTTCTTTAATGGATTACAGTACGTAACGGGCAACTTAATTTGTGATGACAGCGCTTTGGACAACTAAGAATATCAATATTTTATCAAAAGATAAACGCTCCTACACACTCCTTAGAACAATTTACCATTTATCGTTATTTAACATCTTGCAATAACTCCTGTTCTGTATAACCAGAACCACTTTTGGGCAATTTATTTCTCAATGCATTAATTTGTTCAACATCAAGCTCGCCCGGAGTCTCAGAAAAAGCACTTGTTACATATGAAATGATATCAGCTATATCTTGATTTGTTAATTTTGCGTTATGCAACAGACCTGGCATGGCATTATCCAATTCGTATAATTTCTGATTTACATGCACTGGCCCTTCTATACCATGTAAGATAATAAGGGCAAGTTTTTCAAGAGGTTTTGTCACATATCCTGAATTCATCAATGGTGGCGCCAAACCATTTATGCCCTCACCATCTGATGCATGGCAAGCAGCACATATCTCACGGAATAATTTTGCTCCTGTTGTTCTTGCATCTGCCCTTCTTTCACTAAGACCAAAAATCCTATTCGGGTTGTTTTCTTTTTTTCTTTGAACTACAACTCTAAGTGCCTCTAAAATATCTTCATTACCTCTATCGCTATTCTTTAAAACTGCCAATAACGGTTCTTCCATACCACTTAGTCCACTTAATAGTGCTTCTTGGAACAATTTCTGTTCTGGGTACCTTTCTAATAACGTATTAATAAATGGAAAAAAAAGCTCTTGGGATATTGAAGCCCAAATGCCCACCGTTGTGCTTAGATAAAGATCTATTGTACTGTTATTTTTTGCTAATAAATCATCAAAAAGTTGTTGAACTTCAATTGAATTTTCAAGAGTTGCATAGGTTTCTAACATTACCAATACACTTGCAGTGACCTGTGGAGCACTGTTCCTAGCTGCCTTAATAAGTGTATCAAAATCTAGGGCATTAAGCCCCTGTAAGGCATATAATGCATGTAGTTTCGGTAAAGGCAACTTCTTACCCAATAATTGTTTTTTTAAATATGGAATGGTTTCGCCGAGATTTCTAAAAATAATATGTTGCTGAACACGGTCTCGTATCCAACCGTTTTTATCTCCTAATAAATCAACCAATTTTTCAGGAGTTAGTTCCTTAAAATTAGGGTAATTTCTTACCCTGTTTTTCTGTGAAAAAATCTTTAGTATTCTACCTAAATCAATAATTGTATCAAACTTCTTTTGTTTTGACACCTTTTTAAGATAGGGACTAAGAAACGCATAATGTTGTAACATACCAATATGCATATCTACCACATACAAGCTGCCATCTGGTCCATTATTCATATTTACAGGTCTAAAACCACGGTCGTAGGAAGCTAAAAATTCCTTTCCAGTTACAACGGCACTTGATACTGTACTATCTCCTTGGAAAAGAAGTACATTCCGTTTAATTATATTAGCTTCAGGAAGACATACAAAAACATTTTGATTATAATCCGATGGATATTGCCCACCTCTATATACCACTGGTGCACAAGCTGCAGTAACCTTAATGAGCAAACTATCTTTGTCCAAAACATTTTTAACATAACCCCTGTTCACGTAACTTGTCTGTACTGGATACACACGTTGCCTCTTTGCAATACGTTGATTTACTCCCACACTTGGAACATAATAAGGGTTCCGTATTAACCTATTTGGTATTAAAAAATCGGCAAGAAGCAAGGTAGAGTTATTGTTATAATAGAGTCTTCCATAATTATCATGAGTTATGCCCCATTGTCCTCGTAAACCAGAAGTTTCTTTAACCCATCTCCCTTTTCTTAACTGGTATCTAGCATTAGATTTAGCACTATAAATCCAATTATCTATGTTCAATTTTAATCCATTTGCTTGATGTTCTGGGTTTCCAACTGGTGCATAAAGAGAATCTACCAAGGTACGTTTCCCTGGCCTATCATTATTAATTTCAACAAACCATAAATTAGGTGGTTCTGCATATAACACCCCCCCATATACTAGAGCCAGCGCCCTAGGTAAAACCAAATTCTCCAAAAAAATCTTTGAATGATCCATTATACCATCATGGTCAAGATCTTCTAAGATTTTTATAGTTCCCGTAGAGTCTTCTTCCCCATCCCCATCTATAGTTCGCATAAAACCAGGCATTTCCACCACCCAAATTCTACCCTCTTGGTCAAAATCAATTGCAACTGGAGCTTTGATCAAAGGTTCAGATGCTACAAGTTTTAAATTAAAACCATCCTCAATTTCATAATCCAATAAGGAAATGTTAGGTTCTTCATAGGACTTATTACAAGCAACAATACCCAATATAACCACCAAAAAACAAAACTTAATCTTAATTTTCATACTGTTTTATATCTGAGCTCAAAAAAACAAAAAATATACCTTTAAAAAGTGGAAACACAAGTTTATTTACTAAAGACAAAATAAAAATTGAGTTGATACTGGCAAGGTTAAATTACACTTGTTTACCCTATTCCTTTAAAACCTGAGTTCGACGTAATAAAATCGAGAATCAATCATAGAAAAAGAAGAATATGTTTTAGTATGCTAAAGTACTGAATTTCAATATACTAAAACATATTCTGCTTATGATTTCTACTGATAAAATTACTGAAATATTTTGTTCGATGGATGATTTTTGCAAAGTTTTTGAGCCAGCATGGAGCAAAAAGCTGATTACTCAAGGAAAAAAGAGAAGAAATAGAGCTTTTAGGATGACTAAAGGTGAAATTGTCACAATCACCGTATCGAGGTCGTCTTGAGTTTTTAATTTGGATCGAAAGAAAGGGTTGCGGACATTTGTGTCGCTAAACGGAAATCCACGACCCAATGTACTATGTACTCGACAAAGATAATATAATGGAAGAAATAGTCCCTTACCTTTCCAAACCATGCCGTGGCCCCTCTTCGAGGGTTCCCATGTCGGAGATCGTCAATGCGATCCTGTATAAGCTCAAGACAGGTGTTCAATGGCACATGTTGCCCGTAGGCGAGCTGTTCAGCGGTAATCCCCTACATTACAAAACGGTCTTCGGACATTATCGTAAATGGTGCAAGAAAGGGGTTTGGAAGGATTGTTGGGTGCGGTTCCTCTCAAGGAACAGGGCGAATATCGACCTTTCGAGCGGTGACCTCGACGGCAGCCATACCACTGCCATAAGAGGGGGAGAACAAGTGGGATATCAGGGAAGAAAGAAGCGCAAGACCACCAACGCCCTCTACCTTACGGACAGACAGGGGCTGCCATTGGCCATGTCCGAACCCGTTTCCGGAAACCACAACGACCTTTATGAAATAGAGGTGCATGCCGAGGAGGTCTTCGCAACCCTTGAAGGGTCGGGGATAGCCACCGAGGGGCTGTTCGTAAACGGGGATGCGGGCTTCGACTCGGAAGGGTTCAGGTCGGCCTGCACCAAAAGGGGCGTAATCCCCAACGTACCGTACAAAAAAAGGAAAGGGGATGTGGACAGGGACGAACCCTTTGACGAAAAACTTTATAAAGAAAGGTACTCGGTGGAAAGGACCTTCGCATGGATGGACAGCTTCCGATCCGTTCTCAACAGGTTCGATACCACGGAAACAAGCTGGAAAGGGTTCAATTTTATTGCTTTTATCGTAATTGCGATCAAAAAATTCAAAAATATCAAAAACTCAAGATGAGTTCTACGTTTATCACAAAAGAAAAACTAATTAGTTACAAAACAAATATCGAAACCTTAACTACTAATTATTGGTTTGATAAAGATGTTTTAGAAAAAATCAGTATCAATTTACTTTCTAATGCTGTAAAATATACTCCTGAAAGTGGTACCATTGAATGTAATGCTTTTATCAAAAATAACCAGTTACATTTTGAAGTTAAAAATTCTGGAAAAGGAATGACTAAAGATGAAATTGAAAAAGTATTCAATCGTTTTTATCAAATTAGAGAGGACAATAAAGGAACTGGTATTGGTTTGGCATTAGTTAAAGAGTTAGTAACGCTGCATAAGGGAACTATAAATGTAGAAAGCATTCCAAATAATTGGACAACATTTGCAATAAAACTTCCTATCACTAAAAAAGCGTTTAAAGAAGATGAAATTACAATTCATGCTGAATCTAATGAATTAACAAAAAAAGAAACAAACTACATCGATACCATTGAAACGGGTATTATTATTATTGACAACAGTAGTATTGATGAAGACAAACCAATCCTATTAATTGTTGATGACCTAAAGATATAAGAACTTATGTATCTTCTATCTTTAGGTCATCATATACTATTTTACAGGCTCAAAATGGACAAGAAGGAATAGATATAGCCATAGAACAAGTTCCCGACATCATTGTTAGTGATATTATGATGCCTATAAAAGATGGTATTGAATTATAAAAGTTGATGAACGAACAAGTCATATTCCTATTATTTTACTCACAGCAAAAGCAGGTGAAGAAAACGAAATTGAGGGTGTTAAAACTGGTGCTGATGATTATATAACCAAGCCTTTTAATAACGAACTTTTAAAATTAAAGGTTGAAAAACTATTAGAGAATATCAAAAAACTACAAGAACGGTTTAGCCAAGAAGTTATTTTAAAACCAACCGAAATTTCAATTAATTCTACTGATGAGTTATTTTTAAACCGGTTACAAGATGTTTTAGATGATAAGTTGGTCAAATCTACTTTTAATACCGATGATTTTTGCAAGTCTATTAATATGAGTAGAATGCAATTACACCGAAAATTAAAAGCGCTATTTAGCATGACAACTTCAGAGTTTATTCGTTCTCAACGTTTAAAATTAGTTGCAGATTTGTTAAAAACTTCTGATGTTACCGTATCACAAGTTGGTTATAGTGTTGGTTTTAATGATCCTGCATATTTTAGCAAACGCTTTAAAGAAGTCTATAATTGCACACCTACACAATACGCTAAAAGTAGTAACTAAACGCCTTACATTCTAAATTTTATTTCTCCTTTTAAAAGCATTTTTTCTATATAAGCATAGATGTTTTCTACGTTTCTTACTGATGATACAATAGTTATAGGTTTTGTTACAATGCCTATAGTCTTCACACAACTATCCTATTACTTTTGCCCTTATTAAAAGGACTCTAAACACAATTACATAGAGAGAATGAAATTATATGAAGGGAAATTAAAAGATGCGCTAACCGATAAAATTTACTTAAATGTAAACAATCTCAAGAAAGGTTCTTACACATTAAACATTGTTAATAAAAACAGGATTATTATGTCAACTGAATTTGAAAAATAGAATAAAAATTATGAAAACTTTAAAAATAATAGCAACTATTTTAATACTCGCTTTCACAACAAATACAAATGCTCAATTCTTAAAAAAAATAAAGGAAAAAGCAACACAGAAAGTTGAACGAGAGGCGGAAAGGCGAGCACAAAGACGTGTTGATGAAAAAATTGATGATACTTTTGATAAGGCCGAAAATAAAATAGATCAAACACTATCTAGAAAAGACCAAAAGAGTGTAAAAAGCCTTAAAATATTTGAATTTACACATGTCTATACTATGGAAATGACCTTTAAAAAAAATGTAATTGTATTTGAATATTACTTAAAAAACAATGCCAATTACTTAGCTGTAAATTTTCCTAATATGAAAACCAATATGATTTCTATAATAGATTTAGACCAAGGCAAAAATATTGCACTCATGGAAAATGGAGATCAAAAAACACAAATGACTATGAAATTTGGTTTTAAAGAGACTATTGAAGAAGCAAATAAGAATATTAAAATAAACAAAACAGGAAATACTAAAAAAATTCTAGGATACACTTGCTATGAATACAATGTTACAGGAAAAGACTTTAACAGTAGGGCTTGGGTTACTAATGAGGCAGGAATAAATTTTCCGAAAGATTTTCAAGGAAGTGGAGGCAAAAAAATGAAAAATCAAAATAATAATTGGATGTTTGAAATGGATGGAATGGTGTTGGAAATGATTGTTACAGACACATCAAAAAAGAAACCCAAAATCTCTACAATGACTTGTACCAAATTGATGAAAGAAGCTAACATAATTGATACATCTCTTTATAAAAAAATGTTTTGATTTAGGCACATAATAAATATAGTAATTAGTTGTTTTATTATTTCTGTAATCAACTGATTTTCAGTATATTTAATATGTATTCTAGCATGTTAAATATGGAAAAAAGATACCAGAGTCTCAGTT
>Ga0256845_1003528_pt1 | contig 10548 bp, 11 predicted proteins | sample RiftiametaG_FD_189101 | JGI IMG/M metagenome (GOLD analysis project Ga0256845, IMG submission 189101) | Tube worm associated microbial communities from hydrothermal vent at the East Pacific Rise, Pacific Ocean - Riftia | ecosystem: Host-associated > Annelida > Integument > Unclassified ... | reverse complement strand
AAATTATTAAAGAAAAAGGGGAAGAAGCTGCTTATAAGTGCGGTGTTATAGGACTTGATCCGAAAGTATTACTAATTCTAGGGCGTCTTTATTTTAGAACAAGTTATGGTCAAAATGTTCTACAACACTCAATTGAGATGTCTCATCTTGCTGGTATGATTGCTGAAGAAATTGGTGTTGATGTTAGTGTTGCCAAAACAGCCGCTCTACTCCACGATATCGGGAAAGCGGTAGATCATGAAGTTGCCGGGTCTCATGTTGAAATTGGGCGACGCATCCTGCAAAAATTTGAAGTGGGCGAAGAAATTATTAAAGCAATGCAGTCACATCATGACGAATATAAACATGAAAATGCGGAATCTGTCATTGTAACAATAACCGATTCTATCTCTGGGGGGCGACCAGGAGCAAGAAAAGACTCTGTGGAAGACTATTTGAAGAGATTAAGGGAATTGGAAGCAATTGCTAACTCATTTAATGGTGTTGAGAATTCGTACGCCCTACAAGCTGGGCGTGAAATTAGAATCTTTGTCAGACCAGACCAGATTTCTGACATAGAAGCACGGAAAGTTGCCCACGACATAGCTAAAAAAATAGAAGATGATCTCCGATACCCCGGAGAAATTAAAATCACCGTTATAAGAGAAAATAGAATTATAGATTACGCCAGATAAAATATTGTATTGCGCCTATAAATAAGGTTGTATATAATATATAGGTGCTAATCATATTGTTTAAAAGCATAAATTTTAATAGTCGAGGGATTTGAAACTAAAAACTGTTTCAAGTTGTTAATAAAAAGAAATATGAACAAAGCTAGTCTAGTAGAAAAAGTCCACACAGTACTTGGTGGCACAAAAGTCCAGGCTGAAGAAGTTGTAGATACAATCTTTAGCTCAATTACAGATACAATTAAGAGCGGTGAGGAGGTTTCAATCGCAGGTTTTGGAATCTTTAGTGCGAAAAACAGAGCAGCCCGAATGGCCCGTAACCCACGAACTGGTGAACCTATTACGGTTCCGGCGATGAGAGTTCCTAAATTCCGCGCAGCCAAAGCACTTAAGGACGCAGTTCGATAAATTCAATTTCAAACTGTTTTAAATAAAAAAGCCGACAAATATTTGTCGGCTTTTTTATTTCATGTGCGGGTGGGGAGGATCGAACTCCCGTCCTCTGCTTGGAAGGCAGATATTCTACCACTAAACTACACCCGCAGACTATAGAAATATAACAAAAGAAGAGAAAAACTTCAATGAAAATATATCTTTTTTAATATATAATCAATTATATGTCAGTTTTCTTTAAATTAATTATTCAGAAAATTCTTTTTGTTATCTATTTTGTTACTTCTTTTTTGGGTTTCACATCGGGAGAAATCCCAACCCATGAAGAATTCATAGTAGCCACTGAAAATCGTAAACACACAATTCAGGAGCTTTTACAGAAAACTTTAATCACTGGTAACATTGCTGGCAAACTTGAAGAAGTTGTTAAGGATGCTTCTGTTTCCCTAAAACACAACAAAGATAGTCATATCCAAACCACTCATTTTACTCTTCCAGATTTTTCAGAATTAGTTTCAGCTCTACCTGATGACAAAAGGAGAGAGGAAATAAATGAAATCATAGAAGAAAAAATATCGGATACAAATAAAGAAAAAGAGGAACCAAAAAAAGAATCCAAACCAGCAGTAATTATACCTACAATTATTGAGGTGGTTTCTGAAGTCGAAAAAATCATAACCCCACACAAAGAAACAAATCCAGAAACGATAGTTGAGATAGGTAATTCCATCCCTAACGTTGTTGTAAACATTGTTTGTGTTAGAGAAGATAATAACTTAATTAATGTATCAACAGGTAGTGGTGTAGTAATCTCTTCAAGTGGAGTTATCCTAACGAACTCACACATAGCACAGTTTTTCTTACTCCAAGATTATAATGATAATTTTATAGATTGCTCAATATACCGAGAAAATAAGCCAGATTTTGGATACAAAGCTGAAACATTGTATGTTTCCCCAGACTGGATCAGAAATAATAGTAAAACACTTAGTGAAAGTGCTCCAACCGGAACAGGTGAAAATGACTATGCCCTTCTATTAATAAACGCAACAACAAATTCAAACAAGGGTTTGCCAACATCATTCCCCCACGCAAATATAGTTCTGACTAAGCCAGAAACAAATCAGCTAATTACAGCTGCTGGATACCCAGGATCTCCTGCAAGCCTATCTGACATCACAAAAGCTGTTAGATTAGTAACAGATTATATCTCGGTTGAAGAAAATTACACTTTCACTGACGGAGCAATTGATATTTTCTCAACAACAAAATCACTAGTCGGTGCTAGAGGGTCTTCTGGAGGAGGAATTTTTGAAGGTCGAGATTTAAGTACATCTGACTTGATTGGTATCACGGCCACAACAAATGGTATTGGTGGCAACGCACACATAAACGCACTAAGTTTGTCTTACATAAATACTGACATCAAAAAGGACAGTGGACATAATCTAGACTATTATTTAAGGGGGAATCTTGAAAGCAAAGCTGAGGATTTTCAACAAAATTATTTAGCACCGCTAGCTAAAATACTACTAAAGAACTTCTAACAGTCTTTATGGTGTGATATTTTTGAAATAATTAAGAAGAAGAGTGTTTGAGTGATAATTTAGATAACTTTATCAACTCATTAAAATCATCACCTTTCTGTGCCTTATTTCTCCGAACTAACCCACACCTTTGACATTTATGAACAATATAGAATACATTATTCTTATTTTCAAGAGCAACAGGTTCCATTAACCCAGAACACTCTTCTGCCCTATCACCAGGATTTACATCCACGTGCTTTGACCATAAGCATTTGTGGCAATGATTTGTATACCCATCACCAACATTTTGGACTCCGCATTTTTCACAAATAAAATCCTCTTTCTTTTTTTGAAACTTTTTCTTTTGCATTTTATGTTTAGTTTAGCAATAAAATTTGATATTTCCATATTTTCTGTTAAGATTTTGACACACATGCAATAGCGGAGCATGGTGTAACGGCTAACATGCTCGCTTTGGGAGCGAGTGACTCCGGGTTCGAATCCCGGTGCTCCGACACTGATTTATATATGCCCTGCACGCAAAACGAATGCTAACATACGACTAATTCTTACAAATAAATTACTTAAGGTGCTCGCATCTTTTAATAGTTTATATTCTCAATAACGTTTCAGTATATACAATGTTTATCGTGGGGAAACGGAGACAAATATGCGTCGAGACTCTGCAAGAGCCTGGGCCAAATATACGCTGTTGCGCGACCTGAGCGATAGTGGGTGTGCAACGGAGCGCGAGACTGTGCGGGATAAGTTAATTTTCCCATTATTCCAACCTAAAATTTGGCAATTTCCAATACTTTAATTTTAATAATCATTTTTTTGTGAAAGAATGAAGCAAAAAATATCCGCTTACCCTCTCTCATTAAAATTAGAAAAAATAAAAATTTCATTCCATTTTTAAATTTTTCAACAAAATTTTCTTAATTGAAAAAAATATTGAAAAATATGTCACACAAATTATTTTTATTAGTAATTTAGATTACTTACTTTTAAAAATTAATATTTGGTAAATAATTCAGTCTTGGTTCTTTCTCCCCAGCCCAAAATTCAACAGTAATCAGATCAATCTCAATATTTGCACCTTCTAATTTATACTCCATTAAAAACAAGTTGGCGGTTTTCTCTATTTTAGATATTTTCCTGTTGCTAACGTTTTCTTCTGGCAAGTGTATGAAACACCGATTATATGTTTCACGTGAAACGCTCTTCACTTCAACAAAATGAATTATACCGCTCTTTTCGGCTATTATATCAATTTCTCCACACTTTTTCTGGTAATTTCTTCTTAGAATACCGAAACCATGTTCCACAAGAAACATTGTTGCAAAATCCTCTCCCAAATTACCTTTAATCCTTTTTTTATTTACCATATGTTTCATGAATAACATATCGATTCTAAGGTAAAAATAAAAAAGGTCTAAAATACGTTTCACATGAAACATATCTAAAGGAAAAAGAACAAAAAACCCTTATTTATAGCCATGCGATATTTAAAAAAGACAAAAAGTCGTGTCTTTTATGCACTTATCCACATGTTTTTCCACATTACCCTTAAAAGGGCTCTATTTATAGCTGTTTTTATCGGACAAGCTATTTACGGAATTAAATTGTCCTTATATTATATGTGGATAATCCATATATTTTTACAAAAAACCATGTTCCACAAGAAACATCTTGTTCTTATTTAAACACTTTTAAACCCAAGAAAGATCACGGGGAACACATCAATGGTTGATTCTATCTATTTTTCGGTTATAATACTTTATTGTAGCGGGTATAGTTTAGTGGTAGAACGTATCCTTGCCAAGGATAAGACGGGAGTTCAATTCTCCCTATCCGCACCAATAAAATGTAGAGTTTATTAGATCTCCAGCAATATGTTTTTGCGCACCTAGTAGGATTCGAACCCACAATAACGGTTCCGAAGACCGTTGTGATATCCATTTCACCATAGGTGCAATAAGATTGATAATACGCTAAAACTCGCTAAAAATCAAAAGGTGCGTTAATATTTTATATGAAGACATTATGAAAATAAACAAGATCGATATCCCACAAGAGGTGAAAGCCACTTTAACCGCTCTAAACAAGGGTGGTTTTGATGCTTACATAGTCGGTGGGTGTGTCAGAGATCTGCTTTTAAATACTAAACCAAAAGACTGGGATGTTACAACAAATGCAACCCCCAAAGAAATCCAAAAAATATTTCCGGAGTCTTTTTATGAAAATAACTATGGCACCGTTGGTGTAAAAACAGAAACCAAAGATGAAACACTGAAGATAATTGAAATAACCCCATACCGTATTGAGTCTGAATATTCCGATAATAGACATCCTGATAGTGTCACCTTTAGTAGTAAAATAGAGGATGATTTGCAGAGAAGAGACTTCACAATTAATGCACTGGCTTTTGATCCAAATAAGAGCGACATTATTGATCTTTATAATGGACGGGGTGATTTATCTTCTGGAGTGATAAAAGCTGTGGGCGACCCGAATAAACGCTTTAAAGAGGATTCTCTTAGGATATTAAGGGCTATTAGATTTGCAGCGCAACTAAATTTCAGCATAGAACAGAAAACTATTGAATCTGTTATGGAAAATAGTCATTTAATGGGAAATGTTTCACGTGAAAGAGTTGGTAGGGAATTTGAAAAGATAATTATGTCAAAAAATCCAGCAATTGGCCTTGCTCTTGCTCAAAAACTTAATATCTTAAGTTACATATCGCCAAAACTAACCGAAACTGTTGGGGTTAAACAAAACAAACAAGCCCACAAATACGACGTGTGGGAACACATCATACGAACTCTACAGCATGCAGCTGATAAAAACCTATCCTTAGAGGTTAGATTAGCGGCTCTTTTCCACGATACTGGCAAAGTTCAAACTAAAAGACTTTCTAAAGGACAAACAACTTTTTATAGTCACGAAGTGGTGAGCGCAAAAATAGCGCGTAAGGCTCTAGAAAATTTGTCCTTTTCACGTGAAACAATCACAAAAGTGGAGAAGTTGGTGCGTTATCATATGTTTTTTTCAGATACAGATCAAATAACACATTCGGCTGTTAGACGGCTAATCGTTAAGGTTGGAGAAGAGAATATCTGGGACCTGATAAATCTTAGGATGTGCGACCGAATTGGCACAGGGCGTCCAAAAGAGGAGCCGTATAGATTAAGGAAGTTTGAATCAATGATAGAAGAGGTTATTCGCGATCCGCTATCTGTTTCCATGTTAAAAATTGACGGCAACCAACTTATGAAGATGTTTCACATAAAACCAGGACCTAAACTAGGTCATATTTTACATGCTTTATTAGAATACGTACTAGAAGACCCAACAAAAAACACTAAAATGTTTCTTGTGAAACAATCAGAAAAATTATTAAAACTAAACGAGGAAGAGCTTAAAAAAATAGGGGAGCGCGGGAAAGACACTCTAAAGGACACCGAAGAGGGTGTATTGCACTCAATCCGATCCAAGAGACATGTGAAATAAAAAACCACCGTATGTTTCAGTGAAAAGGGGGATAAAGTGGGGAACTTTATTTGAATAAATAAGAGTAATTGAGGACTATTATTTACTTGGTGAAACCTACGATGGTCTTTCGGTCTTTGATTGTATAGCACCGTCTGATATTTTGCTTTAAGAAGCGAACATACGCGCGTAATCTAACCGAAAAATTATATTATTATATTTAATTTTAGAAAGAACTATAAAGAACTAACCTGACATACATTTTATTCCTTAAAGGACATTTGTAAAGGACAAAACTGTGGATAACTTGTCCTTTACAACAGACCCTTATTTATCAACCTCTACGAGCTACTTAATTCCAATATTATAGGGGCGTGATCTGACCCTACAACTGAGTCTGCAATATTAGCTATCTTAATTTTATTTTTTAAATCACTGCTGATAAAAAAATAATCCAATCTCCACCCAATATTCCTATCTCTTGCTCTTGTTTTCATATCCCACCAAGAATACCTTACACTCTCTGGGAAAAGTGCGCGAAAAGTATCAACATAACCATCTAGCACCACCTCATCTAACCAAAACCTCTCTTCTGGCAAAAAACCAATGCTGTTTTTGTTGCCTTCTGGTCTTGCGATATCAATTTCTTCATGTGCAACATTTAAATCACCACAAAAAATAATGCTTTTACCAGTTTTTTTAATATTATTAACAAATTTTAAAAACTCTTTATAGTAACGAAGTTTAAAAAGTAGCCTTTCTGTTACCCCACCTCCGTTTGGGAAATAACAATTTATCAAAACAAACTCGTCATAAAAAATATTTATCTGACGCCCTTGCTGATCTAAGCTTTTTATTCCCAAACCATAAGTAACTTTATTAGGTTTCTTTTTACAATAAACAACTGTTCCAGAATGCCCCTTTCTTTGTTTAGAAGAATTAAAATAAGTACAAAAGCCTTTCGGTTTTACCAATTCAATGGGTAATTGTTCAATTTCTGCCTTGGTTTCTTGGACACAGAAAAAGTCTGGATTTTGTCCCAACACCCAATCAAAAGCCTCTTTTTTATACCACGCTCTAATCCCGTTTACATTCCAGGAGATAAATTTCATAAATTAAATATATCACGAGACTACGCCGCATAAAAGGGCTAAAATTAGTAAGTGGTTCAACACCAGTCATCAACACCTTAATCGTCAACTATTTATTTGACAAAAAAATATAGTAGCGTTATTATCAAGATTCGTGAGTTCTTTTTTAAAAAAATAAACAAAAAGGAAGAAGGCTTGAGATTATGAGAAGTGGAACGACTAGAATCAGTAAAGGAAGTAGCAAAATTAAGGAGAATCTTTTGAAAGAAGCCATGAATCGGAACTGGAAAGGATTTCTGGCTCTTGAAGACCTGGCGAAGACGTGTCGAAAGGACAGGAATGGTAAGCCGAAAGTGATTATCCTTAATCGGAATTCTTGTGTAGATCGTCAAATAACGAATCTTGTGTCCACGAATGGACTTCGAGAGGCGTTAAAAGATTGGTTCGGCATTTACTTTGGATTCACAAGTCCTGGTATAGATATTCTGATCGTTGGTCTGAATATGGAAATATTTAAAAAGGGGATGGAAAAAGCTGGCCAAATAGTGGCACCAGAAAGGAAATCGCCCAAAGGGCACTTGTCTGAAGCGATTGCTTAAAAAAGATAGTTAGGAACTCACGACACGAAGAAAGGCGTTTTGCATCATATGTTTGGATATAAACAAAACATATGTGGTGCAAAACGCTTTTTTATTTTATGTATAAAAATTAATCTGTTTTACGCCCATGATACTTTTTGTGAATATCTCTAAGGTGTTTATCAGTAACGTGTGTATAAATTTGTGTCGTAGTTATGTTTGCGTGACCCAAAAGAGCCTGCACAGACCTCAAATCAGCCCCATTTGAAAGTAGGTCGGTTGCAAACGAGTGTCTTATAACATGTGGAGTAACTCTTTTTGAAATACCCGCCTTGGTTGCATAAAATTTAACCAATCTCTCAATTGACCTTGGTGTTAACCTAATTGAATCCTTTTTATCAAGCAACTTCTTGCCACCCCTCCCAGGAACCTGAACAAACATTGCCTCATCCATATCATCTCTTTTCCCTAAGTAACTCTTGAGCGCCTTTTTAGCTAAATCAGACAAGAAAACAACTCTAACTTTCTCACCCTTGCCTCGAATAGGAAATTCATCAGAGGTAATATTAAGATCTTTATTTAAAGAGCAAAGCTCAGAGACTCTCAAACCTGTTGAAAACAGTAGCTCTAAAATAGCTTTATCTCTCAAACCTTTTAAATTCTTCAAATTGGGACCATTTAAAATATCCTCTAACTCTTTGATTGAAATTAAATCGATAGATCTTTCTGAGACCTTGGCCAACTCAATCTTGTCTGGTGGAAGGGAATCATACCCTCTTTTGATTAAGAATTTTAAAAAAGATCTTAAAGCAATTAGATAATAATTTTGCGTTCGCTTCTTAAGGGTGTCTCTGGATATTTGCCCAACCTTTTTATTACTTTCCTGTCGATTTAACCAAAGACGAAAATCACGAACTTTCCGTTCTACTATATCTGATATCTTTTCAATGTTTTGGTTGTCAATAAAGCGCTTCAAGTAACGGTCGTAATTCTCAACGGTTTTTATACTACGACCTCTTTCAATTTCCAAATACTCAAGAAAATCCGATTTTAAATTATTTATTTCAGATATACTCATTTAAATATTATTATACCAATATAGCGTCGCACAATAAAGTGTTGCCCTACCCACCCTCAAACGGCTTGCGTTTCTTTTAATATGTGTTACCATCCAACTCATAATGCTTACAAAAAGAAAGAAAAATAATGCGATAAAAGAAGTGCAAATGCACAAGAAGGATACTGGTTCTCTTGAGGTACAAGCCTCAATTTTAACAAAACAAATTGAAGAATTAGCAAAACACCTTAAAAAGAACAATAAGGATAATCATTCTAGAAGAGGACTTTTAGGTATGGTTGCCAAACGACAAAAAACTCTTAAATACCTGTCGAAGGATGATCCTAAAAGACACAAAACTTTAATTAAAAAACTTGGACTAAAATAATCACCAACGAAAGCCGAGCACATCACTCGGTTTTTTGATATATTTAAGGAGGTAAGTTTAAACTTTAATAAATATCATTATGTCAGTTATAAAACACAAAGAGCAAAGGGTTGCGGTTTTCATAGATGCACAAAACTTATATCATAGCGCAAAACATTTATATAGAAAGAAAGTAAATTTTGGTGTCATTTTAAAAGATGCGGTCGTTGGTAGAAAATTAGTTAGAGCAACCGCGTATGTAATTACATCGGAGAATGCAGAAGAGCAAGGGTTTTTTGAGGCACTAGAAAAATTAGGTATAGAAACTAAAACAAAAGACTTGCAAATATTTCCTGGTGGAGCTAAAAAAGCCGACTGGGATGTTGGTTTAGCGATTGATGCTGTTACTGTCGCACAGAAAGTTGATACTATTGTCATTGTTTCTGGGGATGGTGATTTTATCCCCCTTGTTAAATATCTAAAGATTAGTGGTGGTTGCCAGGTTGAAGCAATCTCTTTTGCTAAATCAACATCATCCAAACTAATAGAGGAGGTTGACGACTTTATAGACATTGGACAAGACCCAGCAAGATATCTAATTGGTAAACAAAAAATTTGGAAAAAGAGGTAAAATATATAAGACAAAAAAATGGATAAAAATTCTAACCCTGACAAAAAAAAGAATAAGTTTCTAGTTAGGCCATTAAGAACTTACAAAGACGACATTGCTCGTTTTATTAAGACCAAAAAGATCTCAACAACAAAAATCGTAATGGCAGAAGCCAGAAGGAGACGAAAACAAACCAAGGAAATACAAAAAGAGGGAGCCAATGACAGAAGAAAGAAAATGAGTTTTTCTATAAGTTTCACCTTGATAACCCTGGGTATTTTGCTTGTGGTGATAGCGGTGATATTTTTAAAACCTGTATCTAAAATCAATAATTTTATTACGGGCATAACAGCTAACGACCAATTAATAGACCAAGAGTTAAAAATAAATATTATCCTTGACGGTAAAACGGACGCAAAAATTAGGGAAATAATTAAATATAACATCAACAATCCTCCCAGCTTAACTGAGAATGAGTTAGTTGAGTTTACAATAAAACAAACTGAGGATAGTGTAGATGGCAAAGGGGCTACCCTTAAAAAAATCTCCCTAAATAAATTCAATCTAGTAATGGGGCTAAAGATACCAGATAAAATAGTTAGGTCTCTTCACCCAAATTATATTTTAGGATTAATCAACACAGACGCTGGTGCGAGCCCAATTCTGTGGTTTAAGGTAGCAAATTTTGACTTGGTATATTCAGAAATGCTTGAGTGGGAAAAGTATATGTATCAAAGTATTAATAATGTATTATTTA
>Ga0256845_1003527_pt1 | contig 10548 bp, 6 predicted proteins | sample RiftiametaG_FD_189101 | JGI IMG/M metagenome (GOLD analysis project Ga0256845, IMG submission 189101) | Tube worm associated microbial communities from hydrothermal vent at the East Pacific Rise, Pacific Ocean - Riftia | ecosystem: Host-associated > Annelida > Integument > Unclassified ... | reverse complement strand
AGCTGGGGGACAGGCTCAAAGTGTGTCTATGGGGACAGGCTCGATATACTTGACTCTTGATATGGAGACAGGCTCGGTGAGGGGTGTGTTTGTAGGGCGACTTAAATCCCCTGAGTGATCGTGGTTGATTTTGTCTGCGGGTTGAGTTATACAGATAGCGGTATTTAGGGATTTTTTATTTGTTTGTGCTGATGTGAACAACCCTTAAGCGATTGGAAAATAGTAGGATTTGAAATGGCAAAAAAAAAGACAAATAAAAAACAGAAAAGTATGGAAGAAATGTTGTGGGATTCGGCGAATAAGTTGCGGGGGAGCGTCGAGTCTTCGGAATATAAACATGTGGTGTTGAGCCTGATTTTCTTAAAATTTGCTAGCGAAAAGTTTGAACATCGCAAGCAGGAGCTGATTGAGGAGGGGAAAGAAAAATATGTTGATATGGTGGAGTTTTACACTATGAAAAATGTTTTCTATCTGCTCGAAGAGTGCCGCTGGAAGTTCATTGTTCAAAACTCAAAACAGGACGATCTTGCCGTTAAGATTGATAGTGCTCTCCATACGCTTGAGAAAAACAACAAGGCATTGAAAGGGGCGCTTCCCGATAACTATTTTTCACGATTAGGACTGGATGTCAGCAAACTGGCAGCATTGATTGACACCATCAACAACATTCAAACGCTCAGAGATAAGGAGCAGGATGTGGTGGGTCGAGTCTATGAATATTTCCTTGGAAAATTTGCATTGGCCGAAGGGAAAGGAAAAGGCGAGTTCTATACCCCAAAGAGCATTGTTAATTTAATTGCCGAATTGATTGAACCTTACAAAGGGAAAATCTATGATCCATGTTGTGGCTCGGGCGGTATGTTTGTGCAGTCCATTAAATTTGTTGAAAATCATTCAGGGAATCAGAAAGATATTTCAATTTATGGACAGGAATATACCAGTACCACCTACAAGTTAGCCAAGATGAACCTTGCGATTCGTGGCATTTCCGCCAATTTGGGTAAAATTCCTGCGGATACATTTTTCAAGGATCAGCATCCTGATCTTAAAGCGGATTACATTATGGCCAATCCACCTTTTAATCAAAAGGCGTGGCGCGAAACCAATGAACTGGTACACGATTCGCGGTGGGCGGGTTATGAAGTACCCTCTGCGAGCAATGCTAATTATGGTTGGATTCTCAACATGGTTTCCAAGCTTTCAAAAAATGGAGTAGCTGGGTTTGTTCTTGCTAATGGTGCCCTCTCAGGTGGTGGTACAGAAAAAGCCATCCGAACCAAAATGATTGAGAATCATTTGGTCGAAGCGATTATGGTTCTTCCACAAAGCATGTTTTATACAACCAATATTAGTGTGACTATTTGGATTCTTAATAAAAACAAGAGAGCCAAAACCATTAAATATAGCAATATTATCAGAGACTACAGAGATCGTGAAGATGAAATTCTATTTATGGATTTACGTGAGATTGGTGAGCCTTTTGAAAAGAAATTTATCCAGTTTTCACCGCAGCACATTAAAGATATTGCTAAAACATATCATACATGGCAGCAGTCTAGGTCTGAATATAAAGATATTCCTGAATATTGCTATTCTGCTCACATTGATGAGATCCGCAAAAAAGATTACTCTCTCGTTCCTAGCAAGTACATTGAATTTGTTAACCGTGACGAAAATATCAACTTCGATAAAAAGATGGTTGGTTTGCAATTCGAGTTTTCGGAACTATTAAAAGCCGAGAAAGATTCAAAAAAAGAACTGCTGAATTTGTTTAGGGAGCTGGGGTATGAAATCGAACTCTAAGCCCATTGGACCATTTATCCAACTGGTTGATGTTAGAAACAAAGACCTGAAAGTAGAAATGCTTTTAGGGCTAACTGTGGATAAGAAGTTTATTCCATCTGTGGCCAATACGATTGGCTCTAACATGACCAACTACAAAATCATCCGCAATGGGCAGTTTGCATGTAGCTTGATGCAAGTTAGACGGGATAAGAAGATTCCAGTTGCTCTGCTTACTGATTTTGATGAAGCGATCATTTCCCAAGCCTATCCGGTTTTTGAAATCCTTGATAAAGAGAAGCTTTTTCCTGAATATTTGATGATGTGGATGTCTCGTTCAGAGTTTGATAGAGAAGCTTGCTTCTATGCTGTGGGAGGAGTGCGCGGTAGCTTGGAGTGGGACGATTTTTGTGCAATGGAACTTCCTATTCCAAGTATTGAAAAACAGTGGGCGATTGTTAAAGAATATCAGGCAGTGGTTGATCGTATAAATTTAAATGAACAGCTCAATAAAAAACTGGAAGAGACTGCCCAGGCTATTTACAAACAATGGTTTGTAGATTTTGAATTCCCCATAACAAAAGAGTACGCCCAAAAAACAGGAAAGTCGGAACTTGAAAGCAATCCCTATAAATCTAGCGGCGGAAAAATGATCTGGAATGATGAGTTAGAAAAAGAAATTCCAGAGGGGTGGAACGTAAGTACAGTTAAAGATTTTTGCTTTGATATGAAGTCTGGCGGAACTCCAAGTCGAATTAATACTGATTACTGGAATAGCAACGACATTCCTTGGCTTAAAACTGGCGAAATCAAGAATAATATTATCATTGAGACATCTGAATTTATTTCTAATAAAGGACTGTCTGGCAGTTCGGCTAAATTGTTATCGAAGAATACCGTTTTAATGTCAATGTATGGGGTAAATGCGGGAGATATTGGATTTCTTAAAATGGAATCTTCAACGAATCAAGCATGTTGTGGGATGATTTGCAATGAGGAAGTTGAGGCAGCATTTCTTTATTATCAATTACTTGAAAGACAAGACTACCATCGGAAACAGTCGATTGGAGGAGCACAAGAAAATCTCAGCAAAGACTACATAGAAAATATACTTTTTTTAGTGCCAAATAGCCAATATATTAAATGGTCTAATCTTAACTTCATGCTGAATTTCAAAGAGGTTATAACAAGAGAAACGAGATTGTTAAAAAAAACATTAGAATTACTTCTCTCTAAAATGACCCAAGCGGAGATAATCATATGACCATTGCTTTAGAATCCCTTGAATATCAATTAGGAACATCACCGATAACTAGATGTGGCTTTTCATATTCCACCACTGATCTGGGTGCAGCTCTGTTTGGTTTTTTGATTGAGAGGAAAGGAGGGGCAGTTAAATGAACCTTTCCTTCATTAGTACTGTTTATGAAAATAATCATGATTGTGTTTCTTGGTTTGGACTTCAATGCACGGATAATGAGCAGTTCTCTGAGTTTCTAAATACTAGGGTTGCAAGTCGTCTTGACGATACAGAAGGGAATGATGCGTTTCGCAATCATCTAAACGGGCTTGCATTAACTGGTTTGGGGAAAGAAAGCCTTTCCGCTGTTTTGAATGCGGAGCAACCTGAAGAACGGGCATGGGCAGCCGGGGAGGCGCTGGCTGAGGCTTTTTTAGAAGAAAATGAAGACGTTATTTTTCCGTGGAATATGGAACGAGATAAGCGCAATCCCTTTGGTAGCTTGCCAGGAGCTGATCTTGTAGGGTTTGTTAATAAAGAAACAGGATGCCGATTTGTATTGGGAGAAGTGAAGAGTTCATCAGAACAACAGTATCCTCCTCAAGTGATGTCCGGACGCAGTTATAATCCAGGTGATAATAATCATGCTGGTATGGGGCACCAGATTTACAAACTGGCTAATGACTTAACTGCAATTTGTCAGTTGATTAAATGGTTACTGCCAAGAATCAGGGGAACTGAGTATCAGCCTAATTACGAGCAAGCTGCAATAACTTTTTTCAACTCAGGGAATAAAGAGATATCCTTACATGGCATCTTAATCAGAGATACTCAAGCTAATGAAAAAGATCTTTCTCTGCCAGGAATGGCATTTAGAAGAGATTTTTCTAACCCTACTACTTGTCAATTGATAGCATTGTATTTGCCCTGGAGTATTGATCAATTGATCAGCAAAATCAGACATGGAGGTGTGTTATGAGTCACTGGCTATTAGATAGCATCTCTGAGAAACGGATTTTAGTTTTAAAAATAGCTGAACGAATACAGGTTCATCGGGAGTTGCTGAACCAGTCAATTACCATTAATTTTACAGAAATGAGGAATGTTGCCAATGCTCTTGAACTGGCAACATTGGACTTGATTCTGGAGCGGTTTGAAGAAGATGATGATAAACTAAAAATGATGCGTGAGTGTGCTACAGATGCATTCCGTATTTTGCGAGTTTTGCCACTACCTGATGATCCGGCACAAGAAGCCTACCAATTATTACGCATGGCTTCTTTGGCTGTTTTGGGAGATCGTGGTGCGGATGTCGCTCGAATACTTAAACAAAAAAAATGGTCTGATCTTTCTGTAGATTCTTCGGATTGGAGAAAGCGTACTTGGTCTATAATTGTTGATGTGTGGTTGCGTCTGATTCGAAAAAAAGGATGGGAAGACAGAGATATTGTTCTACAGCGAATTGCTGATTTGAGGAAGCAACAAAGTGAGTATGAAAAGAGCTATTTAGACCGCATAGATTTCGCTCACGCCAAGCCTGCTGCATTGGAATTAATAGGTCTCTATCATCTGGCAAGAGCGGCCGAAATTATGGCTCTTTTTATCACCGATGGTGTGGTTGAAGGTAATTTTCAGATCCGACAACTTCTGGAAACACATTTTGATAGAGCTTTGGCAGTTTGTGAGCATGCTCGGTTAATTGAATTTGAACCAATGACAAGACTACTTAATGCAACTGCAGCACAGATGGTTGAAAATTCTATCTGGACTGTTACCCGTGCAGTCAACACAAGGGTAACACAGTTTGTTAAAAGCCTTGTTGATAGAGGTCGGGGCGACAAGGCATTGTTTGATGTGCTTCCTCCGCAAAGGCGATCTTTGGCTGAAAAAGGTTTATTGGGATCAAGCCGCCGTGCTGTTGTTGTGAGTCTGCCAACCTCAAGCGGCAAGACGATGATTGCCCAGTTTAGAATTCTCCAGGCATTGAATCAGTTTGACCATGAACAGGGGTGGGTTGCCTATTTAGCTCCTACAAGAGCATTAGTAAATCAGGTAACAAGGCAGTTGCGAGCCGATTTTGAACCTTTATCTATAGTGGTAGAAAAAGTTAGTCCTGCACTTGAGGTTGATAGTGTAGAAATGGATCTTCTTCAGGAACGATCTGATGGACAAAAATTTAGAGTGTTAATAACGACTCCTGAAAAATTGGATTTGATGTTGCGGCAAGGATGGGAAGAAAAGATTGGTAGACCATTAACCTTGGTAGTAGTGGATGAAGCACATAATATTCAATCTGCCCGTCGCGGTCTTAAGCTTGAACTTCTTTTAGCAACAATCAATAAAGAATGCTTAAACGCACAGTTTTTACTCTTAACACCTTTTATTAGAAATGCCAGAGAGGTTGCCCAGTGGCTTGGAGGAACAAATTCTGATGATATTAGTCTTTCGTTAGATTGGCAACCCAATGATCGGGCTATTGGTATTGTTAAACCAGTAAAAGGGAGTGCCTTAAAAGGTCGGAGTTTTGACTATAAGCTTAGCTTTGAAACCGTACATACAACTCGAAAGACGATAGCGGTTGATGATCTTATTTCTATTCCTAAAGATGAATCTGTTGCCTGTACTTTTGCACAGATAAAAAATCAAGGGAAAATAGCTGCAATCGCAGCGCAATTTTTAAAAAAGAGAGGTCCAGTAATTGTGATGCATGCTCGTCCTGATTGGGTCTGGTCTTTGGCTAAGCATTTAAAGAATGAGACAAATCGAGTTGCAGAATTGCATGATGATGTAAAATTGTTACAGGATTATCTTCGTTTGGAGTTGGGTGATACTTTTCCATTAGTCGAATTGGTTGAATATGGTATCGCCGTTCACCATTCCGGTCTCCCAGAAGAAGTGCGATCTTTGATTGAATGGTTATTTGAAAATGACAAACTGAAATTTTTGGTCGCAACAACAACCATTGCCCAAGGAATAAATTTCCCCGTCAGTGGTGTTGTAATGGCTTCTCATCAATATTTTAGTCCTCAAGGTGCGGAGGATATGCCGCCAGAAGATTTTTGGAATATTGCTGGGCGTGCAGGTCGAATATCTCAAGGTCAGTTGGGTGTTGTTGTATTAGCAGCTGATAGCGATGCAAAAGCGAATAAACTTAAGGAATTTATTAGTAAACAAACAGAGGATTTAAACTCTGCTCTAGTGCAATTAGCCATAGATGCGGGGGATAATCTTAGTGATCTTAAAGGAATTGTTTACAGTACACCAGAGTGGTCTAGTTTTTTACAGTATCTAACTCATTCATATCAACAGATGGGTAAACCTGATACTTACTTTCAGCAAATAGAACAAGTTTTGCGAGGAACGCTTGGTTTTGAAAAGTTGAGAACAAGAAATAGTCAGATAGCTCAAAGATTACTTTCTGGAATAGAAGATTATTCTAATTATTTACAAAAATCTGGGCAACCATTAAAATTAGTTGATAGTACAGGATTCTCTCTTCAAAGTGTGAATACTGTTTTAACTAACAAAGGAAATATTACCGAAAATTCATGGGATGCAGATTTATTATATCAGGCAGATAATACAATATTGCAGGATATGATGGGAATACTATTACGTATCCCTGAACTTAGGGATAATTTAAATGCTGTCACAGGCGGAAGGAATACTGATGGAAATAAGTTGGCTTTGATTCTTAAAGATTGGGTTGGGGGCGTTTCTATTTCTGATATTGCCCATCGTTATTTCCAAAAAGAAGGTGATAGCGATATTGAAGCTATTACGAAATGTGGTCAAAATCTGTTTGGACGATTATCTCAAACTGCTTCTTGGGGACTTTCTGCTCTTTTAGCAATTACCGGCAGTAATCTGGATGAAGAAAAATTAAAAGAGCTTAGTAATTTACCAGCTAGAGCTTTTTATGGAGTCAACAGCGATGAAGCCATAATTTTTCGATTGCTGGGTGTTCCTCGATCTGCTGCGTCATCAATTGCGAATCAGTTAAGCGAACACACTTCAGAATCACTTGGTACTTTAAGAAATCGGCTTAAAAATCTAGGTGAAACGAATTGGACTCAGGCACTGGGTGAAAATGGGAAAATTTATCGTAAAGTATGGAGAGTTTTAGAGGGTCTTGATTGATGAAGTTTACTGAATCGAAATTAGAAAACGCTATTATTGATCTCCTCGAAGCGGAGGGGTATCCGCATATTTTGGGAGAACGTATTGAGCGCGCTTCGGATTCGGAAGTGTTGATTAAGGAAGATCTGCGGGCATTTCTGGCGAAGCAATATGCGGCGGATAATATTACGCAGGGTGAGATTGAGTCGATTATCCGAACGTTGGAAAATTATTCATCGTCTGATCTGTATGAAAGCAATAAGGCGATCATGAAAATGGTGTCGGATGGCTTTTTGTTGAAGCGTGAGAATCGGAGTAAAAAGGATCTTTATATTCAGCTTATCGATTATTCGAGTTTAACCGAGTTTCGTGAACCTTCTATTGTCGAGCTGGAATGCGTGATTGCCGAAACAACACCAGCATATTACGTAAAGAGCAATAAATATAAAATCGTGAATCAGCTTGAAATTCATGGTTATGAGAAACGGATTCCTGATGCTATTCTTTATATTAATGGCTTGCCGTTGGTGGTGTTTGAGTTTAAGAGTGCCATCCGAGATGAGGCGAGCATTCATGATGCTTATGTGCAGTTAACCACCCGCTACCGTAGGGATATTCCTGAACTTTTTAAGTATAATGCTTTTTGCGTGATTAGCGATGGCGTGAATAACAAGGTGGGCTCTTTTTTTGCTACTTATGAGTTTTATTATGCGTGGCGTAAGGTTGGTGGCGATGAGCCTGCGGCTGTGGAAGGGATTGATTCGCTCTATACGTTGATTAAAGGGATGTTCAATGATCGTCGTCTCCGAGATATTATTCGAAATTTTATTTATTTTCCTGATTCATCGAAAACGGAAGAGAAAATTCTTTGCCGATATCCTCAGTATTATGCGGCTAAAAAGTTGTATAAGAATATCCGAGTTCATCAGCGCCCGGCTGGTGACGGTAAGGGCGGAACCTATTTTGGAGCGACGGGTTGTGGGAAGAGTTTTACGATGCTGTTTCTTAGTCGTCTGTTAATGAAGAGTGTGGAGTTTGCAAGTCCGACGATTGTACTAATTACGGACCGTACGGATTTGGATTGTCAGCTTTCGGAACTGTTTGTTGATGCTAAAAGATATATTGGGGATGAAACAATTGTTAGTGTAGAAAGCCGAGAAAGGTTGCGGGAGTTGTTGCAGGATCGTCAAAGTGGGGGCGTTTTTCTAAGCACGGTACATAAGTTTACTGAAGATACTCAAATATTGACGGAACGTTCAAATGTGATTTGTATTTCGGATGAGGCGCATCGTAGCCAGGTTAATTTAGATCAAAAAATTCGAGTGAGTGAAGAGGGCGTTAAGCGTTCTTTTGGGTTTGCTAGGTATTTGCATGATTCTTTGCCTAACGCAACGTATATTGGGTTTACGGGTACGCCAATTGATGCAACGTATGATGTGTTTGGTGAGGTGGTGGATGCCTATACAATGACGGAATCGGTGAGAGATGAAATTACGGTGAAAATTGTTTATGAGGGTCGTGCGGCAAAGGTGTTGCTAGATAATGTCAAACTAAAGGAAATTGAGGAATATTATAAGCATTGTGCTGAACAGGGAGCTAACGAACACCAGATAGAGAAGAGCAAAAAGACCAACACCCAGATGAATGCTATTTTGGGTGATCCAGATCGAATTAAGGCGTTGGCTAAAGATTTTGTGGAGCATTACGAAATGCGTGTGGCGGAAGGGGCAACGGTGCTGGGTAAGGCGTTATTTGTGAGTAGTAGCCGTGCAATTGCCTATATGTTGTATAAGGAAATTATTGCTCTTCGACCCGAGTGGGCGGAGGTGAAAGTTTGTGCTAAGTATATTGAATTGACGGAGGAAGAAAAGAAGAAGATTAAACCTATTGAGCAGGTTAAAATGATTATGACGCGTAATAAGGATGATTCAGCCGCCTTATACGATTTGTTAGGTACAAAGGAGTCCCGCAAGGAGTTGGATAGACAGTTTAAAAACGAGAAGTCGAATTTTAAAATTGCGATCGTGGTTGATATGTGGCTGACGGGATTTGATGTGCCGTTTTTAGATACCATGTATATTGATAAACCAGTGAAACGGCATAGCTTGATTCAAACTATTTCGCGTGTAAATCGAAAGTTTGGAGTAAAGAAGAAGGGTCTTGTTATTGATTATATTGGCATTAAAACCCAAATGAATAAGGCATTAAAAAAATATTCTAAAGGGGAAGATAAAAACTTTGAAGGGATTCAACAGTCGATTGTGGTGGTGAAGGATCATTTGGATTTGTTGGCGAAGTTGTTTCATCTGTTCGATACAAAAGCCTATTTTACAGGATCGCCATTGGAACAGTTGGATTGCCTAAATCAAGGCGCTGAATTTGTTCAAATTACCGATAAAATTGAAAAGCGGTTCATGTATCTGGTACGTCGATTAAAGGCTGCGTATGACATCTGTTGCGGAAGCGAGGATCTCGATCAGAACGAACGCAATCACATCCATTTTTATTTGGCGGTTCGCACGATTGTATTTAAATTAACAAAAGGAGATGCCCCAGATACTGCACAGATGAATGCTAAGGTACGAACGATGATTGCCGAGGCATTGCAAAGCGATGGAGTAGAAGAGATTTTTAAGTTGGGACATGATCATGGAAGCCAAGTGGATATTTTTGATGAGGACTATTTGGCGAAGATCGAGAAGATTAAATTGCCTCATACCAAAATAAAACTTCTTCAGCAGTTGTTGGAAAGGGCCATTGAAGAGTTTAAAAAGATAAACAAAGTTAAGGGGGTTGATTTTTCAAAACAGTTCAAGGCATTGGTTGAGCAATATAATGAACGCAAAGAGCAAGATGTTTTGGTTGGGCATGTTTTGGAAGATTTTACCGATGAAATTATTGATCTTTTTCATGCGCTTAAAAAAGAAAAAGAATCGTTTGAAGACCTTGGAATCGGTTTCGAGGAAAAGGCTTTTTACGACATATTGAAGACCTTGGCTGTTAAGTATGATTTTGAATATCCAGAGGAGAAGTTGTTGACCCTTTCGAGAGAAGTTAAATTGGTTGTAGATGATAAAGCAAGATATACCGATTGGAGCCAACGAGATGATATTAAGGCTGAACTTAAGGTTGATCTTATTATCTTGCTTGCTAAGCATGGCTACCCTCCGATTGATCGAGATGAGGTATATAAAGAAATCTTTGAACAGGCTGAAAATTTTAAAAAATATCAAAAGGCGAAAAGAGGGGGGGGGGATATTAAACGCTGAATGATGAATCTTGAAGTTCTAAAAGGGGTGGGCGAAAAGGTTAAGTTTTAGTCGAAATTGATAAATTATTGATCTTTACGTCGGGGCGGGATTGTTGCACTATGGGCGTTTTAATTTTTGAAGAAAGGATTTTGTGAT
>Ga0256845_1003526_pt1 | contig 10549 bp, 11 predicted proteins | sample RiftiametaG_FD_189101 | JGI IMG/M metagenome (GOLD analysis project Ga0256845, IMG submission 189101) | Tube worm associated microbial communities from hydrothermal vent at the East Pacific Rise, Pacific Ocean - Riftia | ecosystem: Host-associated > Annelida > Integument > Unclassified ... | reverse complement strand
TCAGCATTATAAATTTGCACAATCGAGTCAGAATTCGCGACCATGGATTCAAAGAACATTCGAAAAACCGTGCCGTCCAAGTCCTCAAATTCAGCGTCGCCGGTATGGCTTCTGATTGCCGCCGAAATCATCTCGGCCTGCCGCGAAAGCGCATCACGGCGAAAGGCCACTTGCGTATCCTGCGACTGGTTAAGATAGAGCACGCCGCTCACCAAAATCCCCAGTGCAATCAGATTAAAAAGAATGATTTTCCGCGCCAATGGTGCCCGGTTAAACACCAGCCACCGCTTAGATTTTGGCGCTTGGTAGTCGAGCCGTTCCAAGCTCACCACGCCGGAAGGTTTATCCTTCTTTTTCGCCATTTAGGCCTCGTTATACCGGTAGCCAACCCCGTAAAGCGTCTCAATCGAGGTGTAGCTGTCATCCACTTTCTTGAACTTCTTCCGAAGCCGCTTGATGTGGCTGTCAATCGTCCGGTCATCCACATAAACTTGGTCACTATAGGCCGCATCCATGAGCTGATTGCGAGATTTCACCACCCCCGGGCGCTCGGCCAGCTCGTGCAGGATAATAAACTCCGTCACCGTCAGCACCACGGGGTTTTCCTTCCACGTCACCTTATGGCGCTGCTTATCGAGCACCAAAGAGCCGCTTGTGATCACATCCTCGTCCGGCTTTTCCTCTTCGGCATTAAGCGAAATATCGTTGCGCCGCAGCACCGCCTTAATGCGCTCTATCAGCAACCGCTGCGAAAACGGCTTGGCGATATAATCATCCGCACCCATGGAAAGCCCCACCACTTCGTCCATCTCATCGTCTTTAGAGGTCAGAAATATCACCGGCAGTGTCGATTTTTGCCGCAAACGCCGCAAAAGCTCCATCCCGTCCATCCGTGGCATTTTCACATCAAACACCGCTAAATCTGGCGGGTTATCCTGCAAGCCAAACAGCGCGGATGCACCATCGTTATAGGTTTCAACTTCGAACCCCTCAGATTCGAGGGCAATGGATACTGAAATTAAAATATTACGATCGTCATCTACCAAAGCTATTTTTGCCATGTTTTCCTCCGGCCTGCGCTTTTCGCCACTCTTGCCTAAATTGCCCAAACTTGCAACCGATCTTCGGAAATGTTCCATTTTGTTGCGCTGCGACATTTTTTCCGCGCGAAGCGAAAAAAACACTGGATTTTGCATTTTCAATCCGCTTTACCAAATTCACACAAGCGCGCCGGCAAAAAGCCCTTATCGGCGGGGTTGTAACTTGGGAACAGGGGCTGCGGCCCCGATATTTGGAGCATCCAGACATGATGACTGGCAAGGTGAACCCCGCGCAAACACTTGAAGCGACAGGGATAACGGGCGTAAAAACCGCACATTACAATCTTTTGGAACCAGCGCTTATGCAGCACGCCGTGGCGCGCGGCGAAGGCGATATCGGCATTGGCGGTGCGTTTCTGGTCTCGACCGGAGAGCACACCGGCCGCTCGCCAAAAGATAAATTTGTGGTCAACGAGCCTTCCGTAAAGGACACCATATGGTGGGAAAACAACCCACCCATGGAAATGCAAGCCTTTGATAATCTTCACAAAGATATGCTCTCCCACCTTGAGGGCCAAGACGTTTTCGTGGAAGACCTGTTCGGCGGTGCCGACCCGGAATACCGCCTGAATGTGCGCATGATCACCGAGCTGGCATGGCACGCGCTTTTCAACCGTACCATGCTGCGCCGCCCAGAACTGGAGGAGCTGGCAAGCTTCGTTCCCGAATTCACCTTCATTAACTGCCCGAGCTTTAAGGCTGATCCCGAGCGCCACGGCTGCCGTTCCGAAACCGTGATCGCGCTGAGCTTCGAGAAAAAGCTGGTGCTGGTCGGTGGCACCTCTTACGCGGGCGAAAACAAGAAATCAGTGTTTTCGGTGCTCAACTACCTGCTGCCAGACCGCAACGTCATGCCCATGCACTGCTCCGCCAACCACGCCATCGGCGACCCCGAAGACACCGCGATTTTCTTCGGCCTTTCCGGCACTGGCAAAACCACCCTTTCGGCAGACCCAGATCGCACCCTAATAGGCGATGACGAGCACGGCTGGTCCGACAAAGGCACCTTCAATTTTGAGGGCGGTTGCTATGCCAAAACCATCAATCTGAGCGAGGAAGCCGAGCCCGAGATTTTCGCCACCACCAGCAAATTTGCCTCGGTTGTCGAGAACATGGTGTATGACGAGCACACCCGCGAAATCGACTATACGGATGATAGCCTCACCCCCAATATGCGCTGCGCCTATCCGCTTCACTACATTGATAACGCGTCAGAATCTTCGCTCGGGGGCCTGCCTAAAAACATCATCATGCTCACCTGTGATGCCTTCGGCGTGCTGCCTCCCATCGCTCGCCTTACCCCTGCTCAGGCGATGTATCACTTCCTTTCTGGCTTCACCGCCAAAGTGCCCGGCACCGAAAAAGGCGTGACCGAGCCGATCCCGACTTTCTCCACCTGCTTTGGCGCGCCCTTCATGCCGCGCCGGCCCGAAGCTTACGGCAACCTGCTGCGCGAAAAAATCGCCGCCCACGGGGTGAATTGCTGGCTGGTCAATACCGGCTGGACCGGCGGGCCAAAGGGCAAAGGCGGCTCTCGTATGCCGATTCGCGCCACCCGCGCCCTGCTCACCGCCGCCCTGAGTGGCAGTCTAGATGATCGCGAGTTCCGGCAGGATGAAAACTTCGGCTTTGATGTACCGGTTTCGGTAAAAGGTGTCGCCAAAATCTTGCTCGACCCGCGCCGCACATGGGAAGATGTGGAGGATTACGACGCGCAAGCGGCAAAACTGGCACAGATGTTTGATGAAAACTTCAAACAATATGAACCCTTTGTGGATGTCGATGTTTTGGCGGCTGCGATAAAGCCAAAGGGCTAAGAACCTAGGGCAGGCCCGCAAGCCTGCCCCGCATCCGAGAACTATAATTACAGAATTACCCCGATTTTTGTATTTTTGTTACACGCGTATTGACCGCCCAGCAAATCCGCCGTAAGCATATCCAAATGCTGCAACGCACAAAAAGGGCCTGTCATGTCTGAAACCACTGATCCAATTCTGCCAAACCTCACCGAACTTTGCACCGAAGCCCTATCCGAGGCCGCTACGACCGTCGAGAGCATGAAAGACCATGTGGCAAGCCTTGTGACCGTTGACGGAAAAGTTGACGCAGAGAAACTTGAACAAAACCAATATGCGGTGCACGGGTTATCGTGGTTTACAACGTATTTTGAGAGCTTATCATCTTTAGATAAATGGCATAGTAGTCTGTTATCTATTGATTTATCTAGTAAACTTGAAGAGATAACCTTGCAAATTGGTTTCGGTGAGTTCCTAGCCCAAATTTACAGCGGGATTCCCATGTCGCAAGGCGAAATCATCCGCCCCGCCGACCTTGGCTTTGATGCCCCGCTAGGGAACGCCACCAAAACGCTCATCCGCGCTGGAAATTCAGATAGCGCCCGCAAAGCGCTGGTAGCGGCCATCCTCCAGCAATCCGGTGCGCTAACCTACGGCGCTGATGGGCTGGACCAAGAATACGGCATGATCCGCGACCAATTCCGCCGCTTTGTAGAGGACCGCATCGCCCCGAATGCCCATGCGTGGCACCTGAAAGACGAGCTGATTCCCGATGAAATCATCGCTGAAATGGGCGAACTCGGCGTTTTCGGCCTCACCATCCCCGAAGAATTCGGTGGCTTTGGCATGAGCAAAACCGCGATGTGTGTTGTCACCGAAGAGTTGGCGCGCGGCTATATCGGCGTTGGCTCCCTTGGCACTCGCTCCGAAATTGCCGCCGAGCTCATTCTTTGCGGTGGCACGGAGGCGCAAAAAGCGTATTGGCTCCCGAAAATCGCCGATGCCTCCACCCTACCCACCGCCGTGTTTACCGAGCCCAATACCGGCTCCGACCTTGGCAGCCTGAAAACCCGCGCGGTGCTACAAGGCAGTGCCTATAAGGTGACGGGAAACAAAACCTGGATCACCCACGCGGCCCGGGCCGATATCATGACCATGCTGGTGCGCACCGATCCGCAAACCGCTGACTATAAGGGGCTTTCTATCATTCTGGCCGAAAAACCGCGGGGTACTGAGACCGAGGATTTCCCCGCCGAAAACATGTCTGGTAGTGAAATCGAGGTGCTCGGATATCGCGGCATGAAGGAGTTCGAATTGGCTTTTGACGGCTTTGAAGTCAAGCAAGAAAACCTGTTGGGCGGGGTTGAGGGCCGTGGCTTCAAGCAGCTCATGCAAACTTTCGAAGCCGCCCGGATTCAAACCGCCGCACGGGCGGTTGGCGTGGCGCAAAATGCGCTGGATGTAAGCCTGCAATACGCCCAAGAGCGGGTGCAATTTGGCAAACAACTCATTGAATTCCCGCGCGTTTATGGCAAAATAGCGATGATGGCGGTGGAGATTACCATAGCCCGCCAGCTTACCTATTTCGCCGCTAGCGAAAAGGACGCCGAGCGCCGCTGTGACCTTGAGGCAGGCATGGCCAAGCTGCTCGCCGCGCGCGTGGCTTGGGCCGCGGCCGATAACGGCGTGCAAATTCACGGCGGCAACGGCTTTGCAACCGAATACCCGATTAGCCGCATCCTGTGCGACGCCCGAATCTTGAGTATTTTTGAAGGGGCCGCCGAGATTCAGGCCAATGTAATTGCGCGCCGGTTACTAGTTTATCGCTAAACTATATCAAAAAACCGCAACCGAGATTCGGGTAAGCATGGCAGTGTTGCTGGCACATACTTCTCGAAAAAATAACCACTTAACCGTAACGCATCACGAAAGTCTTCGCTGGAAATTTCAGCCATAGTCGGCTGCGATAGAAACGCCGGAAGTGGCAAAAGCCTATTCTCCCAGCCCTTGGCCCCAACAGCGCTAACCCCGCGTCCAGATTTTGGGGAAACATGTGTAAGTTCATTGACTTGCCCCGTCACAGCACACTCAGAAAGGTCGATCCCATAGCCGATGGCCTCCAGCATTTCCAGCTCGAACAAGCAATAGCGGTGTTGCCAGAAATCGTCCTCCTGAAGCCGAGCAAGGAGATCTTGGCACGCCTCATACAGCCCTGCATTAGGCTCCCGCTCAGGCAAATACTTCATCAGCATAGCAGACAGCGCATTAAACCCATACAGCTTCAATCTCTGCGAAAGCAGTGCCGCAGAGCGCGCATGAAGTAGTTCAGCGCTAAACGACCCAAGCTGGTCCTCCAACCGCGCACGCCATGTAAGTGAAAGCTGGTTCCCCGGTTGCAATAATGCCGCCGATTTTCGCGAACCACCGCCGCGCACCAACCCGGCATGGCGGCCATGGTGCTCGGTCAGTACCTCGATAATTGCCGCGCCCTCCCCGTGCCGCCGCACCGAAAGCAATATGCCCTGATCTTGCCATTCCATTTGGGGAGCCTAGCCGAACAAGCCCTCTTGGTCGAGCAAAGTTCGCCCATCACGGTCCTCGACCTCGATCACCCACAAATCTCGGTCAAAACGGCGCTGGCTGCGGATAATTTTGTCCATTTCCAGCTCTGACCCCTCCTCCAAAACGCTCCACACCCGCGCGCCGATGGCATCATAAGTGCGCTGCATCAACTTGGCACGCCCGTTCAGAGGGTTGGATTTCACCAGCACCGCACCAGCGGTCACATCTCCCTTATGCACAACAAATGCGGGGATATTAGCGATATCCAACCGCCTCAAATAGGCCTGCACCCAAAACTCTGCGGTCAGGCGCGGCACTAGTCACCGTCCTTAAAATTAAGGCCCATCTCGCTATAGCGCTCTTTATCTTCCAGCCAATTGGGGCGCACTTTTACCTGCAAAAACAGGTGCACTTTACGGTCCAAAAACTCGGTCAACTCTTGGCGTGCATCCATCGAGACCCCCTTAATGGTGGCCCCTTTCGGGCCAAGCAAAATGCCCTTATGCCCCGAGCGCTTCACATAAATCATTTGGTCAATCCGAACCGAGCCGTCCTTGCGGTCCTCCCAATTCTCGGTCTCGACGGTAAGCTGGTATGGCAACTCTTGATGTAGCCGAAGCGTCAGCTTTTCCCGCGTAATCTCGGCAGCGATCTGGCGCAGGGGCGCGTCGGCTATTTGGTCCTCCGGATAGTGCCACGGGCCTTCCGGAAGGTCTTTCGCAATCTGGGCTTTGAGCTGCTCTACCCCATGCCCCTTCTCGGCGGAGATCATATAGGTATTTTCAAAATTATATAAACTGTTCAAATCTTTAGTGAGTTGTAAAAGCTTTTCTGATTTTACTTTGTCAATTTTATTGATGATCAAAGACACCCGAACCGTGCTCGGAATGTGCTCGGCAAGACCGTCAAGAATGGCCTTCACCCCTTCCGATGCCCCCCTATGCGCTTCCACTAGAAACAGCACTAAGTCCGCATCAGCAGCCCCGCTCCATGCCGCAGATACCATCGCACGGTCTAGCCGGCGGCGAGGCCGGAACAGGCCGGGGGTATCAACAAACACGATCTGGCTTTCGCCTTCAAGCGCGATGCCACGAATGCGGGCGCGCGTGGTTTGCACCTTGTGAGTTACGATCGAGACCTTGGCCCCCACCATACGGTTCAGCAGGGTCGATTTGCCAGCATTCGGCTCGCCAATAAGAGCCACAAATCCGCATCGCTTTGTCATTTCATATCCTTAACTTGCGCCAAAAGCGCCGTCGCGGCTTGCACTTGCGCCGCCTTTTTAGAGGCCGCCTGGCCGCGTGCCGCTTGGCCGTTGGTCAGCGTGGCTTCCACAACGAAAACCGGCTGGTGGTCGGGCCCACTGCGGCTAATATCGGCGTAAACCGGCGTGGGCAGGCCGCGCCCTTGCGCCCATTCTTGCAGCGCAGATTTAGGGTCTACTGCCCGCGCTTCCGCCGTAAAAATCCGGTCTCCCCAAAGGCGCAGAATCAAGCTTTGCGCGGTGGAAAATCCGGAATCCAAATATACGGCCGCAATCACGGCCTCCATCGCATCGCCCAAAAGCGCCACTTTCCGCCGCCCGCCTGAACGCATTTCGGAGCGCCCGAGCATCAGCGCCTCGCCAAGGTTAATCTCTTCCGCAACCTCTGCGCAGGCCTCTTTTCGCACCAGCGCATTAAAGCGCGGCGCAAGCTGCCCCTCACGGGCGCTCCGGTCCGCCTCAAACAAAGCTTGCGAGATAACAAGGCCCAAAACGCGGTCCCCCAAAAACTCTAACCTCTGGTTATCATTGTCTTTAATACTGGATGCAGACGCATGAGTGAGGGCTTGCCGCAGCAGGTCCTCATCCGAAAATCGGTGCCCTAAGCGCTCCAAAAAGCCCTGAATTGGAGTATTCACACTCACTCGATCGCCTTGAAATAACGGTCGGAGCGCCATGTCCAGAAGTAAAATAAGGATCTACCAGCGGAAGAAAACATGATACGGTCCGCGCGGCCAATGATGTTTTCGCGCGGTACAAACCCCACCCCGCGGCTCGGTCCGGTTTGGGAATATCGGCTATCCACCGAGTTATCACGATTGTCCCCCATGAAAAAGAACTGCCCTTCGGGGACCACAAATTCTTCGGTATTGTCAGAACTCATGTCGCGGAAATCGAGGATCGTATGGGATACCCCATTCGGCAAAACTTCGGTAAACATGTCTTTTGTACAGTCGCCATCAGGCTGGGGCCGATTGCCACAGCTCGGGCGCCCGCCAGCGGGGCCTTGGGGCGAATATGCCTCTGTAAACACTCCGTTAGGGGTCACCGCAACTGGCTCACCATTGATGTAGAGCAGCGAATCCGTCACCTGAATCCGGTCACCCGGCAAGCCAATGAGGCGCTTGATATAGTCCTCGCCGGAAACCGGATGCTTAAAGACCACAACATCGCCGCGCTCGGGGTCCGTGCCAAACAAGCGGCTCTCGCTCCCCTTGGCAAAGCCGCAAAAATCAACGCCAAACATGCTCGGGCAAGAGGCATAAGAGTAGCCATATGCAAATTTGTTAACGAAAAGAAAATCGCCGATCAGCAAGGTGGATTTCATCGAGCCTGACGGGATCCAGAATGGCTGAAAAATAATGGTGCGAATGGCACCTGCGATCAGGAGCGCGTAAACCACGGTTTTTATGGTTTCCTTGATCGGACCATCTCTTTTCACTTCAGCTTCAGCCATCGGGACTCTTTCAAATTGGGATAGGCGCTATGTGAGGCCGCGCAGGCGGAATGTCAAGCATTCGGCACCGCTTCGATGATGACAAAAGCCTGCGCCCACGGGTGATCATCGGTGAGGGTCACGTGGATTTTGGCCTTGTGGCCTGCGGGGGTAAGGCGGTTGAGGCGCGCAAGCGCGCCGCCTGTTAGTTCCATCTCCGGCTGCCCCGTGGGCAAGTTCTTCACCGACATTTCCTTCCACGCCACCCCCATACGCAGCCCCGTGCCGAGCGCTTTTGAGCACGCCTCCTTAGCCGCCCAACGTTTGGCATAGGTTTCCACGGTTGCGGCGCGGTATTCGGCGGTTTTCTTCTCGGTTTCTGAAAACACACGTTGCACAAATCGAACACCAAACCGCTCAATTGTGCCCTCGATCCGCTCAATACTTACCATATCCGAACCTATGCCCAGAATCATGCGACACTCACACCACTGGCCGCCTGCCGCGCCTCATCCATGAGCGCACGCATGCGGCGGATAGAGGAATCAAGGCCGGAGAAGATCGCTTCGCCAATGATAAAGTGGCCGATATTGAGCTCCATCACTTCGGGCAGTGCCGCAATGGGCTTGACCGAGTCAAAGGTAATGCCGTGGCCCGCATGAACCTCAAGCCCAAGGTCAAGCGCCAGCGTTGCCATATCTTTGAGCTTGGCAAATTCGTGGTCGCTATCCGCAACGCGGCCCTCGGCAATGGCATCACAATAAGCCCCGGCATGAAGCTCCACCACAGGCGCTCCAATTTGAGCAGCAGCCTCAATCTGGCGGCGCTCAGCCGCAATAAAAATCGAGACCCGACAGCCCGCATCCCGTAGTGGCGCAATAAAATGCGCAATCCGGTTGGCCTCGCGCGCCACTTCCAGCCCACCCTCGGTGGTGCGCTCCTCACGCTTTTCTGGCACAATGCACACCGCATGCGGCTTGTGCCGCAAGGCGATTTCTTGCATCTCATCCGTGGCCGCCATCTCGAAATTCAGTGGAATATCAATGGCATCGATAATGGCTTCAATGTCGGAATCCGTAATATGGCGGCGGTCTTCCCGCAGGTGGGCCGTAATGCCATCGGCCCCCGCAGCCTGCGCCAGCTTAGCAGCGCGGGCGGGGTCGGGGGTGTCTCCTCCGCGCGCATTGCGCACGGTGGCGACATGGTCGATATTAATGCCAAGGCGTAGGCGAGAAAGCGTGTTCATGGGAGGGCCTCCATAGGGTTTACAGGGTAAGGCTAGGCCGGAATCTGCCGCTTGTCAGCCCTCAGCGGGGTTTTTTTTAGCTTTTTTTCTAAGTTTCTTGCGCCGAAGGTTTTGGTATCCCACGATCAGTGGCTTGGTGAGGTAAAACGCTGGCACCGCAAAGGCGAGGCCAAGAAGCGCGCCGCCAATCATATATGGCAACATAACCTCAATAAAAAAGTCGCCAAACCCTTTTAGCTCGCCATGCCCATAGCCAAATAGCGCCTTAAATGCCGCCCACATAGAGTGGAAAACATCGCGAAAGGCCTGCATAACACGCCTAAAATCATGTTCCGCCGGATCACGGCCCAAAATGAAGTTGCCGGTTTTTAGCGCAAAGCTAATAATAATGGGGAAAGTAAACGGGTTACCAATGGCAGTGCCCGCTACGGCGGCGAGCAGGTTGCCGCGCAACACCTTGGCCATAAGCAGCGCCAGAATTATGTGAAAGCCAAAGAACGGCGAAAACGAGGTGAACACACCAAAAGCGATACCGCGCGCAATGCGCGTAGGGCTGTCAGGAATGCGCCTGATACGGTGGCCAAAGTATATAAACGTGCGCCTCCAGCCCGCGCGGGGCAGGATATAGCTGCGCAGGGTCTCGGCCCAGTGCAGTTTATCGCGGCGCTTAAATACCATTGGTTTAACCCTTAACTACTCTCCGCCATCATGCTCAGAAAGCTCGCACAGGCTGGTATCCCGAAAGCGGAGTACCTCTGCCACGTCCGAATCTGCGTTGAGGGCGGTTTCTACGTTGGTGAGATGTTCAATATCTCGCACCATAATGTCTAGCCGGATTCGGTAAAAATCTGGCTTACGTGCGGTAAAATCTATGTTGACGATATTTGAGCGGTGTTCGCCAACCAATGTGCAGATGCGCCCAAGCACGCCAGCATCATTGGCCATCGCCACTTCAATTTTGGTCTCATTGCAGGCAAGGCTTGAATCGGGGGTCCAGCGCAGGTCTACCCAGCGGCGGTCATTGCCCTCAAAACGCTCCAAAATTGGGCAGTCAATCGCGTGAATCAGCACCCCGCGGCCGGGCATGGCAATGCCAACAATGCGCTCTCCGGGCACGGGCGAGCAACAGGGCGCGGGCGCGGCTGA
>Ga0256845_1003525_pt1 | contig 10549 bp, 7 predicted proteins | sample RiftiametaG_FD_189101 | JGI IMG/M metagenome (GOLD analysis project Ga0256845, IMG submission 189101) | Tube worm associated microbial communities from hydrothermal vent at the East Pacific Rise, Pacific Ocean - Riftia | ecosystem: Host-associated > Annelida > Integument > Unclassified ... | reverse complement strand
CCATCGTTAAAAAGAGACTGAGTTGATCAGCGATAGGCAGTCGGAGACTAGAAGTCTCCACTCCATATTAGCCTGTGACTCCAAGCCGTAACGCTTCTGATACCACTGAGACAACCACATCAACCTAACACCATCATGCCTGCAACCATCATGACAGCCAATGTTAAATCCACACCCCAACTCCAACTCCAACTCCAACTCCGATCCGAAGAAGGCCAAAGGCTTCGCGCGACTCATCTTTGAACCACTGAAAATGGCAGGGTGAGAGAACTTTGAACCTTTTCTAATGAAAGTAGCCAGAGGCGGCCTAAATCACTTCATGATGAGTCCAAAGCACTGGTTTAATCCTGTTCATCTTGTTGATCCTGTCTGAAAATTTGATTAGACCTCCCTATCGTAAGGACCCAGCCCGTATGGAACCCGTATGGGAGCCCATATTGCGCCACTCTTTCAGTCTCGACATCGGTCTTGTTTCGGAGTAGATGATAGAAATACCCGCCACTCGATTTACCCCCTAACGTTCCTTACCTATGAAATTTATCACATCCCTCTCCATGGCTCTCGCTTTAGCCAGCTGCTCCACAAGCGGAATACGCATGTCTCGAACAGCCCAACAAGAAAGTCTCTCATCGGGAGTTTTAAGTGAAAGAGTTAAAGCTAAAATTGCCGTCACTGAAAATCAACAACGGGGATCATGCCGAAATCCCACCATCCACAGGGTGGCCCTGCGGTCATCCGCCAGAGGAGGATCGGGCTCCATCATCGCCGCCCGAGAAGACTGGATTGTTAATCGCTGCGGAATAGACATCGTTTATCAAGTCGATTATTACGGCCCCCTTAATGAATCCGCGAACATCCACGTCAAACAAATCAGGAGGTAGATCTGAGGATCGGCCTTGACTCCCCCACTACCTTTTTGGTTTATAGACAGGGTGTCACTTTAAAACGCAATCAATCCAACATGTCCATTCTGACCATCATTCTAAGCCTCTTGGGCATTATTCTCATCGCGATCACCATCTACGATCTCACCCAGAAACATCACGCAATCCTACGAAACTTCCCATTGCTCGGGCACCTCCGGTATATTCTCGAGATGATCGGCCCAGAGCTCAGGCAATACATCGTCACCGATAACGATGAAGAACGTCCATTTAACCGGGATCAACGACGCTGGATCTACGCATCCTCGAAAAAAGAAAACAACTACTTTGGTTTTGGCTCCGATAACGACATGGAGTTGACCGCCAACTACCTCATTCTCAAACAATCCACTTTCCCTCACTCGGGGAAAGCACAGGACCCACTCCACCTCACACCTTGTGCCAAAGTGCTGGGTGGCGCCCGCAAGCGAGAAAAAGCATTTCGCCCGGCCTCGATCATCAATATCTCAGCCATGAGCTTCGGCGCGCTGGGCAAAGCTGCTACCCAGGCACTCAATCACGGATGCGGCATCGCCGGATGCCTCCACAACACCGGTGAAGGCGGAGTCTCCACCCACCACCTACACGGCGGCGAACTCATCCTCCAGATCGGCACAGGATATTTTGGCTGCCGTGACGAAGATGGTAATTTTTCCATGGATGCCCTGCTCAAAACGGTGAGTCAAACCCCAAGCATCAAAGCGATCGAAATCAAACTTAGCCAAGGGGCGAAAGCCGGACTCGGTGGACTCCTGCCTCAGAGTAAAATAACTCAAGAGATTTCTGATGCCCGTGGCATTCCCCGTGACCGCGATTGCGAAAGCCCAGCATCTCACAGCGCGTTTTGCGATGCTGACTCGATGCTGAATTTTGTAGAAAGCATCGCCACCGCCACAGGACTCCCCGTGGGAATCAAATCGGCCGTGGGTCAACTGGGGTTCTGGCATGATCTCGCAGAGCTCATGCGCGATGGCTCGCGCGGGGTGGACTTCATCACGATCGATGGCGGAGAAGGTGGCACCGGAGCCTCACCTCTTGCGTTTTCTGACCATGTGTCGCTTCCCTTTAAATACGGCTTCCCCAAGGTGTTTTCTATTTTTTCTCGCGCTGGCCTGAGCGATCAAATTATTTTTATCGGATCAGCTAAACTTGGATTCCCCATGGATGCGCTATTCGCCTTTGCCCTGGGCTGCGATATGATCTCCGTCGCTCGAGAAGCCATGATCTCGATTGGATGTATTCAAGCGCAGCGTTGCCACACCGATCATTGCCCGGCAGGTGTTGCCACCCACAATCCTTGGCTGATGCGAGGGCTCGATCCCACACTCAAAGCCGCAAGACTCGCCAACTACGTGATCACCCTACGCCAAGAAATCCTCAAGCTCTGCCATGCTGCTGGATTTTGCCACCCCGCCTTCATCACCACCAACCACTTTGAGATCCTCGATGGGCAGCTCGGCACCACTTCATTCAAAGACCTTTTTGGCTATGAGCGCAACGAGCTCCGCCCATGTGACAAAGACTGTGAAACCATCCGGGAGATCATGGAATGCCCTGAATCATCAGACGCCAAATAGCCCCAGTGTATTTGCCCTGACGCCGCTACTCCAGTCCAACCGACTTCCACTCTTCCCAGCCACCTTCATAGATCGTCACCGCGTAACCGCGCTGAGATAATTTCTGGGCCACATTGTAAGCGATAGGACATTTGGGGTTCAGGCAATAAAGCACGATAATTTGATCGGCCTTGACCGCAGCATCAAGCTGCGGCTTCACAGCCGAAAAATCCGATTTAAATTGATGGGCTGAGATATTGACGGAGCCATCAATGCTACCCATACGGTGAAAGAAGGCTTTCCGGCAATCTATCAACAGCACCTCCCCATTTTGCTTCAAACCGAAAAGACGATCGATGCTGATGACCGTGATTTTTCCAGAGGGCGGCGGAGGCGTATCCTGACGAGCTTCCGAAACCGAGACCTCAGGGAATTTTGATTTTTCTTTAGTCACCGCCTGTTCTGCGGCTCCATCATCACCGCCCTGTTCCGCGCAGGAGACAAGAAAGAGAGAACAAAGAAGAAGAAATAAAAGACCTGATTGTAATTTCATAACACGGAATGGTAAGCTTTCTGTGCCTAACCTGATCAGCCCGAGAAAAAAAACCATGTAAAACTTCACTTTCCAGCGATACCTAGTGAATAATGCCACGCTTGAATCGCCCTTCACTGAATTGTTGAATATGGCTGACGCCAAGTTAAAGGCATCGGAGATGCGCTGAATCAATACTACGTATTGGTTGAATGCGAATGCTGGACTTCAACGCACCAGCAGGAGCTTTCAACTCGCGAAGCGAATTCAACCTGCCGAAGGCAAATTCAACAATTAATCCTTTTGCTGGACGTTTTTTTACTGCCGGAATGTGTGTAATACTCACCGGGCTTTGAAAAATTAGAAGCTAGCAAAAAGCGACTCCTCGACTTAGGCCGTCACACGCATGGGCATGATGACATAGAGGAATGAGCTATCCAGGCGGATGACTCCGGGGCTCATGCCGTCAATAAGATCGAGGTAAACCGACTCGTCATTGAGGTTTTTGAGTGGTGCCATGAGAAACTCAGGGTTGAAGGCAATGGAAAACTCCTCGCCATCGTAGTCGGCAACAATGGGCTCGTTGGCCTCACCAATGTCCTTTGAGTTCGCCTGCACATCGATATTGCCCTTACTAAAGGTAAGCTTGACGGAGTTCGAGCTCTCAGATGTCAGCAGCGAGACACGACGCACGGTGTGTAAAAATTCTTCACGGTTGATGGTCACACGCTCCTTGCGTTTACCAGGAATGACCTGTTTGTAGTTCGGATAATTACCCTCAATGAGCTTACTGACAATAATGCTACCTCCGATCTTAAAGCTAATCTGATTCCCACTGAGTTGCACCAAGGCATCGCCTTCAGTGCCGAGCATTCTCTGGAGTTCACCTATCGCCTTGGCGGGAATGATAATATCCATTTCGTGGCTGGCTGGAAATTCGAGATCATTTTCGACCATCGCCAAGCGGCGACCATCCGTAGCCACAAAGATCATTTTTCCAGCGCTGAAGGAAACATAAATGCCGTTAAGGACATAGCGGGTTTCATCTGTGGAAATGGCGTATGATGTTTTTTTGACCGCATCAAGCAGGATACTCTGAGCAATATTAAACTCGGTAGCCTCCTCGAACTTAGGAAGTGGAGGGAACTCTTCTTCACCAAGACCGATGATTTTGAAAAAACTAGGACCGCACTTGATGCTGGCGTGATTTTTAGAATCAACTGTCACTTCCACCTCGCTGGCTGGAAGTTGGGAAACGATGCTTACCAGACGCTTCACAGGCAGGGTTGTTGACCCTTCTTTCTCTACCGTGGCATCCACACTACCACTGACGCCTACATCCAGATCGGTGGTGGTGAGCTTGAGCTTACCATCCACAGCCTCAATGAGGACGTTGGAAAGAATAGGCAGAGTGGCTCGTGAGCTGACGACGTGTTGGACTTGCTGGAGAGCTTCGAGAAACGCTTCTTTACTAATCGAAAATTTCATAGGTTATAATTCAGGTGGTTGCGGTTATCAGTATGCGTGAACTCTGAACCATTCTCGCATCAAGGCAAGCACTCTTTAACAAATCTTGAACATTTTTCAACCCCCATTTTCACTCTTCATTTTCGACCCTTACTTTCTCTGAAGAGTCGTGATTAACATATCAACAGCATCACGGGTGTAAACATCACCATCGATACTATCCTTCACTTTTTTACAGGCATAAATCACCGTGCCATGATCGCGGCCACCAAAGGCGTCGCCAATCTCAACCAACGAACAAGGCGTCAGTTTGCGGCTCAGATACATCGCTATCTGACGAGGAAATGCAATGCTTGCAGGACGCCTGCGACTTGTCATATCCGCCAAACGAAGATCGAAGTGCTTGATCACCGCCTTTTGAATGGCATCGATATTAACTCTCTTCTGCCCCTCTTCACGGAGGATATCCTTGAGCAAGAACTCGGCACGCTCCACAGTGATGGGCTCCGTACCCAGAGATGCATAGGTGGCCACTCGGACCAATCCGCCTTCAAGCCGGCGGACGTTACTCTGCACTCGCTCAGCCAGCATATTCAAAATATCATCTCCCAGTTTCACATCCCAATCTTCCATTTTGCGCTGGAGAATCGCCAATCGCGTCTCCATGCCCGGAGGCTGAAGCTCAACGGCCAGACCACTTTCAAATCGTGAAATCAACCGTGGCTCAATATTCTTGATCTCTGAAGCTGGGCGATCCGATGTCAGAACCACCTGACTCTGCAGGTCAAGCAACTCATTAAAGGTGTGGAAGAATTCCTCCTGCGAACGCTCTTTTCCTCCAAGGAACTGAATGTCATCGATGAGTAAAATATCGGCACGACGGTATTTGCGGCGAAAACGCTCAAGATTCCCCTTCCTCAAGGTATCGATAAATTCGTTAATGAATTTTTCACAGGTCAGATAAACCACACGCGCCGATGGATTCTCCTTCATCAACCTCTGACCAATCGCCTGCATCAGGTGGGTTTTGCCCAGACCTGAATCCCCGTGAATGAACAGTGGATTGTAAATGGTTTGCTTGGCAGAGGCCACAGCCTCGCATGCCGCTTGAGCAAACTCATTGTTCTGCCCCACCACAAAACGATCAAAACTAAATTGTGGGTTCAACCCCGCCGAACGAAGCTTTTTCTGAATCATCTCCGGTGAACTAGCGAGCTGCACTTGAGGCGTTGAAACAATCGCCCGATTCACCACGGCAGAGGATTTCCCATCACGAGTGCTCCCTGTAGCTTTCACTGAGGACGCCGCCTTTGGCTGTAACGCTTCATCAGCCACCACCACCTTGACCTTGAGCGGCAAGTCTGATGCTTGAGAAAATGCAGTCTGCACCTCAGGTAAGTAATTGGTCTCAATCCAGACCTGATGCATATCACTCTCCACCGCCAGAACCGCCTCGGTCTCGTTCATGTGGACGAGTTGGGCCGTGTGAAACCAGCGGCTGAACGCATCATTGCTAACAAGACCCTGCAACGACTCTGAAACGCTCTCCCATAGTTTTTTCATATCTTCCACCAGCACGGTGCAAACATCATCATAGAGGGGGGTATCGTCATCGGCAGGCATCGCGGTATCATTCATGAAATTCTAAAAAATTTGAGTGGTGGGACAGTCAGAAGCTAAGGGTAAATTAAATACCGCTCATCTGGGAGGAAATCCAGCAGGGCAGCGCACGAATACAAGCGTCTAGAACGCCTCATCGCAAAACTTTTCAACAGGCTATTCTTCTTTTTTTAACAACTTCCCTTTCCACAACGGTTCCACACAAATATTTTTAAAAACTTGACTGGAAATTTAATAAACAGGAGTGAAGTAGATCATTCTAACCTCAACTAACATGACCTAACACCTTAAAAGCAAGCCTTTGAAAATCACGATCATCGAACCAAAACCGAAGATTCATGCTCCAAATTCAAATCGACAACCCACTGGTTTTTAAGCAGTCAAAGCCCTCCTCGCTCTTCACGAATCACGCCTGGATTCACCTGCGAGAAGACCGCCCAAAATTCCACATATCAGAGTCAGTCCGGCATTCAGCGGGAAGAACCACTCCGAAGCCCATTGAGGGCGGGAAGCGACAACAACAGCCCCAAGTGCCTTAAAATCAAGGGCGGCAAGAACCAACGGTAACTCAGGCCTGAACCACGCGACCAAACTCACCGATAAAAACACACCTAACAAAAGACCTCCGATATGACTCCGGATAGGAAAAACAGCCGCCAACAAGACCCCCAAAAGCGGCCCGTAAGTGTAGGCTACCATCCCAAATGCGAGACCAATGAGGTCGGTATCAGGATTTCGGCTGCGGATTTCCCACAGTGCCAGCGCCGCGCCAGTCAGGATGATTCCCCAGACACAGACGGCCACCCGAGACAAGCGAACCATCTCAGCACCTTTCCCCTCCTCCTCAAGTTTTTCACGACCAAAGATCACCGACAAGCTCGTCTGGCTCAGCGCAGCCAAGATGGAATCCAGACTGGAGATCGCAGCAGCAAAGGCCCCGGCCAAAATCAACCCACTCACACCGATAGGCACCTCCATGGTGATCCAGGCGGGAAAAACATTATTCGCATCTTTCTTAAAGCTGGCAGCTAGATCAGCACCGGGGATGTAAACTTGATACCAGGCAAACAACCCAGCCCCCACCGCGAGCATCAACACGGTAATAAGAATAGAAACACTACTCCAGCACATCGCCTTCCTCGCCTCCTTCACCCCGCCGCAGCAAAACATCCTCTGCGTGTTGAGCTGATCCACACCAAAGGCGGCAAAATTTTGAAACGGCATCGCCAGCAAAGCCACCCACATCGTGTAACGAAGCTTCGGATCTTGAAAGGGGGTCGTGAAATCCACCCATCTCAATTTATTCACCTCGACTCCATCAATGTTGATTTGATTAAGCCCTACAATCTCACTCCACCCCAATTGCCATGTCAACATGCCAAAGGCGAGTAGCCCACCGAAGATAAAGAGGCAAAACTGCATCACATCCGTCCAGATCACCGTCTGCATCCCTCCCATAAACGTCCAAAGCACGGCCACCGCGCCAATCGCGCAGATGCAAACCCAGGCATCCATACCTGTCACCACCTGAAGAACAATAGCCGTCACCAGCACCCGCACACTCTGCCCGAGAATCGCCCCCAGCGAAAACAATCCCGTGACCAGCCTCCTCACCCCCTCACCCAAGCGATCTCCCATAAAGTCATAGGGGCTATAAATTTCCTTTTCATAATAAAGAGGCACCAGCCAGTAAGCGACGCCAAACCGCGCCACAATCGATCCCAGCCCCCACTGTAAATACGTCCAATCCCCCGACATCGCAAAAACCATACCCGGCACGCCGATGAAGGTCAGCGCGCTGATCTCCGTGGCGATCATCGAGCCACTCACCGCCCACCAAGGAAGTTTTTTGCCCCCCAAAAAAAAGTCTTTAATACTCGATTGCTTACCTGACATCCGATGCCCAATCCAAGTCGTCAGTATCATATACGTCACTACCACCGCCCAGTCCCAATAGGTAAAAAACTCATGCACCTGCTTTTCCATAGGCGCGGAAGCTATCAGATCAGATCGCTTCTTCAATCTTCAAACGAAAATCTTCAAACTAAACAAAAAAGAGCCTTGTCGTTTCCCCTCCCCCGATCATAACTCAACTCCAGATTAACGCATCGTGACTACCTCTGGAAAACATCTCACCCTTGGCATCATCCCAGCTCGCTGGGCCTCTACCCGCTTCCCAGGGAAACCACTCCATCTCATCGCCGGAAAACCCTTGATCCAGCACGTCTGGGAGCGCTGCCAGCAGTGCCAAAAGCTCGACACCATCGTCATCGCCACCGATGACCAACGCATTCTCGACGCCGCCCAGTCCTTTGGAGCCAGAGCAGTAATGACCTCCGCCGAGCACCCCACCGGCACCGACCGCATCGCCGAAGCGGCAGCCGCTTTTCCCGAAGCCACGCAGATCATTAATATCCAAGGCGATGAGCCATTGATCGATCCAGCATTAATCGACCAGCTCGCCGATGCCCTCACCTCCGACCCCGGAGTCGCCATGGCCACCGCCGCCAATCCTCTGACAGACGAGGCCCTGATCAATGACCCCAATGTCGTCAAGGTCGTGCTTGCCCTCAATGGCGATGCTCTCTACTTTTCCCGCAGTCCACTGCCCTACCGGCGCTCCGACAGCCCGAACCTCCAGCTCTACCGCCATAAAGGCATCTACGCCTACCGTCGCGATTTTCTGGAACAATTCATCACCTGGCCGCCATCGCCGCTCGAGCTTGCCGAATCGCTCGAGCAGCTCCGCGCCCTCGAAAACAACGCCCGTATCAAAGTTCTCATCACCGACGACGAATCACCCGGCGTCGACACCCTCGAACAAGCTCAACAAATCGAAGCCCTCCTCAATTCCTAATCCGTAATCCGTAATTCTACACTCTCATGCCTCAACCAGCTAAATACATTTTTGTCACCGGAGGCGTCGTCTCCTCACTTGGAAAAGGACTCGCCGCCGCCTCCCTCGGAACCTTGCTCGAACTCCGTGGACTTTCTGTCATTTTACAGAAGTTCGACCCCTACCTCAATGTCGATCCCGGCACCATGTCACCATTTCAGCACGGCGAAGTTTACGTTCTGGATGATGGCGCGGAAACGGATCTCGACCTCGGACACTACGAGCGATTCACCAACTGCAAACTCACCCGATTCAATAACCTCACCTCTGGTCAGGTCTTTGAAACTGTGATCAAAAAAGAACGCCGTGGTGAATACCTCGGTAAAACCGTCCAATTCATCCCACACTGCACGGATGAAATCAAAGCCCGCATCAACGATGTCACCCTGAGATCAGATGCCGATGTCATCATCACTGAGATCGGAGGCACCGTCGGCGATATCGAAGGCCACCTCTTCCTCGAAGCTCTGCGCCAATTCTCACTCGATGTCGGTCGTGAAAATGTTTGTTTCCTCCACGTCACCCTCCTCCCCCTGATCAAAGCGGCAGGCGAAATCAAAACCAAACCCACCCAGCAATCCGTCGCCAAGCTGCGCGAAATCGGCATCATGCCTGACATCATTGTCTGCCGCACCGAACACGACCTCAGCGAGGAGAATAAGGAAAAAATCGCGATGTTCTGTAACGTCGAGAAAAAGAACGTCGTTGCCTTCCGCGATGTCGAACACACCATCTATGAATGCCCGATCGACCTCCGCCGCGACAAACTCGACCGCTTGGTCTGCGACCGACTCGGCATCGAGTCCAAAACTCCAGATCTCACCGAGTGGCAGAATTTTGTCGATCACATCATTAACCCGACCCACGATATCAGAATTGCCGTCGTCGGCAAATACATCGAACTTCAGGATGCCTACAAATCCATTTACGAATCACTGACCCATGCGGGAGCCGCACATGACACCCGCGTCACCATCGACAGGATCGATGCCGAAGCCATCGAAAAAGAAGGTGCCGCCGCCTACCTCAATGGCGTCGACGGCATCCTCATCCCCGGTGGATTTGGCGACCGAGGCACCGAAGGCAAAATCCTCACCTGTCAGTATGCTCGGGAAAACGACATCCCCTACTTTGGCATCTGCCTAGGCATGCAAATAGCCACCATCGAATTTGCCCGCAACGTCTGCGGACTGACCAATGCCAACTCCACAGAGTTTGACAAAAACACACCTGATCCCGTGATATCCCTTCAAGAAGAGCAAAAAGGAATCGAGGATCTGGGTGCCACCATGCGCTTGGGAGCCAACGATGCCAAAGTCGAACTCGGCACCAAAACCGAAGAACTCTACGGCACGGACATGATCAGCGAGCGCCACCGCCACCGCTACGAGTTCAACCCCGCCTACCGCGAACAGCTCGAAGCCGCAGGCCTCAAAATCAGCGCCGTCTCCGCAAACGAAGGACTCGTCGAAATCGTCGAAATCGCCGACCACCCCTTCTTCATCGGTGCCCAGTTCCACCCCGAGTTCCAATCCAAACCCAACTACCCGCACCC
>Ga0256845_1003524_pt1 | contig 10551 bp, 10 predicted proteins | sample RiftiametaG_FD_189101 | JGI IMG/M metagenome (GOLD analysis project Ga0256845, IMG submission 189101) | Tube worm associated microbial communities from hydrothermal vent at the East Pacific Rise, Pacific Ocean - Riftia | ecosystem: Host-associated > Annelida > Integument > Unclassified ... | reverse complement strand
TCTTAATTCCTTTGGGTTGCGATCCACCAAGTTTATATCCCGCGCAACCAAACAGAAAAAGTGAGCCAAAAACAGCGATTAAAAATGAGCTTCGTTTCATAAATAGTTCCCAAATTGAATAAAAAAAGAGTCTCTCAAAAAAAACAGATTTGTCAAAGCTTCATTATTTGTAGTTTGAACTCTTTCTCCACGCCAGAGTGTAAAGCAAGCTGCCTGTTATTAAAAACAAAGTCTTTAATGCCAAGTTTTTCAGAATCATCACCTCTTTATTTGTAAAGAAAAAATAATGTCCCAGGCAAGGTGTTAAATAAAAAGTTGACACACATATCAAACCTGATATATCGATATGCATTGCACGAAAGACCTTTAAGTATTCAGCCAAATCTCTTTACTATTTAAAGGGTTTGCAGAACTCCTTGCTTTTTCTAATTCGTTTATTATTTTCTTTAGCTTAAAAAAAAATAAGAATTTAGAGAATGCGTGCTCGAAATTGGATAAAAGTGGTTTTAATTCTATTGCTTACGTGTGGAGCTGGCGAGGCAAAGCGAAGGAAAAAGGGTCGAGTTTCATCAGAAACGATTAAGAAAAAATTTTCCTACTCAATAAATGATCTTTTAGATTGTTTGGTGATTATAAAACACGAGTTGGTTACGGGGAGTGGCTTTATTGCAAAAATGGGCAAAGAATCACAATGGAATGGTTAATAAAATAAAAAAGATGTCGAAAAAGGGCCAAGCCACGGAGGCGCAACTAAAAAGGATAAATAGTCAAATCCGCACCGACTTAATCGAGGGGGCGCGGGATCTTTCTGCTGTGTGTGCACGGCGTATCCGTCAAATAAAAATGTTTGAAAAGCAGAAGGAACTTACTGGATTTTTGCGCCTTGAATTTGTGCGTCTTGAAACACGCCTTCATCGTGCAAAAGATTTTTTTGATTCGTTTGAAAAAAAGCTCGCTCACTTTAATTTCTTTCATTTTAACTAATGTAAGGGAAGAGAAAAAAGAAGGGCGGGTGCTTTTGGGCGAAGCGGAAAAAGAGCCTAAGCTTTAAGCTGGATTTTTTTAATAAATCTTGGATGCTCTTGGAGAGTTTCAATTGAACGTGACTGGACTGGAGAAGGATGAATGACAAATCTATCGAACCAAATTAAGCAAACTGTTGATTTGCTATTGCCGCTTTACACCCAGCAGTCGGGTGATTTACCCGACCGACCTCTTTGGCAACATCCTTGCATCAAATCAATTTCTTCAGCGCGGCGCATTATTTCGGATCTTCTTTTTCCGGGTCGCTATTTATCAGAACCCGCTCACTTTTCCGATTTTTTTGCACAGCAATTAGAAGAAGTTTCGTCGATTTTACTGCCGGAAATTGAGCGGGCGCTACCCTTTCGTTGGATGGGTGCGGCTGATTTGGATCGAAATCGAGTCCCTCTAAAAGATGTGCGTGCAGAGGCTGAAAAGTTGCTTCAACAATTTATTTTTACCTTACCAAAAATTCGAACGTTGCTTATTGAAGATGTAAAAGCGGCGTACAATGGAGATCCTGCGGCGCTGAGTTATGCCGAGGTTAAATTGGCCTATCCGGGTTTGCGAGCCATTACGATTCATCGCATGGCACACGAATTATATTTGCTTGATATTCCGTTAATTCCTCGAATGATGGCGGAATCGATTCATTCTAAAACAGGGATTGACATTCATCCTGGTGCACAAATTGAGGAAGGTTTTTTTATTGATCACGGTACGGGTGTGGTGATTGGAGAAACCTGTAAGATTGGGCGCAATGTGAAGTTGTACCAAGGCGTTACCCTTGGAGCAAAAAGCTTCCCGCTTGATGAAGAAGGTCGGCCGATCAAACATATTCAGCGTCATCCAACCGTAGAGGAAAATGTTATTATTTATGCTAACAGCACAATCTTGGGCGGGGACACTACCATTGGCGCAGGAACGGTGGTGTCGGGCAACGTTTTTTTAATGCAAAGCACGCCTCCGGGCAGTTTGGTTATTCGCTCGGATGGCGGGGTGCAAATCCGCACAAAACAGCAAGTGGCTGGACACGGATTCGGCATTTAATCGAGTGTTTTGATGAATAACAAGCAGATGGAACAAGTTCGCAAAGAGGTCTTTTCTTCTTTGTTGCCCTGGTTTAAAAAACATCGCCGAAAAATGCCGTGGCGGAGTAACCGAACGCCCTATCGCGTTTGGATTTCTGAGCTTATGTTACAGCAGACACGGGTGGATCAGGTTACGCCCTATTTTAATCGTTTCATCAAACAATTCCCATCGTTACGCGCCTTAGCAAAAGCCTCGCAAGAGGATGTTCTTAAGCAGTGGGAGGGCTTAGGTTATTATTCTCGTGCGCGAAATTTGCACAAAGCAGCGCAATTGATTTCCACGCAGCGAGGGGGTCGCTTTCCCCGAACATTCGACGAGTTGCTCGCCCTCCCTGGGGTGGGGCCGTACACTGCAGCGGCGATTGGTTCGCTCGCTTTTAATTTAGATTTAGCGGTGGTGGACGGGAATGTGATTCGGGTGTTGTCGCGGCTTTTTGCGTATGACGAAATGGTTCAACGAAGTGTGGCAAAAAAACAATTTCAAAGCGTGGCCGATTTTCTTTTACCGCAAGGATCGGCGGGCGATTACAACGAAGCGATGATGGAGCTAGGTGCTACCGTTTGCGCACCTAAAAATCCAAAGTGCACACATTGTCCGATGGCAAATATTTGTTTGGCCTTTAAGCAAGGCAACCCCACTGGCTTCCCCGTCAAAAAACCTCGAAAAAAAGTTCCGCATCTGGTGGTTGGGGCAGCGGTGGTTGTTAATGATGCAGGCGATTTTTTGATTGCTCAGCGCCGCGAGAAAGAGATGCTTGGTGGTCTTTGGGAATTCCCTGGTGGCAAACAGGAAGCGGGAGAAACTATTCAAGAATGCATTGCTCGAGAACTTAAAGAAGAGCTAGACATTAAGATTGAAGTTGGCGATTTTTTGGTTACGGTGCAACATGCATACAGCCATTTTACGATGGAGTTACACACCTATTTCGCAAAAATTATCTCTGGGCAACCGCGCCCGATTGAGTGCCAAGATTTTAAGTGGGTCAATCCGGGCAACCTTCGGCGCTTTCCCTACTCTAAGGCAGACCTTTACATTATTGATGAACTCGAAAAACAGGAGAAAACATGAAAGAAATTATCTACTCAAAAAATGCGCCGAATCCCCTCGGACCCTATAACCAAGCTGTGAAAATTGCCGACGTGCTTTACACCGCAGGACAAATCCCCGTCGACCCCAAAACCAACGAATTAGTAGCGGGCGGAATTGAAGAGCAGACCGAACAGGTGATGAAAAATCTTGAGGCTGTTTTAATTGCAGCAAATACCTCGTTTAAACAGATGATTAAAACCACTGTTTTTCTGACCGATCTAAATGATTTTTCTACATTTAACAAAATCTACGGGCGTTTTTTTGACGAGGCCGCCGCTCCTGCACGCTCCACTGTCGAAGTGACTGCTCTACCCAAAGGAGCCTTGGTAGAAATCGAGGGAATCGCCATCGTATAATGAAACGCCAATTTCTTTTTTCCATTGGAATACTCCTTTTTCTTGCCATACTTTTTGTTGCAAGAAATGGAAAGCAACCCATTAAAACCCAAAAATTTGCGGGATACAGCATGGGAACGCTTTATCACATTTCTGTGGTTGATTCTTTCTCGCCTGCACAACGAAAAAACCTTGCAAAAAAAATTGATGAGGTGCTTAAAAAGGTTACTGCCGAGATGTCAACATGGGAACCAACGAGCGAGATTTCTCGGTTTAATCACGCCAAAACCATAGAGCCTGTCCCCATATCTAAGCCCTTTGCATTTGTGGTTCGGCGCGCTTTAAAATGGAGCAAAGCAACCCGAGGGGCGTTCGATCCCACCTTACAACCCTTGCTTGATCTTTGGGGGTTTGGCAGCGAAAGCCAGGGAGAAAAGGTTCCTTCAAAAGAGGAAATCGAAGCAGCCCAAGCCAAAACAGGCTGGAAAAAAGTGGGTTGCCCCCCCCGCACCCCCCCCATCCTACAAAAAACGATTCCCGATCTGGAGCTTAACTTAGGAGCCATTGCAAAGGGCTACGGAGTGGATCGAATCGCCCAACTTCTTCAACGCGAAGGCTACAAAAATTGGTTTGTAGAAATTGGTGGGGAAGTGATTGTTCAAGGGAAAAACGAGCAAGGCATTCCGTGGAGAATTGGGGTTCAATATCCCAGCACCAATCCCGCAGAAGAGCGACTATTTGGAATTTTGCATTTAACAACGGGTGCGGTAGCAACCTCGGGAAGCTATCGTAATTTTATTGTGAAGAATCAAAAAATCTACTCGCACATTTTGGATCCACGCACAGGTCAAGCTCTCTACTCTTCGACATTAAGCGTGAGTGTTTTTGCCCCAAACTGTACCGATGCCGATGCCATCGCCACCGCATTGTTTGTGATGGGCGCAGACGAAGGGTTAAAATGGGTAGAAAAGCAGCCCGAAATTGAAGCCCTTTTTTTGGTTCAAAATGAAGCGGGGAAAATATTTGAGAAAAAAAGTTCGAGTTTTGTGGAAAAAACAGGGTATATTGCTCAGCCATAAATCTATTTTAACCAAGGATCATATTATGCGTTATATTTTTATTCCCCTCTGCGTTGTTTCATTGTTGCTTTCTGGTTGCAACAAAGATGATGAATCGATTGAAAATCAGGAAAAAAACAACTCCTTCATCCAGCAAGGAAATGCCTTTATGGAAAATCAGGATTACGACAGTGCTGAAGCTTCGTTTAAACAGGCCATTGAAGATAATCCGCTTATGCCAAGCCCCTATTTCTCTCTTGCAACCATTTATCAGCAATACAAACCCCATCCCTTTAAAGCCATCTTTTACTACATCCATTTTGCTGAAATGCAACCCGAGTCCGAAAAAGCACAGCTCGCAAAAGAACAGATCGCTGTCATTAAAAAAGCGTACGAAAAACACATTCTTAAAACCTACAATTATAGTCGGTTGATGAACGAGCGCGCTCAGCTAAAGGCAGAAAACGAACAGCTCTACAAAATGAATGCCAAATTACGCAAAGAGCTGAAGAACGCAAAATTACGCCAACCTGCGCCTACCACCACAGCCACCCCAACACCTGCACCTGCAGGAACTTCTCACGTAAACATCCCAACAAACACAACCTCTTCAAACAACGGAAAAAATAAAGTGTACACCGTTGTTGCTGGCGACACCCTCTCTAAAATTGCCAAAAAATATTACGGAAACTCTAGCTATTGGGATGTCATTTACGATGCCAATCGCGACCAGATGAAAAGTGCGAGCGACCTTCGGGTTGGTCAAACACTTGTGATCCCCACAAAGTAAAAAATATAGAGCATTATAAACCGACAAGAAGGCCGCATTTGCGGCCCTCTTTCCGTTCATAAAAAGGAAGACATCATGAGTTCATTCAAAGAAAATATCACTGCAAAAACATTAGCAGAACGCGCCCTGTTTCACCTTAAATATAGTCGCGGAAAAGATCTGCGCTCCGCCACCCCTTTCGATAAAATGGTCAGTTTTTCTCACGCTGTACGCGACTTAGCCGTAGACGGTTTTATCGCCACACAGCGCACGTACCTCGACCAAGATGTCCGCCGAGTGAATTATCTGTCGATGGAATACTTGATTGGTAAAATGTGCGAAAACAACGTGGTTGCTTTAGGCATTCATGACGTAGCGTGCGAGGCACTCAAAGCACTCGACATATCCATCGAAGAAGTTATGCAACTCGACATCGAAGCCGGTTTAGGCAACGGGGGATTAGGTCGGTTAGCCGCTTGCTACTTGGACTCGTTGGCCACAATGGAACTACCCGCATATGGCTACGGCATCCGATATGAACACGGCATCTTTCAACAAGAATTTGAAAATGGATGGCAACGCGAACGACCCGACGATTGGTTGCGCAACGGCTACCCCTGGGAATTAATTCGACCCGAATACACGCTACCCGTTTGCGTCTACGGTCGTGTAGCAAAAAGTTTTGTGCCCGGCCGTGGCGAGATCGACGTATGGCAAGATTGGCAAATGTTTGAAGCCGTTCCGTACGATGTTCCCATTATTGGCTACGATGTAAACACCGTAAACTTGCTCCGTTTATGGAAATCACAACCCGCCGAAGGCTTCCGACTCGACATCTTCAACCAAGGCGATTACGTGCGCGCCGTAGAAGAAAAAAACTGGGCAGAAAATGTAACGAAAGTGCTCTATCCTTCCGACTTTACCTACGCCGGAAAAGAGCTACGTCTAATTCAAGAATATTTCCTTGCCTCTTGCTCCGTGCGCGACATCATCCGTCGCTACAAAAAAACACACAACAACTTTGACCATTTCGCCGAAAAAAATGTCATTCAGCTGAACGACACCCATCCCACCTTAGCTGTTGTAGAACTCATGCGTGTACTCTACGACGAAGAGGCACTTGATTGGGATCGTGCGTGGGAAATCACCACCCAAACCTTCTGCTACACCAACCACACCCTCCTCGCCGAAGCACTAGAAACCTGGAGCATCGATCTGCTTCAACGCGTTCTACCTCGCCACACCCAACTCATCTTTGAAATCAACCTACGCTTCCTCCAAAAAATTGAACTCGATTACCCCGGCGACATCGACCTCATGCGCGACGTTTCCCTTATCGGAGAAGGCGCCGTAAAACACGTCCGAATGGCCAACCTTTGCGTCGTCGCCAGCAAAAAAGTCAACGGGGTCTCCGCACTACACTCCGAACTACTGCGCACCAAAACCATGCCCAGTTTCGACCGAGTCTTCCCCGGAAAATTCTGCAACGTCACCAATGGCATTACACACCGCCGATGGCTCATTAAAGCCAACCCCGAACTCTCTGCACTAATTAGCGAAAAAATCGGTGATGCTTGGAAAAAAGAGCTCTCCCTACTCGCTAAATTCGAACCCTTCGCCACCGACCCCGAAGTACAAAAACAGTTCATGCACATTAAACGAGAAAAAAAGAAACTCTTATGCAAAACCATCCTAGATTTAACCGGCGAAACCGTAAGCCCAGACTCCATCTTTGACGTGCAAATCAAACGTTTACACATGTACAAACGCCAACTCTTAAACGCCATGCACATCATCCACCTCTACCAAAAAATCAAAGCCAACCCCACCGCCGAAATACAACCCCGCACCTTCATTTTTGCCGCAAAAGCAGCACCCGCATACTTAATTGCAAAATCCGTAATCAAACTCATCAACACCATGGCCAGCACCATCAACCACGACCCCGATGTCGCCGACCGATTAAAAGTGGTTTTCCTCCCCGACTACAACGTCTCCCTCGCAGAAAAAATCATTCCCGCCGCCGACATTTCAGAACAAATCTCCACCGCAGGTCTCGAAGCCTCGGGCACAGGAAACATGAAACTCTCCCTCAACGGGGCACTTACCGTAGGCACCTGGGACGGAGCCAACATCGAAATTGCCCAACACGTTGGCGAAGAAAACATTTTCATCTTTGGAAAACGCACCGAAGAGCTTGCAAAAATCCGTGAACAAGGCTACCACCCCCGCTCCTACATCGAAAATTCCGAAGATCTCCAACACGTACTTACCGCCCTACGCGACAACCACTTCGACCCCGCGCAGCCCGACCTCTTCAAAGACCTCTACAACGACCTCGTCGAGCACGGCGATCACTACTTCTACCTCGCCGACTACGAAGACTACGTACAGTGCCAAACCCAAGTCGACGCTCTCTACGCCCATCCATCCGCCTGGGCAGAAAAAGCCATCTTTAACGTAGCTCGCATGGGCTGGTTCTCCTCAGACCGCTCCATCCAAGACTACAGCGATGACATTTGGCACCTCGAAAAAACCCCAATCGAACTAACCGACAAATTGGATTAATCATGAAAGAAATCGCCATCAAGCAATTCAACCTCATCATTGCACTCTTGTCCATCCTGGTTGTCTTTGCTGTTGCCGCCGCCTTTAGTGCCGCCCAATCGGTACTCATTCCCCTCATGATTGCGTGGTTACTCTCCTACATTTGTGGTCCCGTCGTCACCTTCCTCGTACACAAAAAAGTACCCCTATCCATCGCAACCTTTACCGTACTTATTCTCGTCCTCTCCATCTGCTACCTCGGCGGCATATTTATTGCCGCACGCGTTAGAGGCGTACTCGACGAATCCCCACAAATTGTAAAACAACTCAACGCCATCTACGCCGACATCACCGCAAACCTAAACATCCCAAAAGACTTCCTAAAAGACATCAACTGGCTCGAAAAATTGGGGCCCCGATTAGCCACCCTATCCGGTTCCGTCGCCGTTTTCATGGCAGGATTTGCAGGAAACTTACTTCTCGTCCTCATCTTCCTCGTCTTCATGCTACTTGGCAAACCCTACTTCAAATACAAAGTTGCCCGCGCATTTCCCACCGACAAAGCCACCCAATTTAACGAAATCACCACAGGCATTTCTCACCAAATCGGCCAATACCTTATTGTTAAAGTAATCATCAGCACCATCACCGGTCTACTCGTCTGGATCTCCCTCTCCCTACTCAAAGTCAACTTTGCCCTCACCTGGGGCGCACTTGCCCTATTACTCAACTTTATTCCAAGCATCGGCTCCATCATCGCCTCCATCCCGCCCATCCTCCTCGCCATCGTTCAATTTTACCCCACACCCGGCGTCGAAACAACCGGCTCCTGGATGCTCATTCCCATCCTAACCGCCACCGCACTACTCACCATCCAAATGATTATGGGCAACGTCATCGAACCAAAAGTCATGGGCGAAAGCCTCAACCTTAGCCCCGTCGTCATCCTCCTCTCCCTCGTCTTCTTCGGATGGCTCTGGGGCATTGTCGGCGCACTCCTCTCCGTCCCCATCGCCGCCTCCATCAAAATTGTCTGTGAAAACATCGAAGGACTCCGCGGCATTAGCGTCATGATGGGTTCTGGACAAACCTGCATGGACGAAGCCCTCGCAAAAAAAGAAACCACCCAACAAAAGTAAAAAAGATGAATCTACCCAACCTTTTTGAACGCCCCGAAGTCGAAACCCTCATCCAACAAACCCTCAACGAAGATCTCGGCCCCGACTACATCGACGTAACCTCCGCCGCCCTCATCCCCATCGAAGAACAAGCCGAAGCCCACTTAGTAGCCCGCGAAGCCTGCTCCCTCTCCGGCGTTTTCGTTGCCCAAAAAGTATTTCAACTTCTCGATCCCACCCTCCAATGCAAAGTCATTCACCCCGACGGAAAAAAAGTCAACGCCCTCACCACCGTCCTCATCATCCGTGGCTCCGCACAAAAAATACTCACCGCCGAACGCACCGCCCTCAACTTTATCCAACGCATGAGCGGTATCGCCACCATCACTGCACAATACGTCGCCGCCGCAAACAACCCCAACGTCCGCCTTCTCGACACCCGAAAAACCACTCCCGCACTCCGCCCCTTCGAAAAATACGCCGTCCTCTGCGGAGGCGGAACCAACCACCGCTACGGCCTCTTCGACGCCATACTCATTAAAGACAACCATCTCGCCTCCTGGAAAAAGAAACACGCAACCGGAGTCGACGCCGCCGTCGCAGAAGCACGCAAAAAATACCCCACCCTAAAAATTGAAGTCGAAGTCGACACCATCGAACAACTCAAAGAAGCCCTCGAAACCCGCCCCGACTGGGTTTTACTCGACAACATGCCTCCATCCACACTCCGCAAATGCGTCGCCCTCTGCGCAGGTATTTGCAAAACCGAAGCCTCCGGCGGAATCAATCTACAAACCATCCCCGCCATCGCCCAAACCGGAGTCGACGCCATCTCCGTCGGCGCACTCACCCATTCCGCCCCCTCCATCGACCTCGCCCTAGACTTCATCTAACCCCCTAACCAAATTTTTCGAACGGTATTTTTTAATTAAACACGCCTTGGAGCGAAGCGGAAAATAATTTGCGAAGCAAATAATGACCGAAGGGAATGGTTCATTTCGAATGTCGAAGTGCCAGAACGGGACGCCAGAACGGTAGATTTAAACACTAAGGCACTAAGGACAGGAAAGAAAACCCCAGAACGGTAGTTTTTTTAACCACTAAATACACTAAACACACGAAAGAAAATCCCAGAACGGTATTTTTTTAATTAACCACTAATCCAACGAATCGAACGAATAAACACACGGAACCAGAACAGTATTTTTATACTCGCGCAAAGGCGCCAAGACGCAAAAAAACCCCAGAACGGTAGATTTTAACGCAGAGCCGCGGAGAACGCGGAGGCTCGCAAAGGGTGTTTTTGTGGACAAAAAAATATTCTTTCTGTTATTTTGTCTAAAAAACGTCTAGATCTTCGTGACTTTAGCGACGCGACGGTTTAAATTAGTATCTTATGAATGAATAAAGTGTTCACAATTTTATGGTGGGCTGTGTGCAATTTTGAGGGCAACGGTCCTCGCCACGAAAGTCACCCGATGTTCGTTAACTGAAAAGGAGAAAATAATGGTGCGATTAAT
>Ga0256845_1003523_pt1 | contig 10553 bp, 5 predicted proteins | sample RiftiametaG_FD_189101 | JGI IMG/M metagenome (GOLD analysis project Ga0256845, IMG submission 189101) | Tube worm associated microbial communities from hydrothermal vent at the East Pacific Rise, Pacific Ocean - Riftia | ecosystem: Host-associated > Annelida > Integument > Unclassified ... | reverse complement strand
AAAAAAATACAATTAAATTAGAGCATGGAATAGGGATCAACATCAATGGCTGTGCTTACATGTTTTTCCGATTTTATTTGTTTTTGCGAAATAAGGTCTCTCACAAGCTTGTTCAAAATGGATATGTTTATGCCTTTGATCAGGATTTGCCATCGGAAACGGGTGGCAATCTTTGGAATGCCTGCTTCTATCGGTCCTAAAACCTGAACGGATTTTTTTAAATTTTTATCGTTTTCAAGCATGGTTTTTAATATATCGCCTATCATTAAAGAGTGGTTTTTGACTTTTACAGGGTTTTTCCCAGAAATTTTTAATTGTATTATTTTAGCAAAAGGCGGATAAAGCAGGGCTTTTCTAAAGGGTATTTCTTTTTGGTAAAATTCAATAAAGTCCTGATTTTTTGATGCTGATATTGCAAAATGATCAGCATTGTATGTCTGCATGATAACCCTTCCAATTTTGTCACCCCTGCCAGCGCGTCCTGCAACCTGGGCCAATAGCTGAAAAGTTCTTTCCGAAGATCTGAAATCAGGAAAATTCAGGGAAAGATCGGCACAGATTATACCCACAAGGGTAATACAAGGGAAATCATGACCCTTGGCAAGCATTTGTGTACCCACAACTATATCAACACTCTGGTTTTTAATTTTTTTTAAAAGAGAAATCAGTTGACCTTTTTTCCGGGTGGTGTCCTGATCAATTCTTGCAATTCTTGCATCAGGGAAAAGAGTTAAAAGCATATTTTCTATTTTTTCAGTACCAAAGCCCAGAGGTTTTATTTTGTTTGATCCGCATTCAGGGCATTTAATTTTTGTTGAACGGGAAAACCCACAGAGATGGCATCTGTACTGATTTAAACCCTTGTGAAAAGTCATTGTAAGTTCACAGAATTTGCATTTTATGGATTCTCCGCATGATTCACATACCGGATATGTAGAAAACCCTCGCCTGTTAAGGAAGATTAATGCTTGCTCTCCTCTGTTGAGACATTGTCTTATTGCCTTTGAAAGCATTGGCGAAATAAGTCTTTGAAATCCTGTAAAATCTTTATGCTTTTTTAAATCAACAAGCTCTATTTCAGGTAAGGGATGTTTGTTTACACGTTTTTTAAGTTTAAGTTCTTTAAATTTATTTGTTCTGGCATTGTGATAGGATTGAATAGAAGGCGTTGCAGAACCAAGTATAATCGGGATATTATTCATCTGAGCCCTTACAATGGATAAATCCCTTGCATTATACCTTAAACCGTTTTCCTGTTTATATGAAGTGTCATGTTCTTCATCTATTATAATGATTCCAAGATTTTGAAGAGGTGCAAAAACAGCTGATCTTGCTCCAATAACAATGGATGCTTTATTTTGTATTATTCGATGCCATTGGTCAAGACGTTCATTATTTGAAAGTCCGCTGTGGAGCACAGAAATTTTAGTGCCAAATCTTGCCCTGAACCTTCGTTCTGTCTGGGAAATTAAAGAAATTTCAGGGACAAGCACAAGAGCTGTCTTATTTATTTCCAATGCCTTTGCAACAATACGTAAATAGACTTCGGTTTTTCCACTTCCTGTTACTCCGGAAAGCAGATATCTTTGGAATCCGTCATGGATTTTATTTATAACAAAGCTCACAACCTGATTTTGTTCTTGGGTAAGTTGGGGCGGTGTATCCGGGTCAACAGGGAATCCAAGAGGGTCTTGGAAAACCTGTCTTGTAATAATTTTAAGATAGCCTGCCTCAGATAGAGGCTTTATCAGAGTAGGGGCTGTTGGTATTTGTTCTCTAAGTTTTGTAAGGGATATTTCTTTTGCATCTTTAACAGCTTTAAGTATTTGTTTCCGTTTTTTTGAAAGAATTATTGTTTTTAATGGATTTTCAGATAAAAAAATAAATTTTTCCTGCTTAACTTTAGTTGTATCTTTGGCAAGTTTATAAGTTTTTAAGAGTAGTTCTGCTTTTTCCATATTTTTGATAAGGTTGTTAATAGCAGGATTCAAAGTTTTTTTCTTAAGGGCTTTGATTGGTAAAATACCATTATGATCATTTAAAATACTTATTATTTCAGATTGCCCCGGGTTTAGATTTCCCTTTTTATAATCATCTTCACCTTTTTTTGTCATTGAAATCATGGATATATCCTGCTGATTCAGCCCTGAAGGAAGAGCGGTTTTAATAACATCGCCCAGAGGATGAATATAATACTCACTGGTCCATATAAAAAATTTAATCATTGTTTCAGGAAAAAGGGGAATTTCATCTAAAATATCATATATTAATTTTGCTTTGAATTTTTTTGGCTTTAAAGTTTTTTTTATAGCATACCCGGTAACTCTTCTTTTCCCAAAGGGAACAAGGATTCGCATGCCTGGTAAAATTTGATTTATCAATTTTTCCGGGATTTTATATGTGAAAGTATTGTAAACAGGCAGCACAACAGCAACTTCAATATATTCATCTTTATTGACCATACTCTTTGTTTTGCATAAAATGAAAATAATTTCAATTAAACTCCTGTTATTTGCTATTTTTCTTGACTATTATTTTTATTTTTACTAAATTTTTAAGACCATTCATAATATATAAATTTTGGCTAGTTTAAAAAATATAAGGGGAAAAATATGGCTGTAAATGTAGAGAACCATCCACTCATAAAACATAAACTCGGACTTATGAGAAACAAGGATATTAGCACAAAAGACTTTAGAGACCTTGCTTCTGAGGTTGCAAGATTATTGACTTATGAAGCAACAAAAGATCTTGATACTGAGAAAAAAGTAATTGAGGGTTGGGCAGGAAAGGTAGAAGTAGAAAAAATAAAAGGGAAAAAAATCACCATTGTTCCTATTTTAAGGGCAGGATTGGGTATGATGGATGGAGTGCTTGATCTTATTCCTTCTGCCAAGGTAAGTGTTGTAGGCTTTTATAGAGATGAAAAGACTCTTAAGCCGGTTGAATACTATATTAAAACAACAAATGCCATGGATGAACGTATTGCTTTAATTCTTGATCCCATGCTGGCAACTGGAGGAACGCTTATTGCCACTGTGGATGCATTGAAAAAAGCAGGGTGTAAAACAATAAAAGGACTTTTTCTTGTTGCTGCTCCCGAGGGTATTAAAGCTCTTGAAGAAAAGCATCCTGATGTTGATATTTATGTGGCTTCCATTGATGCAAAACTTAATGATGTTGGTTATATTCTTCCGGGATTAGGCGATGCCGGAGATAAAATATTTGGAACAAAATAAAAAGTTTTTTAATTTATATAATTTTAACTCAAAAGATAGGAAAATTTATGAACGATTCAATCCATGCGGAAACAACTTACAATTTTAGAATCAAGGATTGCTTTTTGGGAGCTCAAATGCTTTTTGTTGCGTTTGGAGCATTGGTCCTTGTGCCTCTTCTTACCGGACTTGATCCTAATGTAGCTCTTTTTACAGCTGGTGCTGGTACCCTTATTTTTCAACTTATAACAAGAGGGAAAGTTCCCATATTTCTTGCTTCTTCTTTTGCTTTTCTTCCTCCTATAATGTATGGGGTTCAAAAATGGGGCATACCCCAGACCATGTGTGGTCTGGCAGCAGCCGGAGTCGTTTATGTGGTTTTAAGTTTTCTTGTAAGGTGGCAGGGCAGCGGAGTTATTAAAAGAATTCTGCCCCCTGTTGTTACAGGACCTGTTATTATGGTGATTGGTCTTATTCTGGCTCCTGTTGCTGTCAATATGGCAATGGGCAAAACAGGAGATGGATCCATGGTGCTTTATCCTGAAAACACAGCTTTGATAATCGGGCTTGCAGCCCTTGCAACAACTGTACTTGTCTCAATCCTTGGAAAAGGGTTTATGAAACTTATCCCCATAATTTGTGGCATTATTGTGGGCTATGTCCTTGCATTGTTTTATGGCATAGTTGATTTTTCTCCCATTGCAAAGGCGCCATGGTTTGCAATGCCTGGTTTTGTTACTCCTGAATGGAATTTACAGGCAATTTTCTATATTGTTCCCATAGCAATTGCACCTGCCATTGAGCATTTTGGTGATGTTGTTGCCATTGGCGGAGTAACAGGCAAAGACTATCTTAAAGATCCTGGCATACAAAACACAATGCTTGGAGATGGTATAGCCACATCTTTTGCTTCCTGTCTGGGTGGACCTCCCAACACAACTTATTCCGAGGTTACAGGAGCTGTTGCATTAACAAAAGTGTTTAATCCTGCTATAATGACCTGGGCAGCAATTACAGCGATTCTGCTCGCATTTGTTGGAAAATTAGGAATATTGCTTCAGACTATTCCTTCACCTGTAATGGGTGGAATAATGCTTCTTCTTTTTGGTGCTATTATGGTGGTTGGTTTAAATACACTTGTTCAATCAAAAGAAGACCTTCTGGAAGCGCGTAATCTTACAATAGTGGCTCTTATTCTTATTTTTGGAATAGGAGGAATGAGTTTTTCAGCAGGTAAATTCACCCTGCAGGGCATTGGCTTAGCCGGGATTCTTGGTGTTTTAATGAACCTTTTATTGCCGGGGAAAAAGGAAAAAGACGTATAAAATATCATTATGGAACCCATACCTGATACATTGATACCAAATATTGCTATGCTTGCGTACAGGTATGGAACCATAAATAAAAATGAGTTTAAGCTTGTTAATAAGCTCTATAATGAAAGACCAGGACAGCCTTCGTTTAATAAGATCCTTTTAAATCAAGGCTTTGCAACAGAGTATCAAATTGATTTATTAAATCTGATACAAGATTATCATATTATACAAAAACAAGGGGTTGAATTTGGTAAAATAGCTTTTAAAAAAGGCTTTGCAACTCAAAAGGATATTGAAACAGCTCTTTTAGTTCAAAAAACATTATTAAAAAAAGAGAAATTAAAAAGGCTGATTGGCGATATCCTTGTGAAATCAAATGTGATTACCATAGAACAAAAAGATGAGATTTTGTTATTGCAAAAAACCATAGAACAAAAACCATCTTTGTTTATCGATAATATTCTTGTAAAAAAGAAGGTTATTTCCCATGACCAAAAAGATATTGTTTTAGCTGAGCAGAAAAAACTTCTTAAGAGTAAAAAAAATGAAAACCGGTTTTTTTCAGAACTTTTAATTGCAGTTTCTGATGATAATATGGAAGCTTATGCTATAATTGATAAGTCAGGGAATAATAAGCCTGTGATTCCCCTTGCTAAACTTAAAAAAAAGCTTGAGCAAAAAAAAATAAAACAGGGGATTCTCTCAGATTCACTTATTCAATGCTATATTGATAATAATTATACTATGTTTCCGATTGCCATGGGGACCTGCCCTGTAGAATATGGCAGTCAGGCTGTTGATTATTTTTTTGATATAAACAATCTAAATACAGATCAGGTAAAAAAAGGCGAATCTCTGGCAGAACAGAAGATATCAGGAAAAGGTTTTTTTGCCAAAGATGTTTTTGGCAATTCCATTGAACGAGATAACCTTGAGAATAAGACGGAAAATTTAATCCGGTGTGGTTATGGAACACGGCTTTCCAAAGACGGTAAAAAAGCCTTTGCAGGCAAAACAGGGATGCCTCTGCTTTCAGTCCATAATAAACTTTTTATTCATCCTGTTGTTAATATCCTTGAGGATGCTGATTTACGATATGGGAAAATAGAAAAATATGCTAACCTCAATATCTCGGGGACTTTAACAGATGCTTTTCCTGTAATAGCGGGTAATTTAAAGGCTAAAGAAATACGAGGAACAAAACTTGATGTTTTTGGAAATATAAACGTTGATTTGGGTATTACAGGAGCCACAATAAGATGTCAGGGAAGTATTAAGGCAAAGTATATTAAAAATTCAACAATTGAAGCTTTTGGGGATGTGTTTGTGCATCATGAAATAATTGATTCTAAAATTATTATAAGCGGAAAAGTACAAGCTCCCCTTGCAAGGGTTATTTCTTCATCTATATCTGCTAAAAATTCAATTACAATCGGCGCCCTGGGAAGCAGGGTTACAGAGCCATGTGAATTATCAGCAGGAAGAGATGATCATATTTTGCTTGAGTTTGAAAGAATTGATATGGAAATTAAACATATCAGGACAGATCTTGATGATTTAAGAAAACAAAGAGAGAAAAATATTATTCAAGCAGAGCGGCTTTTTAAAAAGATGATACAGCTTAAGCGTTTCCACGACAATATCGATAAAAAGAAAAAGAAACTTGAAAATGATATAGCATTGATAAAAGAAAAAAATTTGGTGAAAGAAGACCAGAGAACTATTAAAAAAACACAGATTTTGTTGAATAAGCTAAAAAATAAAACGCAGATAAGCATAACCTCATTAAAAGCGATAAATAATGAGAAAAAAAGAATTGACCTTTTAGTAAAAAGAATTGAAAAAAGAATTGAAAAGATTGAGCCTGAAATCAATAAAAGGGTTGGAGAGCTGGAAATAGATAGGTCAATGGTTTTCAGCTGGGTATCAGATAAACCTTATAAGTCTGAAATTAATATAAAGTCACGGGTTTCAGAATCTACAATTTTTAAAGGGATTTTTTCAAAAAAAGTTTTAAAAAAAGATTTCAAAAAAATAATCGTTAAAGAAATAAAAATTCCAGGAAAAGACAATCAATATAGCTTGAAATTATATAAAGGTTAAATGATTTAGTAAGCTGTAGATTTTGACAGGGATTGGTGTTTTAACAAAATACATTCTGACTGAAAATTGCCGAGGAAAAACTTGCACAATCGTGTATTGCTTGGTAAGAATATAAAGCAGGGCTGGATTACTTTATTATTGTGGGAATCATGATCATTATTTATTGCACTGTGATTTCCATATATACATCATGAAATATTTTTAATTTTTAAAAAATTGGAGGCACAAATGGGGATTTTAAGAATTAATACTAAGGACAAGGACTATACTTTTGAGGAACCGTCAAGCGATTTCGCAGGGCTTGGAGGAAGAGCACTGACATCAAAAATTGTATTGGAAGAAGTTCCTGCAAGATGTCATCCTTTATCACAATTTAATAAACTAATATTTGCACCGGGATTACTTGCAGGATCTCCGGCAGCAAGTTCAGGCAGGCTCTCTGCCGGAGCAAAATCACCACTGACAGGTGGAATCAAGGAATCTAATTCAGGAGGGCTGATAGCCCAGAAACTTGCCAAGTTAGGAATTAATGCAATTGTACTTGAAGATAAGCCTGAAGATAACGAATATTCTATTATTATAATAAAAAAAGATTCTGTTCAGATACTTTCTGCAAAAGAGTATGTTGGTAAAGGCACCTATGAAGTTATGGAATTATTATGGGCTAAATATGGGAAAAATACCGGAGTCATGTGCATTGGTCAGGCAGGAGAGCAATGCCTAAAAGTTGCATGTATTAATCAAGCAGATATGAATGGAAGACCCGGGCGCGCCATGGGAAGAGGCGGGTTAGGTGCTGTTATGGGCTCTAAGAAAATTAAAGCTATTGTTGTGGATGACAGCGGTGCCCCAAGGGTTGCCATTAAAGATTCTGATGCCTTTAAAGCAGCAAATAAAAGGTGGGTTCAAATGCTGAAGGATCATCCGGTTTCAGGAGAAGGTCTGCCTGCCCTTGGAACTGCCGTGCTTGTAAATGTTGTTAATGAAGCAGGAGGATTTCCAACAAAAAATTTTAGAGACGGCAGATTTGAATATGCAAAAGATATAAGTGGCGAAAAAATTGCTGAGCTCATACAAGAGCGAGGTGGTGTAACCACAGAAGGCTGCCATCCTGGATGTACTATAAAATGTTCCAATGTATATCATGATAAAGATGGAAAGGTTTTAACTACAGGGTTTGAATATGAAACTATCTGGGCAATGGGAGCCCATACATTAATTAAAGATATTGATGATATTGCAATGCTTGATAGACTTTGTGACGACTATGGAATTGATACCATTGAAACAGGAGTTGCCCTTGGTGTTGCCATGGAAGGCGGCATGCTTGAGTGGGGCGATGGAAAAGCTGCCATTGAGCTCTTAAAAAAAGTGGGTACAAAATCCTATGAAGGTAAAATCCTTGGAAGCGGTGCAAAATTTGTGGGAGATGCCTTGGGTGTCGATAGAATCCCTGTTGTAAAGAATCAGGCATTGCCTGCCTATGATCCGAGGGTTGTAAAAGGAGTTGGCGTTACATACGCAACATCGCCAATGGGTGCAGACCACACAGCAGGATATGGAGTAACTGCAAATCTTCTTGGTGTTGGTGGTAATATAAGCGGTCTGGAAAAAGCTGGAAATGTTGAACTTTCCCAGGGGCTTCAAATTGCGACTGCTGCGCTGGATGCAGCAGGGCTCTGTATTTTTGTGGCTTTTGCCGTGATTGATAATGAAGATGGTGTTCAGACAATAGTTAACATGCTCAATGCACAATATGGACTGAGCTTAACATGCGATGATGTTGTAGCTCTTGGCAAATCTATATTAAGTAATGAAAAAGAATTTAATAAAAAAGCAGGGTTTTCAAAACTGGATGATCAATTGCCGGCAATGTTTGATGAAAAGTTACCACCTCATGATAAAACATGGGGCTTTACCATTGATGAGCTTCAAAAGACTCTGGACTTTTAAATAATAGTATTTCTAAACTAAAATCAAAGCGGCACACATATTTAATTTTTACTAAGGTGTGCCGCTTTTCATATCCGATATAAAAGTAATCTTAAAATATTTTTTGTAATATAGTCAAAATATCTAAATAAAAATATGGAATAAGTGAGGCTTGGATATGCTTTTGCAGTTTAAGTTTCGACTGAAACGAATGCACTGCAAAAGCATATCCAAGCCTCACTTTACCCGATCTTATACTTTAAAAGACAATATGACATTGTTGCTTTATGAGAAATACCAGGTATCTGCTTTGTTCAACCTTATCTTATTGGGTTTTTAAAGGCATGGGAGGGGAAACTTGAATAAAAACCAGATTGAGAAACAGGCATTCTCAAATCAACGTTGTTTTAAATATTTTTTTATGCGCTTTTAATTTGGTAAAATATGGCATATCTTATGATGATAGTTTGGGAAATAACAACTAAATAATGATAAGTTGTTTTTATTGTAAGTGCTTTGTTTTTAAAATTGAATTGATTAAAATGACATAGGACAAATTGTGATACAAAGTTTCAATAATAAAACAGATAAAGTCGGGGATGATTTTAAAAAAGAATTCAAAAAGAATAGTAAAATAGATGTCGCAGCTGGTATTTTTTCAATTTATGGCTATGAAAGTTTAAAAAAAAAACTAAATAAAATTGACAGGTTAAGGTTTATATTTACAGATCCCACCTTTATAGAATTAGATAAAAACAAAAGAGAACAAAAACAATTTCATATTAATTCAAATAATAGAAAAAAAGCAATTAGCGGTTCCTCTTTCGAAATAAATTTAAAAAATGAACTAAAAGGAAAAGCTATTGCTGAAGAGTGTAAAAAATGGATCGAACAAAAAGTTCAATTTAAGACAAATACTGGTAATAATTATATTCAACCCCATTTGCATTTAGTTAATGATGACGAAAAATTCATTTACACAGGTATAAATGAATTTAGCAGTGCAGGATTTGGGTATCAAAAAGATAATGCAATTTTAAACCAGATTATTAAAACAGATGATTTTGATACAACAAAACAGTATTCAACAAATTTTGAAGAAATCTGGCAGGATGAACAAGCATTAAAAAATGTAACAAATGAGGTTGTTGATTATATTGCAGATTTGTACAAAGAAAATTCGCCTGAATTTATCTATTATTTGACACTCTATAATATTTTTAATGAATTTTTGGAAGATATTTCCGAGGATGAACTTGCCAATGAAAGAACAGGTTTTAAAGAATCTGTTATCTGGAATAAACTTTATGATTTCCAGCGTGATGCTGTTCTTGGAATTATAAATAAATTAGAAAGACACAATGGTTGTATATTAGCTGATAGTGTTGGACTTGGGAAAACTTTTTCAGCACTGGGTGTTATTAAATATTATCAGGAGAGAAACAGAACTGTTCTTGTTTTATGTCCTAAAAAATTAAGTGATAATTGGCAGACTTTTTTGAATAATTATGACGACAATCCCTTTGTTCAGGATCGTTTAAATTATGATGTTCTTTATCATACAGATTTATCAAGAAATAAAGGTATGTCCAATGTGATTGATTTATCCAGAATTAACTGGGGTAATTATGATCTGGTTGTTATTGATGAGTCTCATAATTTCAGAAACAATGACCCACGAAAAGATAAAATTACCCGTTATCAAAAGCTGCTTAATCAGGTCATTAAGACTGGTGTTAAAACAAAAGTTTTAATGCTTTCAGCAACTCCTGTTAATAATAAATTTACAGATCTTAAAAATCAGATTGCATTAGCTTATGAAGGGCATACCAGTGAAGTAGATGATAAAATGGATGTAAAAAATTCCATAGATAATATTTTAAAAAATTCACAAAAGATATTTAACAATTGGTCAAAACTCCCCTCTGAAGAGAGAACAAGCAGACAATTATTAGAAAAGCTAAATACGAATTTTGATTTTTTT
>Ga0256845_1003522_pt1 | contig 10554 bp, 10 predicted proteins | sample RiftiametaG_FD_189101 | JGI IMG/M metagenome (GOLD analysis project Ga0256845, IMG submission 189101) | Tube worm associated microbial communities from hydrothermal vent at the East Pacific Rise, Pacific Ocean - Riftia | ecosystem: Host-associated > Annelida > Integument > Unclassified ... | reverse complement strand
CTCTCTCTCTTATGGATAATTTTATAGTCATTAATCTGAATATTAGCACTATAAATATACAAAATAGTATTGACAACACCAAGAAAAATAACGCTAAATGATTGATTATTAATCGGTTAATTTAGGTAGTGAAATCTTGGATTCCCGAAAACCTAAATGGAGTGAGTATATTGCTGCGCAGATGGAGAAAAAGGAAAAGAAAACGAATAATATAACTGATTTACATCCTTAAAACTTATGAGTACATTTTCAATTATAGTAATCAGCATTATTATACTACACTTGATTGCAGGATTTGGTTGGCTTATTTATAAACTATCACCGCGGAAAGAGGATGAAAATAATAAGGAAGATACAACTGAAGAATAAATTACTTAAAAATATTCTATAAATTTTCAGCAATCTTTTCATTATAAAGGCTTTTTACAATACCATCACTAAGTCCAATTTTTGGTACAAAAATATTCTTTGCTTTACTCCATTTCATTGCCGAAAGATAGATTCGTGTTGCTGGAATTACAACATCTGCACGGTCTGGATTCATATCTAATTGTGTGATACGTTCATCGTAAGTGAGTGATTTCAGTTTTTCGTAATAGGAAGAAAGGTATAAATAACTCAAAGGTTTTCCAATCTTTTTACTACTCTTTTTATAGATGCTATTTATGTTTCCACCGCTACCTATCATGGATATTTTATGATACTCTTTGGTTTCTTTTTTAATCCAATTTTCCATTTGGAGCCAAACTTCATCTGCCACAAGGTTTTCTAACAAACGTACTGTTCCTATCTTAAAACTTTGGGAGGCTACATTTTTTCCATTGGCAAAAACGGTGATTTCTGTACTACCACCACCAACATCTACGTAAAGAAAAACCTTATCGTCTTGGATTAATTTTTTTAAGTCTGTAGAAGCTATTATAGCAGCTTCATCACTTCCATCTATAATATTTATATTTAGCCCACATTGTTCTTCAATAGCATCCGCAATTTCTTGCCCGTTAGAGGCTTCACGCATGGCAGAAGTTGCACAGGCTCTAAAACGCTTTATTCCGTGGGTTTGCATCAATAAATGGAATGCTTTCATGGCATCCATCATACGGTTTTTACTGTTTTCTGAAATTTTTCCATCAATAAAAACTTCGGCACCTAAACGAATGGGAACTCGAACCAGTGAGGTCTTTTTAAAAATGGGATCATTACCCTCCTGTTCTATTACAGTGACTACAAGCAAACGTATGGCATTACTACCAATATCTACCGCACCATATTTTTCTATGTTCAACAAATTAGTTTACTTCAAGTTTATTTAAATAATAATCGTACATCATAAATTGTGAACGAACGGGTGGCTTACTGTTTTTTCTGTAAGCATTGTCTTTCTTATTACTGAAAACACGTGCTTTCACGTTATCGCTCCATCCTATTTCAAAGTTTTCTAGTATTTCTTTTTTTATGTCTTTATCATAAATAGGGCAGGTTATTTCAACTCTGTTATCTAGGTTTCTTCCCATAAAATCTGCTGAAGAAATATAGATCTTGGTATATCCTCCATTTTCAAAAATAAATAGTCGCGGATGCTCCAAAAATTTACCAATTATACTAATGGCCTCAATGTTTTCGCTCATTCCTTTTACTTCTGGAATTAAACAGCAAATACCACGCACAATCATTTTTATCTTCACGCCAGCCCTGCTTGCTTCATATAGTTTATCTATCATTTTGAAATCTGAGAGACTGTTCAATTTCAACTTTATGCCACTAGGAAGACCCTTTTTTTTGTTTTTAATTTCAGTGTCTATTAAACCATATAATGCTTTACGTGTATAATGAGGCGATACTATTAAATGGCGGTATTTTTTTACGCGATAGTTTACTTCAAAAAAATCGAATACTTTATTTATTTCTTTACAAATGTTTTGATCTGCCGTAAAAAGTGTATAATCTGTGTAAAGACGGGCGGTAGATTCATTAAAGTTTCCAGTGCTTAAAATACCATAACGAACTATTTTATAATTTTCAAGCCTTTCAACAATACAAGTTTTACAGTGAACTTTTAATCCTTTTACACCGAATATTAACCGAATATCTTCACTTTGAAGCAATTCGGCATATTCAATATTTGCTTCTTCGTCAAACCTGGCTTGCAATTCTATTTGCACAGTTACATCTTTTCCATTCTTTTTCGCATTAATTAATGAACTGGCAATATGCGAAACCTCTGCTAGGCGATAAATAGTGATCTTTATGGATTTTACTTTTGGATCGAGTGCCGCTTCCCTTAAAAATTTAACCACATACATAAAGGTTTGATAGGGTGTGTGAAGCAAATAATCCTTTTCAATTATTTTATCAAAAAGACTTCCTTGAAGACTCAAGCCCGAAATTGGCAAGGGTTCTTTGAGTTCGTATTGCAAATCTGGTCTGCCCAATCGCGGAAAGCTCATATAATCGCGACGGTTGTGATAGCGACCGCCAGGAATGATGCTATCTGTTTTATCGATTCCCATTTTATGTAATAGAAATTGTAGCGTTCTTTTATCAATACTTTTATCATAAACAAAACGTACAGGATCACCAACGCTTCTGTTTTTAACGCTTTTTGAAATTTTATCTATAAAACTTCGGCTTAAATCGCTGTCAATATCCAACTCAGCATCACGGGTAATTTTAATCATGTGTGCCGAAATGGTTTCATATTTAAAAATACTGAAAATATTATGCAAACAATGCCGTATAAGATCATCTAGAATGATAATGTATTGCTTATCCCCTTCCTGTGGCAGCACTACAAAGCGATTTATAGTTCTCGGAATTTCTATTAGTGCATAATTGTGTTTTGCTTCAAAAGTATCGTCTTCCTTACTCATAACCATCGTTACAGCTAAATATGCTGCGCTATCTCGTAGACTTGGAAATTCTTCTAATTCCCCAATCATAATGGTCATCATTGCCGGGCTTACGTGCCGAACAAAATATTCTGAAATAAATTTGCTTTGTTCTGAAGATACTTCATTTTCATTTATGATGAATATATTTTCTTTCTGAAGTTCTTTCTGAATATCACTTAAAATCTTTAAGCTAGTTGCTTGTTGGTCTATTACTGTTTGTGTAATTTCTTCTAAAAGATCTTTAGCCGAAATCCCTCCCAAATAGTTTTTTCCTGTTTTACCAGCTTCTACAATTCGTCTTATTGTGGCATAGCGCACTTTAAAAAATTCATCTAGATTGTTTGAAAAAATACCCAAAAATCGAAGACGTTCAATTAAAGGTATTTTTTTATCGTTCGCTTCTTGCAATACTCGAGCATTAAACTGTAGCCAACTTAACTCTCTGTTGTTGTATTGATTGCGAACTTGTGTATGTGTAACGATTTTTTCAGTCATTATTTAAGATCCCGTGGGAAAATTGTTTTTATTGTTTTGCCCGTGGTTATCGCGTTCCAGCTGTTTTCATCAAATTGTAACATTACAAAACCACAGGTTGGAACGTTGTCAATATAACGGTTTCCAAGCATATTTACAACGGAAGTTAATGCGTGGTTATGCCCTACAATCATTGCGATATCCATGGTGTCAGGAAGCGACTTTATAATTCGCATAACATTCTGACCACTAAAATCGTACAGATCGTGATTGATTTCAAAGTGTACATCATCAATTTTTAAAGCTTCTTTAAAAAAGTGCGCCGTAGTTAATGCGCGGATTGCATCGCTGCTTATTATTTTTTGTGGCGGTTCAGTTGTTGTTGAAACTGCTTTTGAAACTAGTTTTCCATCACGTTCGCCACGACCCTTTAACGGCCGTTTGTGATCGTCTACATCGTGTTTCCAAGATGATTTTGCGTGTCTTACTATGTATAGTGTTTTCATTAATTCGTTAATTTGGGATTCGTTGATCTGCAATCGTTAATAACTACGGGGCCAATCGCTCAATAATCCAATCGTCGTTTTTTAATGTATAACGAATCCTGTCGTGAAGCCTATTTGGTCTGCCTTGCCAGAATTCTATTGAAATTGGTTTTACAAGATACCCGCCCCATTCTTTTGGTTTTGGCACTTCTTTATTTTCATATTCTTTTTCAAGTTCAGCGAGATTTTCCTCTAAAACTTCACGAGATTTTACAACTGTACTTTGGTGTGAAACGGCTGCTCCTAATTGACTTCCCTTTGGTCTTGAATGAAAATAATTAGTAGAATCTGTTTCTGAAGTTTTCTCAACAGCGCCTTTAATTATTATTTGCCGCTCCATATTTGGCCAAAAGAAAGAAAGCGAAACTTTGTTGTTATTGGCGATAGATTTGCCTTTTTCACTATTATAATTACTGTAAAAATAGAACCCGTATTCGTCATATTTTTTAAGAAGTACGACTCTACCCTTCGGGAAACCATCAGTGCCAATGGTAGTTAGCGTCATTGCATTAACTTCATCTACACCATCACTATCCTTAACTTCAAAGAACCAAGAACGAAATTGTTGCATCGGGTTTTCAGATACTGATGTTTCCGAAAGCTCTCCTTTTTCGTAAGATTTTCGGTAGTTGTGAAGCTTTTCAGCCATAGTTTTAATTTTAATTTTTATTTTAATTTTAATTTTAATTGCAAGTTAAGTGTTTTGAAGAAATTTTGAAACACCACTACATTAAATCTATATTAAAAATTACGATCGAAAACAAAAATAAAGCTGAAATGGTTAAAAAGAAAACATCTTCCCATCTTCAGCCAATTTCACATTTTCAAAAATTTCTTGGGCTTCCTTTCTGAAAAGTTCATAGTTTCCGTAACGCCCTGAGTAATGACCAAGTATTAGCGTACCCACATTTGCTTTTCTTGCAATAACTGCAGCTTCTTTTGATGTGCTATGCTTGGTTTTATCGCAAAGATGATGATGCTCGTCCAAAAAGGTAGACTCGTGGTATAAAACGGTTGCGTTTTCTATTTGTGGAACTATTTCTGGATAGTAAGCCGTGTCACTGCAATATGCATACGATTTTAGCGGTAGTGGATCAAAAGTTATGTCTTTATTCGGAATTAGTTTACCTGCTTTATTTTCAACATCAAAACCTTGTTTTATTTTATTGTAATAGCTTAAATCTACATTGCGTTCTCTAGCGGCTTCCACATTTAGTTTTCGGTCGTCTAATTTCTCTTTGAAAAGAAATCCATTGGTATAAACCCTGTGTTTTAGAGGAATGGTTTCAACCGAAACTTTTTCATCTTCAAAAATTAATTGGGGCGTTGTTTCTTCTAATTCGTGAAAATAAAGTGGGTAATTGGTGTAAGTTTTTCCTAATTTAAGCAGCAGCAAAACAGCTTCTTTGATGCCTTTAGGCCCGTAAACATGAAGATCTGCTTCCCTTCCTAGAAGAAGAAATGTAGAAATTAATCCTGGTAAACCAAAAAAGTGATCGCCATGTAAATGTGAAATAAAAATATGCCGAATGCGTGAAAATTTAACCTTATACTTTCGTAATTGCATCTGTGTTCCTTCGCCACAATCTATCAAAAACAAATGTCCTTTTATCTCCAAAACCTGTGCCGTCGGGTGCGTAGATACTGTTGGAGTTGCGGAATGACAGCCTAAGATTGTTAGATTCAAAATTTAAGATTAAGTATATAGAGTGAATTTTGAATATTAAATTTTTTAAAAACCCAGGTCTCTTTCAATCTCTTCCATTTCAATTATATCGCCAGCTTCTTGCAGGGTTGGTACTACAATCATTTCAAAAGGAACTTCGCTAATTTCAATAGCATCGTTTATAATTACGAAAGATTGTTTTGTTTTACGATGCAGATTTGATGTTTTTAGGAATTGCAATAAATCCGGAAGCGCTAGTTCATTGTATTTCGAAAGGTTTAAAACTACATTCTGACTTTTATATTTTGAAGGTACTTGGCGCTCTATAAAAGAAGCAAAGTCCATTATATCATCCTTTTCATCTTCAAGGACCACATAGTCTGGGTGATTCTCAATTTTCATGATGTTTTATTTTTGAAGCTAATAAATAGATTACTGCCATACGTATTGCAACGCCATTTTGTACTTGCTCTAAAATGATGGATTGTTTGCTGTCCGCCACATCGCTTGTAATTTCTACACCACGATTTATTGGTCCTGGGTGCATTACTACAATTTCTTTGTTTAGCGAATCAAGGATTTTTTTGTTCAGGCCGAATTGCTGTGTATATTCTCTTGTTGTTGGGAAATAACTAATGTCCATTCGTTCATTTTGCACACGAAGCATATTTGCTACATCGCACCATTCCAACGCTTTGCGAAGATTGGTTTCAATCTCTAGATTAAGTTTTTCTATGTGTTTTGGAATAAGTGTTTTAGGACCACAAACCCTAACCGTCGCTCCAAGTTTTTGAAGCGCAAATATATTTGATAATGCAACTCTAGAATGTAGAATATCTCCAACAATTACTACTTTCTTTCCAGCAACATCGCCTAACTTTTCACGTATTGAGTATGTATCTAGCAATGCTTGTGTGGGATGCTCATGCGCTCCATCTCCTGCATTAATTATACTTGCGTTTACGTGTTTTGAAAGAAATACGCCAGCTCCTGGATTTGGGTGTCGCATTACAACCATATCAACTTTCATTGATAGTATGTTGTTAACGGTATCAATAAGTGTTTCGCCCTTGGTTACTGATGAACTGGAGGATGCAAAATTTATAACATCTGCTGAGAGTCGCTTTTCAGCTAATTCAAAAGAAAGTTTTGTGCGTGTACTGTTTTCGAAGAAAAGATTGGCAATAGTAATATCACGAAGTGATGGCACTTTTTTAATGGGACGATTAATCACTTCTTTAAAATGATCTGCCGTTTCGAAGATGAGTTGAATATCGGCTTCGGTAATGTATTTTATGCCCAGTAAGTGGTTTACACTTAGTTCCATTTTTTGGTTTTCTGTTATCGGTTATTGGTTGTCAGTGGCTTTATCTTCGCAATTGAGTCGCACGTCCGTGCAACTTTACAGTTCCTGTTCCCCCTACGGGGGTTAGGGGGCTACTAGATATACAGCATCTTCTCCATCATTTTCTTTCCAGCATACTTTTACTTTTTCGCCATTTATTGCATCTACTTGCCTTCCTCTATAATCTGGTTGAATGGGCAAATGACGGCTAAAACGACGATCTATTAACGTCAATAATTCAATTTCTAAAGGTCTTCCGAAAGATTGCACTGCTGTTAAGGCAGAACGAATGCTTCTTCCTGTAAAAAGTACATCGTCTATAAATACAATGTTTTTATCTTCAACTATAAAATCTATTTTGGTTTTGTTGGCTTCCAAAGGTTTTTCGCTTCTCCGGAAATCGTCCCTAAAGAAAGTAATATCTAAGTAGCCAAGTTTTATGTTTTTGATTTTGTATTCGTTTTCCAGTAGGGTTTTCAGCCTTTCAGCAAGATAGATGCCTCTGGGTTGGATTCCAATAAGTACAGTTTTGGAAAAATCGTCGTGTTTTTCGATCAATTGACAGACCAAACGGTTAAGCGCAATGTTTATTTCGGTTGCGTTCAGTAACACTTTTTGGCTCATAGGAAAGTCTGAATTGTATTCAGGAAACAAAAATACAGTTTTTTTCGCTTTTATAAAGAAGTTGTAATTGAAATTCACAAGAAAAGGTTGTTAGGTAGAATTTCATAGAACCTCCTCCACTTTCGGCACATCCCTTAGATTGCTTCGTACCTCGCAAGGGAGGAAGCACTAAAAGAGGTTTTTAAGGCATAAAAAAAAGCCTTCCGTTTCCGAAAGGCTTTTCATTATTTATAAAATGAATTGGTGATTATTTACCGTCCATTTTGTCTTTAAGCGCTTGTAGCGCAGAGTTTGCATCACCTAAAGTGGTTTTTGCTTCTTCTGCAGATGAAGCTTGTCTTTTAACAGCTTCTTTTACAATCTTCGCTTCTTCTTCTTTGTGAATAGACATATGTGAAGCTACCACTTTCTTGAATTCTTTGTTGAACTCAATTATTATGAATTCTGCTTCATCGCCTTTTTTCAACATAGAACCATCTTCTTTTTCAAGGTGACGGCCTGGAACAAAAGCAACGATATCTTCATTGAAGTTGATTGTAGCACCTTTGTCAACTATTTCATCAATAGTTGCAGTGTGCTTAGTTCCAACAGCAAATTCAGCTTCGTATTTATCCCAAGGGTTGTCTTCGATTTGTTTGTGACCTAAACTAAGTTTACGACCTTCAACATCTAATTCTAATACAACCACCTCTAGTGTGTCACCAATATTGGTAAATTCACTTGGGTGTTTGATTTTTTTAGTCCAAGAAAGATCACTAATGTAGATAAGACCATCAATACCTTCTTCTAATTCAACAAAAACGCCGAAGTTAGTGAAGTTACGAACAATACCTTTGTGGCGTGAACCAACTGGGTATTTTGTAGTAATATCAGTCCATGGGTCTGGCGTCATTTGTTTGATACCAAGACTCATTTTACGTTCTTCTTTATCCATTGTAAGTACAACAGCTTCAACCTCATCACCAACATTTACGAAATCTTGTGCGCTACGTAAGTGCGTGCTCCAAGACATTTCGCTAACGTGAATAAGACCTTCAACACCTTCAGCAACTTCTACAAATGCACCGTAGTCTGCAATAACAACTACTTTACCTTTTACTTTATCACCTACTTTTAATTCATCACCAAGAGCTTCCCAAGGGTGAGGATTTAATTGTTTAAGACCTAATTGGATACGTGTTTTATCTTCATCGAAATCAAGAATTACTACGTTTAATTTCTGATCAAGTTCAACAATCTCATTTGGATGGTTGATACGTGACCAAGAAAGATCTGTAATGTGAACAAGTCCATCAACACCACCTAGATCAACAAATACTCCGTATGAAGTGATGTTTTTAACAACACCTTCAAGTACTTGACCTTTTTCAAGTTGGCCGATGATTTCTTTTTTCTGCTCTTCAATATCTGCTTCAATAAGCGCTTTGTGCGAAACAACAACGTTTTTGAATTCGTGGTTGATTTTAACAACTTTGAATTCCATTGTTTTACCAACGTAAACATCGTAGTCGCGGATAGGCTTAACATCTATTTGTGAACCTGGTAAGAATGCTTCGATACCGAAAACATCTACGATCATACCACCTTTTGTGCGGCATTTTACGTAACCGTTTACGATTGTAGCTTCATCATGGGCAGCATTTACGCGATCCCAAGCCTTAATGGTTCTTGCTTTACGGTGGCTAAGAATAAGCTGACCTGTACTGTCCTCACGAACATCGATCAATACTTCTACTTTGTCACCAACTTTTAAATCTGGATTGTAACGGAATTCGTTTAAAGAAACAACACCTTCACTTTTCGCGTTGATGTCTATAATTGCATCACGATCTGTAATGAAAACTACTTTTCCTTCAACAACCTCATCATCAAGAGTATCGATGAAATTTTCAGCAACTAGTTTTTCAAATTCTGCTAACTTACCATCGTCGATAGGATCAATTCCTTCTTCGTAGTTGTGCCAGTTAAAATCTGCAAGAAATTTGTCTGGGTTACTTTCTTTCAAAGAAACTTCAGCTTTTGGCTTTTTGTTTTCTTCTTTTACTTCTTCTTTTACTTCTTCTGTGTTGGTTTCTTCAGCTTGCACTTCTGCAGCTGTAGTTTCCTCTTGTTTTGTTGCAGCTTTTTCTTCAGCTACTTCTTTGTTTGCTTTATCAGCCATTTGTTTGTGAAATTGATTTTTTTGAGGTCCCAAAAAAAAGAGATGATCTGAAAATCAATGTTTTGTATTCTGTGTTGTTACAAGATTTTTATGCGACTATCCCACAGAAGGATTTGTTTTTGTTTTGTTTTAATTCCTCTCAATCTTGACTCGTCGCTAAGAGGGGTGCAAAATAGTATTTCTCTTTTGATTTTCAAAACTTTATATGCGCAGTTGTTTAAAATTTCATAAATATTAATACGCTTATAACAGCCTATATTTATCATTGAAATCCATTAGTGTCCGATTAAAATATTGCAAAATTCTGTTGGGGTCAAATATAACAGGCGTTTTAAGCATTTTTATAAAGTAACAACTTGTTTTTAAGTTTATTCTTAAAATTTAACAATTAAAAAGTGTGTTTAATCAATTTAACCTAATTACCAACCCATTAAGAAGCAAGTCTTATGTCTTAAGTCTTTCAGCTCCCTGTGCTGAGCCTATCGAAGTAAGCGGTCTTATATCTTAGTCGGACACGACTAATTGAAATCAAAATCATTAAAAAACAGCTTATGAAACTGCTGTTTTTTTTCTTTATTTCAGCTATATCACTAAGCACTTGCAACGATAATTCTTCAGAAAAAGTAAATGAAAATAATATATACCCACTCCATTTAGGTTTTCGGGAATCCAAGATTTCACTACCTAAATTAACCGATTAATAGTCAATTATTTAGCATTGTTTTTCTTGGTGTTGTCAATACTATTTTGTATATTTATAGTACTAATATTCAGATTAATGACTATAAAATTATCCATAAGAGAGAGAGATGAAATTAAGCAATTACACCGTAATTGTAAGCAAAGAA
>Ga0256845_1003521_pt1 | contig 10558 bp, 9 predicted proteins | sample RiftiametaG_FD_189101 | JGI IMG/M metagenome (GOLD analysis project Ga0256845, IMG submission 189101) | Tube worm associated microbial communities from hydrothermal vent at the East Pacific Rise, Pacific Ocean - Riftia | ecosystem: Host-associated > Annelida > Integument > Unclassified ... | reverse complement strand
GCATCAATGCCAGTACCAGCTGATGCAGAAAAAGTTAAAAAAGAAGCCATTAAAAAAGCCGCTACAAAAAAGCAAGAAGCTAAAACCGAAGCACCTAAGGAAGAGGTTAAAGAGGTTAAGGTGGAAAAGACAGAGGCTGTAGAAGAAGTTAAAGTAGAAAAAACAGAGGTTGTAGAAGAAACAAAGGAAGAAGTAAAGAAAACAACTAAAAAGAAAGTCGCTAAAAAAACTACAAAAAAGAAAGTAACAAAGAAAAAAGTAGTTAAAAAAGAAGACTAATATTTTGTTAGTTCCTAATCTCAATATTACAAGGAGATGAGGAATGATACTGAATTTAGGATAACAGACAAGGTTGTCCTAAATTTTATTTTATTTAATGATACGATAAATTCGTAAACGACGAGGACTTAAACATGGGCATTACAGCTTCAATGGTTAAAGAATTAAGAGAGCGTACCGGTTCAGGTATGATGGAATGTAAAAAAGCTTTAGTAGCAACCAATGGAGACATTGAAATTGCAATCGAAGAAATGCGCAAATCAGGTGCTGCAAAAGCAGCTAAAAAATCTGGCCGAATTGCTGCAGAAGGTGTGGTTAAGATTGTGATATCTGCTGATGGAAAATCAGCAACAATGGTTGAGATTAACAGTGAAACTGATTTTGCCGCGAAAGACGATGGTTTCTTAGCTTTCACTGATACTGTTGCAACTGCGGCACAGAATCTTGGCACAGAAAATGTTGATAATTTAATGGCTTCTGATATCGATGGCGATACGCTAGAAGCTGTAAGAACTGCGTTGATTGCTAAAATTGGTGAAAACATTCAGGTTAGACGCGTGAGACAACTAACAGCTGAAAATGGCGTGTTTGGACATTATATACATGGTGTTAAAATTGGCGTTGTGGTGAATGTTAATATAGACAACACAGAATTGGCTAAGGACCTGGCTATGCACATAGCTGCGGTTAATCCAGAGTTTATTTCTGAAAAACATGTACCAGCAGATTATATTGCAAAAGAGAAAGAAATTCTTATTGCACAAGTTGCTGACAGCGGTAAACCACCAGAAATTGTTGAAAAGATGATTGGTGGTAGATTACGTAAGTTTTTAGCTGGAATTACACTTTATGGACAACCTTTTGTAAAAAACCCTGATATGACCGTTGAAAAGTTGTTAAAATCAGAGAATGCCGATGTGATTTCATTTGAAAGAATGGAAGTTGGAGATGGCATTGAAAAGAAAGAAGATAATTTTGCGCAAGAGGTAATGGCACAAGTTCGTGCTACTGATGAGGAAGAGTGAACAAGTCTAATACTACAAAATTTAAACGTATCCTCCTCAAGCTCAGTGGTGAAGCATTGATGGGTGAGGAGGATTACGGTATTGATCCAAAGGTCATCAATAGAATAGCTGCCGAAATACACCAAATTAGAGAAATGGGTGTTGAAGTAGGTATAGTGATTGGAGGTGGTAATATATTTCGTGGAGCTGGTTTAGCCAAATCTGGCATCGATCGTGTGACAGGAGATCACATGGGGATGTTAGCAACAGTAATGAATTCTTTGGCTTTACAAAATGCCATTGAAAAACAGGGGTCTAAAGTTAGAGTGATGTCAGCGATTCAAATTCATGAAGTTTGTGAAGATTACATTCGCAGAAAAGCCATTAGACATCTTGAAAAAGGTAACATCACAGTTTTCGCAGCAGGCATAGGCAATCCATTCTTTACTACTGATTCAGCAGCCAGTTTGCGTGCGATTGAAATCAATGCAGAGTTGGTGATTAAGGCGACTAAAGTTGATGGTGTTTATTCTGCTGATCCAATGACCCATCCTGATGCGGTGAAATATGACGAGCTTACTTATGATGAAGTCATAGAAAAGAAATTAGCAGTGATGGATACCGCTGCTGTAGTGCTTTGTCGAGATCAAAATATGCCAATTAGAATTTTTAATATGAGTAAAGAAGGAGCCCTGTTAAATATTGTACAAGGTGCAGAAATTGGAACACTGGTAAGAGACTAAACCTAATAAGAGAATAACCTATGATAAAAGAAATAATAGAAGATGCCCGATTAAGAATGGGTAAAAGTGCGGATTCTCTTAAAGGAGATTTATCAAGTGTCAGAACTGGCAGGGCTAATACAGCATTGTTAGATGGCATTATGGTTGATTATTATGGAAGCGCTACAGGATTGAGTCAGGTAGCCAATGTTGTTGTATCGGATTCTCGCACTTTAACCATCACTCCTTGGGAGAAAGATATGGTCGCCCCCATAGAAAAGGCCATCATGAAATCTTCATTGGGTCTAAATCCAGTAAGTGCTGGTTTGGTTATTCGTTTGCCTTTGCCGCCATTGACAGAAGAAAGAAGAAAAGAAATGGTTAAAGTGGTTCATGGGCATGGTGAGGGTTGTAAGATTGCAATACGTAATATCCGAAGAGATGCAAACCAACATTTTAAGCTTATGCTTAACGATAAAGATATAACGGAGGATGAGATGCATCAGTCCGAAGACTCTGTTCAAGAAATTACTAATTCATTTGTAGCTAAGGTTGATGTGTTAGTTAAAGAGAAAGAAGTTGAGCTGATGGAAATATAAACTCTTTATATTTTTATCCATTGAATTTTGTTAGAAGAAAAATCAAACATACCAAAACATATTGCCATCATCATGGATGGCAATGGGCGTTGGGCGACACAAAGAAACAAATACCGCACTTCAGGACATAAAGCTGGGGTCAAATCTGTTCGAAGAACCATTCGACAAGCTTCAAAATTAGGAATAAAATGGTTAACCTTGTTTGCTTTTAGTAGCGAAAATTGGTCGCGTCCAAAAAAAGAAGTTTCTATGTTAATGGAATTGTTTACCAGAGCACTGAAAAAAGAAGTCCCTGAATTACATAAAAACGGCGTTAGACTTGATTTTATTGGTGACTTGTCAAGATTTTCTGATGGATTAAGAAGAAGGATGCAGCAAGTAGCGGCACTTACTGAAAACAACAATAAAATGGTTTTAACCATCGCTGTGAACTATGGTGGCCGATGGGACATAATGCAAGCCTCACAAAAACTGGCGCTATCTATACAGCACAATGAAGTTAATGGTGATGAAGTCACAGAAGAAGTTTTTTCGCGGTTTTTATCAATGAGTCATGCGCCTAACCCTGATTTGCTCATTAGAACTGGCGGGGATATGCGAATTTCAAATTTTTTATTGTGGCAAATGGCCTATGCTGAATTATTTTTCACACCTGTATTGTGGCCAGATTTTGATGAAGCATGCCTCAATAATGCGTTAGAAAATTTTAAACAACGCGAAAGACGTTTTGGAAAAATTCCAAACCAAATAAAGGAAGCAAAATAATGTTATTACAAAGAATAGCAACAGCCCTATTATTGGCTCCTGTTGTATTGGCAATAATTATTTATGGCAATGACGTGGTATTTTCTTTGTTTTCTGGCTTTTTAGTACTTATGATTGGATATGAGTGGTGTCAAATCGTAAAAGCCAGCAAAATCAACTCAATTGTTATAGCAATAGCCATATCTCTTATTATTGTTTTTATTAACTCAGCTAATTTTATTGTCATCGATGCTGGTAGAATATTTATAGCAGCCAGCATTATATGGTTACTGTGCTTTCTTTGGTTGTTTAAACCTCAGTCGGGTAATATAAACTACAGCGTGAAATATGCACTTGGTGTGGGGATATTGCTATTGTTTGGTGCTTCATTAGTGTCAATACACCAAGTGCCAGAATATGGAGTTAAATTAACTTTGGTTTTATTTTTTCTGGTTTGGGTAGCAGATATTGGTGCCTATGTTACAGGTAAGAGTATCGGTAAACATAAATTAGCAAAAAAAATCAGTCCAGGGAAGACCATTGAAGGCTTGTTAGGAGGATTGGTATTTACTGGAATATACGGTTATTTTGTGGCTATTTGGTTGCAACAAGAGTGGTTGAGTTTTGTTATTGTTTTTCCGATAATTGCAGCAATTTCTGTTGTTGGTGATTTATTTGCCAGTTTATTGAAACGTCAGGCAAACATAAAAGACAGTGGGTTTTTATTGCCAGGACATGGAGGTTTTTTGGATAGGTTTGATTCTCTGATTGCCGCGGGCCCATTTTATTTTGCCTTTATACATTATATCAATATTTCATGAGAAATTTACAGCCTAAAAATTTGGTGATACTTGGGGCCAGTGGTTCTATTGGAGAAAGTACCCTTGATATTGTGGCAAGACACTTAGACAGGTTTAATGTATTCGCCATAACAGGCCATTCAAATATAAAAAAACTGGCTCAAATCTGCCGTGATTTTAAACCTAGTTATGTTGTGATTTCAAATCCCGATTGTTATTTGCCATTAAAAGCCCTAATTACTGATAGCAGTATTAGGATTTTATCAGGCAAAGAGGAATTAGTTAATATTTGCCAATTACCAGAAGTTGATATGGTTGTAGCAGGTATTGTAGGAAGTGCAGGAATGGAGCCAGTTTTGGCAACAATCAAAGCAGGTAAAAATTTGTTGTTGGCCAATAAAGAAGCTTTGGTTGTTGCTGGTGACCTGGTTATGCAAGCAGCTAATCAAAACAACGCAAATATCATTCCCTTGGATAGTGAGCACAATGCCATTTATCAATGTTTACCAGATAATTATCAAGTTGGTAATACTCCAAAAGACTTGGATAAAATAATATTGACAGCATCAGGTGGACCCTTTTGGAACAGAGATGTCAGTACATTTAAAAATATAACACCAGAACAAGCTTGTGCTCACCCTAATTGGGATATGGGCAGAAAGATATCGGTAGATTCTGCCACTTTAATGAATAAGGGTTTGGAAATTATTGAAGCCCATTGGTTGTTTAATCTTGAAGCAAATAAAATTGATGTGCATGTTCATCCACAGAGCATAATTCATTCGATGGTTTGTTTTAAAGATGGCTCGGTATTGGCTCAGTTGGGTGAGCCTGATATGCGAATTCCAATTGCCTATGGATTGGGTTTGCGCGAAAGAATATCAAATGGAGCCAATTTGGTCAATTTGCTGAGTGTCAAACAATTACAGTTTTTACCGCCTGATTATGACAAGTTTCCTTGCTTGGGATTGGCAAAAGATTCTATAAAAGCAGGGGGTACAGCTATGGCTATTTTAAATGCAGCCAATGAAGAAACTGTTGCAGCATTTTTAAATAATCAAATTTCATTTGTGGCAATTTCTGAGATTAATCAACGAATTATGCAACAAGCCATTATAAATGATGTCGAAAATGTGCAACAATTAATAGAACTGGATTGTGAGATTCGGATGATGACAAAACAACACATAGAAAAAGAGGTCAGAACAAATGCTTGAGTTTATTAGTTCAGTTTGGTGGATGTTGGTTACTTTGGGCGTACTGGTTACATTTCATGAATATGGTCATTATTGGGTTGCACGAAGATTTGGAGTAAAAGTCCTTAAGTTTAGCATTGGATATGGGAAGTTGTTTTGGTCAAGAAAAGATAAATTGGGAACAGAGTTTGGTTTTGCCCCCATTCCTTTAGGTGGTTATGTGAAATTACTCGATACACGAGATCCTGATGTTTATGTATCAGAAGCCGATCAACATTTAACTTATAATTCAAAAGCCATTTGGCAGCGAGCATTGATTATGTTTGCTGGCCCTGCCTTTAATTTTATTTTGGCAATATTGATGTTTTGGATGATGTATGTTTATGGTAAAACCGAATTACGTCCAACCATTAACACCCCAACAAAGATATTGCTTCAAGCTGGAGCAAGAGCCAAAGACAGGATTGTAACTTTAAATGGTTATCAAATCAATACTTGGCAAGACGTCAGTCTAGAGCTAATCACCAATGGGTTGGACCACAAAGACATTGACCTTATTGTTGAGCATGAAAACGGAGAAAAAGAGACATTGCTCTTAAAACTTTCAGATTTGCCTGATGGTATCGATGAAACAAAAATGTTTGATTTTGTTGGAATGAAGCCATGGAGGCTTCCTTTAACCAATGTTGTTGATACCTTAACTGAAGGCAAGCCAGCACAAAAAGCAGGCGTATTAAAGGGTGACAGGATTATTGCAGTCAATGGAGATGAGACTAAAAATTGGTACGCCGTGGTTGGAATGTTAAATAAACACATTGAAGGGAAAATAAACCTAACAATTTTACGAAATAATAATACTTTGAATGTTATCATCAACCGCGCTGTAGAAGATGACAATAATGCCTCAAGACGAATCATTGGAATAGGACCATTGGCTCCGGATGAAGATTCTAGAGAATATTATAATTCACTTATTTTTAGTAATTCATATGGTTTTATTGACGCATTACCTGTGGCAATAAATGAGACATGGAGAATGGTGTCTATCTCTGTTAATATGATGGGAAAAATAATTACTGGTAAAGCCTCATTAAAAAACTTATCAGGGCCCATAACCATTGCTAAAGTTGCTAGCGATTCAGCAGCCAGAGGAGTGGCATGGTTTTTAGGGTTTTTAGGGTTGGTTAGTTTAAGTTTAGGTATCATTAATTTGCTGCCAATTCCTATGCTAGATGGCGGTCAAATTTTATTTTTATTATTTGAGAAAATTAAAGGTGGGCCATTATCAGAAGAATTTCAATTGAAAGGGCAGACTGTAGGAATAATTTTTCTATTAAGTTTCATGTCAATTGCATTTTATAACGACATTTTAAGGCTAGTAACTTAAAATGTTCGATTAAAAAATAGTCTGTGAAGCTATAAATTGCTTTCCAGAATAGATGAGAGGTTAACATAACGAGTTCAATTGTAACTAACGTTATGCAAATCTATTTTTAATATAAACAATAAAAAGAAAACAAGATATGATTAAATCATTATTATTATTTACGTTATTATGCTTAACAACTATTGCTATGGCATTTGAGCCGTTTGTAGTAGAAGATATACGTCTTGATGGCGCAGATAGGATATCTCATGGCACTATTTTCACCTATTTACCTATTGAGAAAGGAGACACGGTAAATAATAGAAATATTTCTAGATCAGTTAAGTCTTTGTTTCGTACAGGTTACTTTAGTGACGTAAAAATCTATAAAGATGGTAATATTTTGGTTATTCAACTTGTTGAAAGACCAGCGATTGCATCAATTGGTATTGATGGAAATAAAGCCATTAAAACGGATGAGTTATTAAAAGGACTAAGAGACATAGGGCTAGTAGAAGGAGAGGTTTTCGATAAGTTGCAATTAGAAAGGGTACAAAATGAATTAACCCGCCAGTATTTTTCTCGTGGTAAATACAATGTATTGGTAGAAGCCAAGGTTAAAAAATTAGACAGGAACAGAGTACGGATTAACATTGATATTGAAGAAGGAAAAGCTGCAAAAATAAAGCACATAAAAATCGTAGGCAATACGGTATTTACGGATGAAGAATTAATTGACACGTTTGAATCAGGTACGACGAACTTCCTTTCTTGGTATTCATCAGATGACCAATATTCTAAAGAAAAACTTAATGGCGATTTGGAATTATTGAAATCTTACTATATGAATAGAGGCTATGTTGATTTTAATGTTGAATCTGTACAAGTGACCATTAGTGAAGACAAAAAAGACATTTATATTACAGCCAATATAAATGAAGGAAACCCCTATGTATTTGGCGAAATGAAAGTGACTGGTGAGATGGTCATTAATAAGAAGACATTTGAAAGTCTCATTATATCAAGACAGGGCAATACTTTTGCCAGGAATCTAACTGAAGCCAGCGCTGAAAGAATGAAAATAATTTTGGGCAACTTAGGCTATGCTTTTGCAGAAATCACTCCGATTCCAGAAACAAATAAAGAAAATTCAATAGTTGATATGACCTATTACATCGTACCTGGTAAACGTGTCTATGTTAGAAACATAAACTTTCATGGCAATATTAAAACCAAAGACGAAGTACTAAGAAGAGAACTGCGACAATTTGAAGGGGGTTGGTATTCAAAATCTTTGGTTGAGAGATCAAAAATTAGACTACAACAAAAGCCATATTTTGAAGAAGTCACCATTGAAACACCAAAAGTCCCTGGAACCGATGATCAAATTGATATTGATATTACAGTGAAGGAAAGAAATTCTGGGCAATTTACCTTCTCAGTAGGATTCTCTCAAGTTAGTGGTATCAACACAACCGTTTCGGTATCTTTGCAAAATTTGTTAGGCACTGGTAATGCCCTGTCATTCGCTGTTAATAACAGTAACTTTTTTAAACAACTTAATATTTTTTATGAAAACCCTTATTATACCGATGAAGGCATAACCCGTGGTTTTAGCATGAAATATTCTACTTCGAATTTCGGTGAGGCAAATATTGCACGGTTTAGTTCTAGCAATGGTAGTATCAATATGCACATGAGTTTCCCAATTACCGAATATGACCGAATATATACCAGTATTGGGTATGAAAGGAAAAACGTTAAAGCCTTTTTAGGGAGTACAGCATCGCTTATCTTTTCTGATTTATGTGAATTAGGTGGTTATACTTATTTTACTCAGTCTAGTTTACCACCAAATATCGACTGGAATGGTTCAGATTGTTTGCCTGATGGGTCTGAACCAGTACAACCTGCAGACCCAGAAGGAACCAGAGGGGGGGGGCTTATCCCATTCGAGGTCAGAAAATCGTTCACATTTTATAAAGCTGAAGCACGGTGGTCTAGAGACTCGCGCAATAGATTTTTCAATCCAACTCGTGGATCATTTTATAGGCTAGGAGCAGAGTTTGCTCTACCAGGAAGCACTGCGAAATTTTATAAAATAACGGCTAAAACCAATAGGTTGTTCCCATTAACGAAAAATTTAACATTGTCATTGAGCGGTGAAATTGGTTATGGTGATGGTTATTCAGACACATCTAAACTGCCCTTCTTTGAAAATTTCTTTGCCGGAGGTGTACAATCTGTACGGGGTTACAGAGACAATACATTGGGGCCTAAATCTAGTGTTGATGTAGATAATTCATCAGAAGGAATACCCTTGACATCAAGAGAAGGTGATCCTGTTGGAGGAAGTTTGAAAACAGTGGGATCAGTAGAACTTGTATTTCCAACACCTTTTGCAAAGGTTGGAAATTCAGCAAGACTTGCATGGTTTTGGGATTTTGGTAACGTATTTAATGGCAGTAATGATTTTGAAGCCAGAGAATTCCGACATTCAACAGGAATCGCATTAAAGTGGCAAGCCCCAGTTGGTCCAATTATTATTAACTTTGCTTATCCATTTAATCATGATAAATTTGATGATACAGAATCGATTCAGTTTGCATTTGGTAACACATTCTGATTTAATAATATGGTATGAAACCCTTTCTTTTTCCCAATGTGAAAAATATTTTTGTAATAATGCTAATGCTTATCTATGGCAGTAGCCTATTAGCAGCTGGAAAAATAGGATTTGTTGACATGGAGACTTTGATTAATAATTCTCCACAGATTAATAATGCCAGAGCTACCATAAGTTCTGAATTTGAAGTTCAATATTCAGATATTGAGCAAAAAGAATCTAATTTAGAGTTGTTGGAAAATCGCATTACCAAAGATGGGGCAATTATGTCGTTATCTGAATTAGGTAAATTGCAAGAAAGGGCAAGAATTCTTGAAAGACAAATAAGACGCGCTAAAGAAGACTTAAAAGATGCCATCAGTATACGAAACAATCAAATTCTTAATACAATTCAAAAAGATTTAAATGATATAGTCACTCAATATGCAAAAGATAAAGGGTATGATGCGATTTTGATTAATGCAATTTTGTATGTTAGTGATGAGATGGATATTACCCAAGAAATTTTAAATATCCTAAAAAACAAAAACTCGGTTAATGAAAATTAAATTATCTGAGTTGGCTCAAAAGTTTAATTTACTACTTGAAGGACAGGCACACTATAGTATAAATGGAGTTGCGACACTTGAAAAGGCTCAAGAAAACCAGTTAAGTTTTTTAGCCAATTCTAAATATTCATCGTTGCTAGAATCGACCAAAGCTGGTGTTGTTGTTATTTCTCAGAATGATAAAAATAGTTTTAAAGGCAATGTATTAATAGCTAAAGATCCTTATCTGGCCTTTGCTAAAATTTCAACATTATTTCAAAATGACAATCAATCATTCAGGGGGATTCATGCAACCGCCTTAATAGCTAGTAATGCTAAAATTGGGAAGCATGTGACCATCGGTCCCTATTCTATAATAGGTGAGAACTGTATAATTAAGGAGGGTAGCGTTTTAGAGGCAAGAGTCACTATTGGTAATAGTTGTGAAATTGGATTTAACTGTATAATTAAACCTAATGTAGTAATTGCCTATGACTGCATAATTGGAAACAGAGTTATTATCCATCCAGGAGCGATTATTGGAGCTGATGGATTTGGTTTAGCCAGAGATGAGAGTGGTTGGATTAAAGTACCACAATTAGGTGCTGTAACAATAGGAGATGATTGTGAAATTGGTGCAAATACCACCATTGATAGAGGAACACTTGAAAATACAGTGTTAGAACAGGATGTTA
>Ga0256845_1003520_pt1 | contig 10559 bp, 9 predicted proteins | sample RiftiametaG_FD_189101 | JGI IMG/M metagenome (GOLD analysis project Ga0256845, IMG submission 189101) | Tube worm associated microbial communities from hydrothermal vent at the East Pacific Rise, Pacific Ocean - Riftia | ecosystem: Host-associated > Annelida > Integument > Unclassified ... | reverse complement strand
TCTTGTTTCAGATGTTGGAATTCCTTCGATGTTTTGTGTTGTTGGTACAGTGTTTAATTGGGCATCTCCCAAAATGATTAAACCACCCCACTGTCCAGTAGTTGTTAAACCAACAGAACCATCTAAAGGATCAGCTTCAAAAGTGAAGATAATTGGCTGAGCAGCAGTTCCACAAGCATTAATTGTTGCTCCTTTTGCTACAATTAAAGCAGATGCACTTGCTCCAGTTCCTGGCTTCCCTTTTATTACAGTTCCAGCTTCTATTGTTAACGTTTGTCCAGCGTTTACAAATACAAACCCATCTAATAAGTATACGTTTTCTTTCGACCAAGTTGTTGTTCCTGTATTATCAGTTACTATTATTGTTTCTCCTCCAGTAATTGGCGGTACTGTTGTTTTTGTTTCATATGTACAAGACCCATCGTCTTTTTCTGCTTCAGGATTAAAGTTTTCTGCGGTTACATCAGTACATCCTTCTTCTTTAGAACATGAAGTTAACACGCTTCCTAATCCAATCGTAATTGCTGTAATTAGTAATAAGTTTTTTGTTTTCATTTTTTTCGATCTTTAGTTTTATAAATTTTTATGATGCAAAGAAACGAGGGACTTGTTACTAGAGCGTGAAATCAATCTTATACTTGCTTTATGTTCATGTTAAGCGAATATTATTTAGCTAAATATTTTTGAGGTTAAAAAATTAAAAAACCAATTGTAACAAGGAGAATACAATAATTTAATGTTAAATTAACATCCAGAAAGAAAGGTGTAACTACTTTTGAATAAAATTAGAAACAATGAGTAAGGAAAAAATATTGTTAGTTGATGATGAGCCAGACATCATAGAGTTTTTAGGTTACAACCTTACTAAAGAAGGGTATGATGTTAGCACTGCAACAAGCGGAAAAGAAGCTGTTGAAATTGCTAAAAAGGTTCAGCCAGACTTAATTTTATTAGATGTGATGATGCCAGAAATGGATGGTATAGAAACATGTCAGGAAATAAGAGGGATTGAAAACATTAAAAATACATTAATAGCTTTTCTTAGTGCAAGAGGAGAAGATTACTCTCAAGTTGCAGGATTAGATGCAGGTGCTGATGACTATATTACTAAACCGATTAAACCAAGGTTATTGGTAAGTAGAGTTAAAGCAATATTGAGAAGAAAGTCTGGAACGGAAGAGGTAAGTATTGAAGAGCAAGAAGGAGATATTAAAATTGATAGAGAAAAATACTTGGTGTATAAAGAAGGTCAAGAGTTGTCGTTCCCGAAAAAGGAATTTGAATTGTTGGCGTTATTGATATCTAAGCCTGGTAAAGTGTTTACGAGAGAGGTGATATTAGAATCTGTTTGGGGGGGAGACGTTGTAGTTGGTGATAGAACAATAGATGTTCACATTAGAAAGCTTCGAGAAAAATTGGGAGATCATTATATTAAAACAATAAAAGGAGTCGGGTATAAATTTGAATCATAAGCGGGTTAAAAGTCTAAAATTCATAAAGTTGAAAGAGTTTGTTTTACACGAATCATTATACTTTAATAACTTTACCCTTTTTTAACTTTACAAACTTTACAAACTTTACAAACTTTACAAACTTTTAACTTTCGGACTTTATAACTAACCTATGAAAGACCTAACACCCAACGGAATTGCCCTTAGAATTTCTTTTTTAGTAGCTGCAGTTGTTACTATTCTCGTTTTTGTTTTAGAAACATTTAGCGGGAAGGAAAACATATTAATTCTATCTGTTTTTCCTTTATCATTTATAGCATCTTATATTGGGTTTAGAATAGCAGTAGAGCGATTTATTTATAAAAAAATAAAAGTTATTTATCGAACCATTCACAACCTTAAACTAAAAAAAGTGGATGACACTAAAGACTTTAGTTTAGCACAGATACAAACAGAGGTGGAGGATTGGGATAAACTAAATAAAGAAGAAATTGACAGATTAAAAGGGTTAGAAAACTACCGTAGAGAGTTTGTTGGAAACCTTTCGCACGAGCTTAAAACTCCAATTTTTAATATTCAAGGATATTTATTGACCCTTTTAGAAGGAGGGCTGCACGATCCGAAAATCAATGTAAATTATTTAGAGAAAGCAAGTAAAAGTGTTGATAGGATGATTTCATTGATTGAAAATTTAGATGATATTGCTAAGTTGGAGTCGGGGATGATTGAGCTGGATATTGAAAAGGTTGATTTAGTTAAATTGATAAAAGAAGTAATTAGTTCGTTAGAGGTTCGGGCTCAAAACAACAATATTTCTCTTTCTTTTATTGACATACCAGCCAAACCAATATGGGTAAAGATAGATGCTGGGGGTATTAACCAGGTGTTGGTTAACCTAATTGTAAACTCCATTAAATACGGGAAAGAGAATGGTGAAACATTAATTAAAATGTTTGATATGGATGAAAATATTTTGGTTGAGGTTGCTGATGATGGAACTGGTATTGCGGAACATCATTTACCTCGTTTGTTTGAGCGTTTTTATAGAATTGATAAAAGCAGGGCAAGAGAAAGCGGGGGTACAGGGCTTGGACTCTCTATCGTTAAACATATTATTGAAGCACACAATCAAACAATTAATGTAAGAAGTACACCGGATGTTGGTTCTACTTTTTCATTCACCTTAAAAAAAGCGTAAACTTTTATTTTTCGCATCTTTGTATTATGCAAATTCAGTTATCAGTTGTAATAATTACATTTAATGAAGAAAAAAACATTGCTAGATGTTTAGATTCTGTAATGAATGTTGCTGATGAAATTGTTGCGGTAGACTCTTTCTCTACCGACAAAACAAAACAAATTTGCAAAGCCAAAAAGGTTCGATTTATTGAGCATAAATTTGATGGGCACATTGAACAAAAAAATTGGGCATTAACTCAAGCTAAGCATCAATATGTACTTTCATTAGATGCAGATGAAGCTTTAACCGAAGAGCTGCAACAAGCAATCATTAAAATTAAAAACAATTGGGAAGCAGATGCTTATAGCTTTAACCGTTTAACTAATTTCTGTGGCACTTGGATAAAACATTGCGGCTGGTACCCAGATAAGAAATTACGTTTATGGGATATTACTAAAGGAAACTGGGGAGGAGACAATCCACACGATAAAGTAATGATGTCGAAAGGAGCGACATCAGAGCATATCAATTTAGATATTTTACACTACTCGTTTTATACGGTTGAACAGCACTTAAAACAAATCGATTTTTTTACTGATATTAGCTCGAAAGCAGCTTTTGAGAAAGGGAAAACAAGCAATGGGTTTACCATTTTCTATAAAGCAACATTTAAGTTTTTTAGAGATTATATTTTAAAGCTTGGGTTTTTGGATGGTTACTACGGTTATGTGGTGTGTAAAAACTCTGCTCATGCGAAGCGTTTAAAGTATACAAAGTTGAGAGTGTTGAATAGAAAATCTTAATTTTCTGCTGCAATAATTAGTTTTTTGATCAGAGATATTTGACCTAAGTGGTAGTAGCTATGCTCAATGATTCCTTCAAGATTTCTTCTATAATTACCATATTTAGGAGAAACAAATACTTCTTCTAGTTTTTCGGTTGTTAATAGTTCAACTTGAGCAACAATTTTTTCAGCATTAGAGGCAAAATCATTCAATAAGTTTTCCCAGGTCTCTTGGGAATTTATTAAAGGGCAATCAAAACTATATTTGTCTTTAATATCAAGTGTATTGTTCTCGAAAACGTTTAATATTCCTACCAGATAATAATTAATATGATAGGTTAATGCCGAGATGCTGTTTAGGCCATTTGTTTCTATTGTTGCTTGTTCCCATGTAATATTGAATAATTGATCTTTGTAGTTGGTATTAGCAATCCATTCACCATCAATAAGTACCTCTTTTAATCTTGTTGCAAGTTGATTTGGCTTTTCCATTTGTTTTAGCGTGTTGTTAATCCAAATATAGGGATAACTTCTTTTTATTGTAACTTGGCAGCTTACAATGGCATCATCAAAAAATATCTGTTTTTTTAATACCACCTCTTTTTGGGGAGGAGGAGAAAAATGGCATTTTGAGGCTGCTGAGCAGCTATCGAAAACCAACAACAACACTTTTTTTGTTTGTGATGGGAAAGGAGAGTTGGCTAAAAAATTAGAAGGATTGAAAGTTGTACAACACTATGTTACAGCTGGCAACTTGAGTTTTTTAAATCCTTCTAAAATTAATAGCTTGGTTCAATTTTACAAAGAAAATAATATTGATACTGTAATATTTAATAACCCTAAAGACTTAAAGCTGGGAGGGAGAGCAGCTAAAAAAGCAAGTGTAAAAAATATTGTTTATAGAAGAGGGATAGCAGTTGAGGTAAAGAAAAGTAGGTTGAACAAACATTTGTTTCGTGATGTGGTCACACATTTTATTTTTAACTCAAAGGCAACAAAAGAGTTATTAGAGAAAAACTACAAGAGTATTATTCCAACAAAAAAAACAGCAATTATTTACAATGCAATTAAGTTTCCTGATACTGAAGTTTGTCACACTGAGCCTGTCGAAGTGCAAAAACAAATAATTATTGGCAATGCAGGGCGATTAGTAGAGCAAAAAGCACAACATTATTTAATAGATATAGCAGAAAAACTAAAAGAAAAGAATGTTGATTTTACAATTCAAATTGCTGGGGATGGCCCTTTGTATAATGAATTAAAGCAAGAAATTTCTGAGCGAAATTTAGCGGACAATATCAAACTACTTGGCTTTGTAGAGGATATGAGCACATTTATGAATGGTGTAGATATTTTTGTTTCTACAGCAATATGGGAAGGGTTTGGTTTTGTTCTAGCTGAAGCAATGGTGGCGAAAAAAGCTGTCTTGGCATTTGATGTGAGTAGCAATCCTGAACTGGTAAGAGATGGTGAAAACGGCTATTTAATTCCACCAAAGGATATTGATTTATTTGCCACAAAAATTGAGGCGTTAATTAGCAATAAAACCCTTCGAGAAAAAATGGGAGCCGAAGCTTATCGCTTCGCAAAAGCTAATTTTGAAACAGACACGCAGTTTCAAAAGTTAATCCATTTTGTTGCTTAATGTTTGTGAAAAAAGAACGCAGAAGTAATCTATCATTTAAACAAGCTTAAATTTTGATAAAAAAACCCGAACTTTATATGCTCGCAGCATAAGTTTTAAGGCTATTTTGCGTTATTTTTTAGATTGATGAACACAAAATTTACAGAAATACAGAAATTTACACAGTGGTGGGTTTGGCTCATTATGCTCAGTTTTTTGGTAATTCCTTTATACAGTTTTATTTATGGAGGTTTCTCGGAAGCATTAAAATCAAGCTTAATAGTTTTTGTGATTATATTATTTTATCTACTTAAACTACAAACTGAAATTGATCAGAAAGGAGTTAGAATGTCCTATTTTCCATTTGTAAGTAAGTTTACAAAATGGTCTGATGTAAAGGTAGTTAGCGTAATTAGTTATGGTTTTGTAGGGGGGTGGGGAATTCGTTTCTGGACCAAACATGGAACGGTTTACAATGTAAGAGGAAACAAAGGGTTATTGGTTAAATTAAAGAGTGGTAAAACTTTTGTAATAGGCACCCAAAAAGAGGCAGAACTAAAAAGTGTTCTTAAAGAGTTGGGGAAAACAGAATGAGTAATAACTATCAAATATTAATACAAAAGCTAGACGCTTTTATCCGTAAGTACTATAAAAATAGGCTTTTAAAAGGAGGAATATATAGTGTTGGCTTATTATTGGCTTCGTTTATGTTGTTCACAACATTAGAGTATTTTGGACAGTTCAGTACCACTGGGCGAACTATTTTATTTTATACCTTTTTCGCTGTTACAGGATATTTATTGGGGAATTATGTAATTATTCCCATTGCAAAATTGTATAAGTTTGGTAAGGTGATTAACCACAAGCAAGCAGCAGAAATTATTGGAAATCATTTTGATGAAGTTAAAGACAAACTAATTAATGTTTTACAATTAGAATATGTTGCAGAGCACAATAGTAACAACTTACTTGTTGCAAGTATTGATCAAAAATCATTAGAATTAAAGCCCATTCCATTTACTGGGGCAATAGATTTTAATGAGAATAAAAAACACCTTAAATATCTGTTTATTCCATTGTTGCTTTTGATAGGAATTTCAGTTGTTTCTCCTAAAATATTTACAGTTGGAACGGAAAGGTTGGTCAATCACAATGTTTACATTGCTCCTGTAGCCCCATTTACGATGGAAATAGTAAACAGCGAATTGTCTGTTTTAAAAAGCAAAGATTTTAACTTAAATGTTGCCGTAACGGGGAATCAACTGCCAGATAAAATTTATTTGGAACACGGGGGAAATAAGTATGCGTTAAGTAAAACCAATAAAAGAACATATGCTTACACGTTTAAAAATGTTCAACAAAAAAAAGATTTTAAGTTGTATGCTTCTGGGTTTTACTCTGATGAATACGAATTGTCAGTAATTCCAAATCCAATACTAAACAACTTTACGGTTAGCCTCGACTATCCAAGCTATTTAAACAAACCAAAAGAAACATTAGAAAATACGGGCGATTTAATATTACCAGAAGGGACTAAAATTAAATGGGATATTCAGGCAGAGGATGCTGACTATATCTATTTTGTTACGGCAGATAAAACGGAGCAATTAAAAAGCGCTGGGACTAAGTTTGTTTATAATAAGACGGCTAATAAAAATACTGGTTATGCCATCATTCCATCCAACAGTTTTGTTGAGTTTGGAGATACTGTTCAGTATTCATTACAAGTAATTGCTGATAAATTCCCGTCAATAACCGTTTCTGAAAAAATAGATAGTACGAACGATAACCGTTTGTATTTTAAAGGAGAAATAACAGATGATTATGGTTTTTCTGGTTTGAGGTTTAATTATAAGATTTTGAGCCAACAAGATTCTTTGGCGGACAAGAATAAATGGGTTGATGTAAAAATTTCTTTTAATGCAGCAACAGTTGTTGATGACTTCTTTTACTTCTGGAATTTAGAGGCGCTAAGCATTCTTCCTGGAGACGAAATAGAGTATTATTTTGAGGTTTGGGATAATGACGGAGTAAATGGACGAAAATCTGCAAAGACGAGCTTAAAAACGTTTAAATCGAAAACAATAGCAGAACGAAACGGAGATGCATCAAAATCGAATAAGGAGATTAAGAAAAACTTAAGTGAGAGTATTAAAGATGCCAAGCAAATTCAAAAAGATTTGGAAGAGCTCAAAAAGAAACTATCAGAAAAGAAAAAAGTAGGCTATGAAGAAAAGGAAAAAATGAAAGAGTTATTAGAAAAACAAAAGGAACTCCAGAAAAAGGTAAATGAAATTCAGAAAGAGAACGAACAAAACAACACTAAGAAAAGTGAATACAAACAATTTAGCGAAGAGATGCTTCAGAAGCAAGAACAATTACAAAAATTGTTTGATGAGCTGATGACGGATGAGATGAAAAAGATGATGGAACAGTTGCAGGAAATGATGGAAAAGATGGACAAGAGTATGATGGAGGAGGAGATGGATAAAATGGATATGAGCAATAAAGATTTAGAGAAGGAACTGGATAGATCTTTAGAGTTGTTTAAGCAAATGGAATTTGAACAAAAACTAGAAGATGTAAAAACAAAACTAGAAGAGCTGGCAGAAAAACAAAATGATCTTTCTAAAGAGACCAAGGATAAAAAAGAAAGTGCTGAGGAGCTGAAAAAGAAACAAGACGAGCTAAATAAAGAGTTTGATGAGGTGAAGAAAGAGCTTGATGAGCTTGAAAAGATGGATGAAGAGCTAGAGAATCCAAACGGAATGGAGGAGACTAAAAAAGAGCAAGAAGAGATCTCTGAGGATATGGAGAATAGTTCAGAACAGTTAGAAAATAAAAAGAATAAAAAATCAGCTGAATCTCAAAAAGATGCAGCACAAAAGATGAGTGAAATGGCTCAAAAAATGGCAGCAATGCAATCGAAAGCACAAAATTCTGGCGAAGATATGGATGCGTTGAGACAGTTGTTAGACAACTTATTGCATTTATCATTTGAACAAGAAGACTTGATGGAACGGTATAAAAAAATGGACAGAAAAAACCCTGAGTATGTTAAAATAACGCAACAACAAAAAAAGCTTAAAGATGATGCAAAAATGATTGAGGATTCACTTTTTGCATTGAGTAAGAGAGTTGTGCAATTAGAATCAACTATTAATAAAGAGATTGCTTCTATTAATAATAATATGGAAAAAACCATTGGGTTTATGGCTGAAAGACAGACGCCAATGGCGGCTTCAAGACAACAATATATTATGACTTCTATTAATAATCTAGCACTATTGTTTGATGAAGCTTTACAGCAGATGCAGGCGCAAGCACAACAAAAACCTGGAAAAGGTAGTTGTAGTAAACCAGGAGGAGGTGGTAAACCTAAGCCTGGAATGGGCTCAATATCAAAAATGCAAAAGCAATTGCAAAAACAGATGGAAGCTATGAAGAAAGCCATGGAAAAGGGAGAGAAGCCTGGAGGAAAAAAGCCAGGGCAGAAACCGGGGGAAGGCCAAGGTTTCGGTATGCCTGGAGGCAAAGGAATGAGTGAGTCTTTGGCTAAAATGGCGGCTCAACAAGCTAAAATCAGACAAGAGTTAAACAAGTTGAAGAATGGAAAAAATGGTTCAGGTATTAATGGCTTGTCTAAATTGATGGAGCAGAACGAAACGGATATTGTAAATAAGCGCATTACACAACAAACCATTAACAGACAAAAAGTGATTTTAACTCGTTTGTTAGAATCCGAAAAAGCCGAAAGAGAAAGGGAATGGGATGATAAAAGAGAGTCTAAAGAAGGCGGGGATTTAGAAAAAGGTAACCCAGAGTTGTTTTTCGAGTATAACCAACAAAAAGAACAAGAGGTTGATTTGATTAAAACAACCCCTCCGAACCTAAATAATTTTTACAAGCAAAAAGTGTCACTATATTTTCAACACATAAACCAATGATACAAGGGGAAATTATTCAACATATTGAGCTGAATTCCAATATTGATAGTTTGTTAAAAATCGAACGGTTTATAGATGATGTTTGCGACCAATATAAGCTTGGGGGAGACCAATATGGGAACATTTTAATTGCATTAACTGAAGCTGTTAATAATGCTATTACACATGGCAACAAACTTGACCCAAACAAGAAGGTGAGATTGAATATGGCAACAACATCAAAGGATGTTGAATTTATTATCGAAGATGAGGGAGTTGGGTTTGACTATAATAATGTTCCTGACCCAACTTTGCCAAGAAATTTAGAGGAACTTAGTGGGAGAGGAATCTTTTTAATGAAGGCACTTGCCGATAATGTTGATTTTGAGGAAAACGGGAGAATAATTAAGTTAAAATTCTCTATATCAGCTAATTAATGCTATCTCAAAACATTATTTCTTTTCACTCAGAAGATATTTCTTTTGAATTAGAGGGTCAGTTAGATGTTCAAAATTGGATTGAACATGCCATTACAAATGAAAATAAAGATGTGGGTGAAGTTTCCTACATTTTTTGTTCTGACGAGTACCTACATAAAATCAATTTGGAGCACCTTAATCACGACACCTTAACAGATATCATCACGTTTAATTATTGTGAAGACAACTTGATTAATTCTGATATTTTTATAAGTGTTGATAGAGTTAAAGAAAATGCCGAGCTGTTTAAGACTTCTTTTCAAAACGAATTAGAGCGTGTAATGATTCATGGGGTCTTACATCTTATTGGTTATGATGATAAGACGGATGAAGATAAGATGGTAATGCGTTCAAAGGAAGATTTTTATCTAACTTTGCGATAGAACGAATGAAACTATTTTTGTGAATTTCACAAAATAATTAGTTGAATTTACCCTGTTGAAAAATGGGGTATTTTTGAGTTTTGCACGAGGGATAATGATGTTCCACGTGAAACCTTCTTTATTAAAATGTCATTTTCAGCTTGATTGTGAATCTTTTTAATGTGTGTAGGTGATTTTTACTTAAAACGATGAGAAAGTTGATTTTACGAAACGAAACATAACTATATGACAAATAGATAGTTAGAGCGGTTTTAGATTAAAAAGAGAGTTTTTAGTCTTTTTAGCTCTTATAAAATTTGGGCAAATATGTTTATTTCAGAGATTACTTCTAACCCAAAAGATTAGAAAAACTAAGTATATAATATGTATTTTGAGCTATCAAAGATATGAGGTAGTAACCAAAATGAAAGAAAGTAAGAGTAATGAAACAAATAAGTGATATTTTTTTACATAAAAAAAAATGGAAGTTAGAATGGTTGATGGTTTTATTTTCTCTGGTCTTAATTTTTCCTTTTTTAGTTCTTACAGCTTATATAAATCCATCTATAGATGATTATGCTTTCTCTTATTATGTATTAAAACTTGGCTTTTGGGAAACCCAAGCACATTGGTATTTAACTTGGACAGGGAAATATGCCTCTATGTTTTTGTTGAGCTTTCACCCCTTATTGTTTAATTCTTTGTTTTTGTATAAACTTGTCGCTGGTGTAATGGCTTTCGCAACGGTTTTTT
>Ga0256845_1003519_pt1 | contig 10562 bp, 7 predicted proteins | sample RiftiametaG_FD_189101 | JGI IMG/M metagenome (GOLD analysis project Ga0256845, IMG submission 189101) | Tube worm associated microbial communities from hydrothermal vent at the East Pacific Rise, Pacific Ocean - Riftia | ecosystem: Host-associated > Annelida > Integument > Unclassified ... | reverse complement strand
GCTTGTTATCCCGAAGAACAATCCAAAGGTTTGTTTGTGAGCCCGCATATACATGTATGCAGGAATTTGTTGAGTTAAAACCATAGCCAACAGCAGCATCCATGAAATTGGCACCGTAGCTCTCCACATCAGGCATAATTTTCACCACAGCCTCAAATGTCCAATTGGTCATTATAAACCGTCCAAGACCGTTTGTGGCAGTCCCTGTTCTGGGCCCATTGAACGCACCAAGATCTGGAACATCTTTTCGTCCATTGTACAGCAAGTCTACTGCTGCCTCCGCCCAGTCGCGCCCAAAACTTGCCCAGCAATCGACAGCGGGATATCGTCCAGTCCGTTCCGCCGTCCTTTTACCGTCTCCCTCTTCAAAACGCCACCAGGCTATCGTGGAGGAGGGAAACACCTCGACCATCACATCGTCTATATAGACCGCTCCATCAGCACCGCCGCCAGATGTGTTGCGATAAAACCCAATCTTATTAAACTGCGTGGAGGCACTGCCACCAAGCGACACCCACGCTTGAATATTGGTTCCGTTATAATCCAGCGAAGCCGTGTTGGCCACCATATTGTAGTACAAGACCAGCTCTGCATAATTGCCAGTGATAAAACCAGCTCCAGTGTCCGTCCCGTTCATCTTGATATGCCCATCCGTCGCATCAAAGAGAACATTCAATTTGTGATCGCTGTCGTGTTCGGCAATCATCGCAATCGTCTGATTCGCACGTTCACAATATATACGGGCACTTATGCGGATGACAGAATGATCCGCAGACGACCAGTTATAAGCATCACCGGTAATAAAAACCATCGATGACCCGGTCGCACCCGGAGTTCCGGGCGGATACGGCAACATAACAGACTGGCTTGCAGAAAACGGACGTGTGTTCGTGACCACCCCGGAAAGATCCCCTGCACGAGCAAACCAATCGTTGTTGTTTGTGATTGAACCCATCGGGAAATCATCAAAAAACTCATACATTAACTCACCACTCGCGGATACGGCAACCAAAGAAATAGCAGAAAACAGAACCCCTAAACATCTTTTCATAACATTACTCCCGCCTTCACTCACATGTCAAAAAATAAACCACGCCACACGGAGAGAGGGTGTCGTTTAATTTACACGCAGGCAAGTGATTTATCTTTAATTTCAACACTTTTCCGGAGAAGAACAGCAGAACCTATAAGCAGGCAGTACAGAAGCATAATCTCCCCATCATCGAAATTGTTTTCAACAAAACCATTTAGCAAAAGTGATATAAAACCGGCAAGAACCCCCAGAGCCAGACTTGCGTGTTTATGCTTCGCATATCTTAGCCTGCGATACACAGAGACCATATAACCAACGGTCCAAAGCATCCATAAAATCCAGATTAACGCGCCGGCAATGCCAAGCTCAACTGCAACCTGCAACACATTATTATGCAAGTGGTCAAGTCCCGGCTGAACATAGGTAGCATTTTTCGCGAGATCTTCATGGCTCAGTGCCTGCCAGCCGACACCTCGGGGATATTCGCTAATCAACGCAGGCGCCACCTTTGTCCACAACACCCATCGCCCGCCCTGCATCTCTGAAAACTCCTCCGGCAGCTGGGCTAAACGTGTTCTCACTTGCGGCAGCAACGGCAATGCCAGCACGCACAGTGACAGCGCGACAATTACACGCCATCGACGCCGCATAGTCAACAGGAAGCAGACACTTAACACACAGGCGAGCCAAACACCGCGTTTAAAATGTATTATCAAACCCACAATGTTCAACGCCAGCGCAGAGAAGAAGAGGTGCTGCCAGTTTTTTCCAGCAAACACACGACCAAACAGATCTCTACCGAAAACCGCCGCAAATATACAGAGTGCCACCATATAGAACTGGGGCATTGTCATACTGCCGGCATCGTAGAGACTACCTCCGTTTATAACAGATAACGGGATGCGAAAAATGTCGTAAAGTGCCTTCAACGATGTCCCACACACAAAGGCTGTCATCAACGACTCAATCTCAACCCTGCGAACCGCACCAATGGATGCCGGAATTTGAAATATTACAAGCAGAAACAGCAATCGGTGTAATTTTCCGAAACTCACAGCTGGACGCAAACTCCAGATTGTTCCCACAAGCGCAACAACGACAAAAAGCGCAATCGGTATAACGAGTACGGTTCTGAATTCAAACGCCCCCACCACCGAAAACGCCAACAGCATCCCGGTAAAGATCGCCAGCAAAATAAAGAATTCAGCGACCGGTAAAGAGACTGGCAACGCAAACGCAAAAGAGTAAAGCGCAAAAACGCATATTGTATTTTTCACATTATTTTTCTGGATGGGTTCAGTCATCATCTCACTCAAGCCCGTCTTCAGGCGGTGCCTCAAGCGGATTATGCCGCCGCATATATTCACGCAATGCGTCTCTAATCAAAATATCGGTCAGTTCAAGACGCGCTTTCGGTGCGGCGGTCACTTCGCGGACAACTTTGAATTTGCCACCACCGGAGGCCAGCACATACGAACTCAGTGCCACCTTAAAACGTTTGCGCGGATGGGGAACAGAACCGTCTGACAACCGCATATCAACTATCAGTGGCTTACCGCTTTCATCATAATCAATTCGGTAATCAACCCCCGATATCCCCAGGAAGAAATTCGTTTTGATGTAAGTTGCATTCTCCTGCAGTATCTTTTTTATGTCGCCAAACGTCAACATAACTACTCCGACGCGGTCTTCATACGGCAGAATTCGCCAAAGATCCCGCTCGCGTTGTTCCCGTTCCCAAATATTCTGCCTGCTTTGTGTTCCCTGAATGACAATATCCGCATTAACAGCCTCTTTTATCGCACTTAAAAGAATGGCGCGAACACCCTGTTCGCCATCCTTCGGACGAAAATTAAAATTGGATTTCGCGCATCCAATCGGCTCTTTCAGTAACACTCCTGCTCTTTTTAAGTTTTCAGCAACAAGCTTCAGTAGATCCTCTCTCTGCGGAATAGAATTGTCGGTCAAAACCAGTCGCGCATCTCTGGCAACAAGCGAGTCTTTCACTGTGTCATACTCAATTTTTATCACTCCAAGACATTCCCCGCCCTTGCCCGCTTGCGTATAGAGAGTGTCATCAATCATCACCGACTGAACCCGCTTCCCCGTATTGCCACCGATGATTACATCAAACTCGGGAAATTCCTTAATTATCGCCCGTATCTCATTATCGGGATCATCAAACTCTTTCAACCCCTGATGGGCGACAAGAATATGAATATCCGCATTGAGCGCACGCAAAGACGGCATAATATCCGCCAACGCCCTCCTGGAAGAACGCCACTCCAGACCCCGCAGAAGCGTGGGATGTATTCGCTGCGGTGTCCCGGAATTGGTAAGCCCCGTAATGGCAACACGCACACCCTCAACATTGCGAACAATAAAGGGTTTGAGTTTCGGCAACGGATTAGCGTCACCGAGACTTTTTAAATTCGCGGCCAGCATCTCCGGACCACCTTCACCATGCACATTCCTGAGAACCTCTATACCGCAAGCAAAATCCGTAGCAGCTGGCACACATGCATCATACTTCAACATTTTCATGGCATCGGCAATGACTGACCCGTTCAAAACATCGCTTTCCGGGGTTCCTCGCAGGGCAGCCCCGCTATCCAGCAGAATTGCCTGCGGATTTTTCTCGCGTTCACGGGCAATCAAAGTGGCACAACGCAATAGCCCGCCACCTTTTTTGACCCCTCTAGATTTTCCGGGTAAAAGCCGTCCGTTAATATCTGACGTGTGTAGAATATCGACCCGCACAATGCGGGCTGAAGAGAGCGGCGCAAGTTCAAATAACGCGACAATCAGCGCAAGACCGATCCACAAGGATTTAACACGCATATCAATCCTTTCCGGGCGGAAGTCGATATATACGGCAACACGATATTTTAATTACCGCTCTTCAAGCCCAATTGGTTGCGATATTTTCGCAACATCGTTTTTGTGACATTAAATTTCTTACAGTTTTTCTTTCTGGGAATATCGTACATGGTATCCAGCATAACATGCTCAAGGATTGCACGTAAACCGCGTGCGCCAGTGCCTTTGGCGTACGCCATCGATGCCAACTCTGTCAACGCGCTATCGGTGAAACTGAGTTCAACACCCTCCATGGCCATCAATTTGGAGTATTGCTTGACCATTGAATTTTTGGGCTCAACCAAAATTTTTCTCAAATCTTTTTCTGTCAGCTCATCCAGCGAGGCAACCACCGGTAACCTTCCAATGAATTCAGGGATTAATCCGTAACGGATAAGATCTTCCGGCTCAATTCTGTTCTCAATCGGCTGATTTTCATCCGACGCGACATCATGAAAACCCAGCACATTCTTGCCTGTTCTCTCTTTTATTATCTCATCCAAACCGATAAATGCACCACCGCATATAAAAAGAATATTACTGGTGTCTATTTTGATGTATTCCTGCTGAGGATGTTTGCGCCCGCCTTTTTCGGGGACATTTGCGATCGTTCCCTCAATGATTTTCAGTAATGCTTGCTGAACTCCCTCACCTGAGACATCTCTAGTTATTGAAACGTTCTCCATCCGCCGACCGATTTTATCTATTTCATCGATATAGATTATTCCCTTTTCCGCATATTCAATATCGGAATCTGCCGCTTGAATAAGTCGCAAAAGTATATTCTCGACATCCTCGCCAACATAGCCAGCCTCTGTGACATTTGTCGCATCGGCAATACTGAAAGGCACATCGAGAACCCTTGCGAGGGTGCGCGCCAAAAGAGTTTTCCCGCAACCGCTCGGTCCTGTGAGCAAAATGTTGCTCTTCTCCACCTCAACATCCTTCAGATCGCCATCAATCTTCTCCCACTCCGCAAAATCGACACGCTTGTAATGATTGTGAACCGCAACAGCAAGTATTTTTTTAACATAGTCCTGCCCAATGACATGCTCGTCCAGAGTCGCCTTGATCTCATGTGGTTTCATGAGGTTAATCTTGTGCTTTTTATCAGGCTTATTTTTCCGGGCCCGATTCTCTCTAATAACAGCACCGCACAAATTCACGCATTCATCACAGATAAACACACCCGGTCCTTCCACAAGCTCCGAAACCTGACTCTCCGCTCGTCCGCAAAAGGAGCATTGCTCAATCGGTTTATGTGCCATGCCTTACTCTTCTCCCTTTTTGGTGGATTGCGTTGGATTTTTCTCCAACACTTCATCGACAATATTGTACTTCAAAGCCTCATCTGCGGACATAAAGAAATCGCGGTCAGAGTCTTTCTCGATAACCGCAAGGGATTTACCGGTATGTTTTGCCATAATCTGATTCAGGCGTTTGCGCAGACGCAATATCTCTTTCGCCTGAATACTGATATCCGATGCCTGCCCCTGCGTTCCACCCCAGGGCTGATGCATCATGATTCTAGCATTTGGCAAGGCATAACGTTTCCCTTTCTCTCCAGCAGCAAGTAGCACCGCCCCCATGCTTGCGGCCTGCCCTACGCAATAGGTACTCACCGGACATCTAACAAACTGCATTGTGTCATAGATTGCCAAACCCGCAGTCACAGATCCTCCCGGAGTGTTGACATAGAGGCTAATATCTTTTTTTGCGTCTTCGCTCTGCAAAAAAAGCAACTGGGCAATTATTAAATTGCTCAACTCATCGGTAACCGGAGAACCGATAAAAATTATGCGCTCCTTTAGGAGGCGCGAAAATATATCGAAAGCCCGCTCCCCCCTTCCCGTCTTCTCTATGACCATAGGAATTAACACTTGAGAATTCTCCGTCATCACACTATCTCCTCTTGTTACACATTAACGATTGATTTTTCGAGCAACATATCAAGCACTTTCTCCGTTTTTAAATGAGCTCTGATTTTGTCCAAATAGTTATCCGTCCAATCTTCTTTCGGCATTCCCAAACTCTCTGATTCTTTATCAACGTGTTCTTCAACCTCAGCATCGGAAACTTCGATCTTCTCCGTCTTCGCAATTGCGGCCATGATATAGCTCAGCTTCACCTGATCAACCGCACGAGCTTTCGCCTCCGCGAATATCTCATCCTTTTGCGCCTCAATATCCTCACGGCTACCTCCTGAAGAGGTGTGTTTGTATACAATTCTTCTAATCATATCATCCGTTATACTGTAAATCTGCGATTTGGGCACCTCTATTTTTGTCTTCTTCAAAAGATATGCGCATATCTCGTTTTGAAGACGGTCTGTCTCGTGCCTGCTCGCGGCCTCTTCCAACTCGTCCTTAATCTCCGCTCTCAATTCATCTTCCGAGTCAACGTTAAACCGCTTCAGCATATCTTTGGTCAATTCTGGCATCACCTTGCTGCAAATCGCCTTAACTTTAACAGTGAACCGGGCTTCCTGCCCTGCGAGTTCCCGCACCGTAAACCCGTCATTGAACAGCACCTCAATCACTTTCTCATCGCCGATCCGGCAACCCGTCAGCCCATCCTTCATCTCGGGAAGAAACGCATTGTCATTCACCAGCACCCAGTAATTTTCTTTGCCGCCCAGCCCTTTGGCCTTCGGAGAGAACTCCTCAAGCGGCTTCTCGCCAATTACCGCGCTGTAATCAATCTTGACCATGTCATCTTCCTGCACCGCCCTGTCCTCCACATCCTCGTAGGATGCGTACCGATCAAGTAACCTCTCTATCGCTACGTCAATATCTTTCTTTTCGGGAACCGTGTTCTCCCCTTTTAACTTAATGCCTTCATAACCGGGCAACTTAAATTCGGGCGGCACATCAACCTTCACAATGAACCTGAATTCCGATTTCGGATCAAATTCCTCTTCATCCATACCCATCACCGCCACAACTTCAAGTTCCTCCTGCTTAACAGCTTCGCGATAAGCATCGGCAACCAATTCCTGCTTCACATCATCCAGCAAATCTTTCGAATAACGCTTCTCCACCATTGCCTGCGGCGCTTTACCTTTGCGGAATCCTGGTAATGATGCGTTTTTCATATATTGATTAAGCATGGATTTATATGTGTCGCTCACCTTGTCAGCCTCAACTTCTATCTCCAAGCTACGCTGACAGACACCGATCTCACTCACTTTAACCTTCATAACTGTAAAACTCCAAATCTCTATTTGTATCTGAAAATAAAGCGGGACAGTGTAAAAAACATCCGGCTCATGATCAAGAAAGTAATGATTCTATCCTTTCAGCGATATCAGGAATTCGGCATTGTTACCCGTCTTCTTCAAGCGGTTAATGAGAAGTTCCATTCCTTCAACAGAGGGAACATCCTTAAGAGCCTTACGTAAGATCCAGATTTTATTCAACTCATCCGGGTGCAACAGCAACTCCTCCTTGCGGGTTCCGGATTTTTCGATATTGATTGCCGGGAATATTCGCTTGTCCACCAATGTCCTGTCGAGACCAAGCTCCATATTGCCAGTTCCCTTGAACTCCTCAAAGATGACTTCATCCATTCTGCTACCGGTATCGACAAGAGCAGTCGCGATGATGGTCAAGCTCCCACCATCCTCAATATTTCTGGCCGCACCGAAGAATCTCTTTGGTTTGTGTAGCGCGGTTGCGTCAACACCACCCGACAATATTTTGCCACTATGCGGTTGCAGAGTGTTGTATGCACGAGCCAGACGCGTGATACTGTCCAGCAAAATAATAACATCCTCACCGCATTCGACTCTGCGCTTGGCAAGCTCTATAACAATCTCCGCCACTTGTACATGTCTTTCCGGGGGTTCATCAAATGTGGACGCGAGAACCTGCGCCTTTGTGCTGCGCTCCATGTCCGTAACCTCCTCCGGTCGCTCATCAATCAGGAGAACAATCAGTTTGGCATTCGGATTGTTCGCCGAAATACTGTTGGCGATTTTCTGCAACAACACTGTCTTTCCTGTACGCGGAGGCGCAACAATCAATCCACGCTGTCCTTTCCCGATCGGAGTGAGGATATCCATCACCCGCATCGAAACTTCATCTTGCTCTCTTTCGAGAACAATGCGATCCTCAGGGAAAAGAGGTCTCAGATTTTCAAAAGGAATCTGACTGCGTTTCAACTCCGGGTCCTTACCGTTGATCTGCTTAACACGCAACAGCGCGAAAAAGCGCTCTTTCTCTTTTGGCGGGCGAATCTCGCCTTCAATCAAATCACCTGTGCGTATCCCGAATCGACGTATCTGGGACGGGGAAACATATATGTCTTCGGGACACGGCAAATATTTGTAATGCGGGGAACGCAGAAATCCAAATCCATCCGCGAGTATCTCCAAAATACCACGCCCGCGCATCGTGAACCCTGCTGCGGCCTTGATCTTAACAATCTCCAGTATCAACTCATGTTTCTGCAACCCGCCATAATCTTTAACATTCAACTCGTCAGCCAGAGACTTAATCTCCAAGACCGACTGCTCCTGCAGGTCATACATATTAAAATCAGGACCTTTGGGCTTGTCCTGCTTGTTGACACCACCAGTTTTCTTTATGCGTCCTTTATCTCCTTTATGTTTCAATTTTTTCGAACGCTTCTTGTTTCCCTGCTTCTTCGCCTCGTCCACAACAGGTTTTTCAACATTTCCACTCTTATCATTATTCTCTTTTTTTGTCTTTTCAGGCATTATTTATCCCTTTCTTTCTGACAACAATTTATCAAGCTGTTCATGCGTTGTTTTATACAAATCTTCTAAACTGCCATTGTTGCGAATCACATAATCCGATCTTTTTATTTTATCTTTTAACGGCAACTGCGCAGCGATACGCGCCTGTGCCTTGATTTCTGTTAAACCCCTGCTCTTTAATCTTTCTATAACAATCTCTTCATTTGCCGCGACGCATATCACTGCATCCCATCCCGCGTTCTCTTCAATTTCAAACAACAAAGGAATAATCACCGCGATATTCTTCCCCGCTCCACATCTTTCTCTAATCCAACCTCGCCACTCTTCGCACACAAGCGGATGAACAATCCTGTTTAAGGTTTTCAATTCCGCATCATTGTCAAACACTGTTTCCGCCAGCTTCCGCCTGTTAATCTTTCCATCATCACCGCATATTCCCACACCGAAATGCTCTATCACCGCACGGTACGCTCCACCTTCAGGAGCCATAAGTCTATGGGCCACATCGTCCGCGTCGAGAACCTCAAACCCCGCGTGCGCCAGCAGGTATCCCACTTCGCTCTTCCCGCACGCTATGCCGCCAGTCACTCCCAGCACCAAACCTCTGTTACTCTTCTCTCTCATCACCCGCTTTGTAATTAAATTTCTTCTCGCGCAATGCCATAACATGCCGCAACGTCTTTATGGCATCTTTCTGGCGAGGGTACAGAAGCAACGCCCGTGCCGCAGCATCTTCGGCCGTCTGCAAGTCGCCATGCTGAAATGCTTTCCGCGCCTCACTGCTAATCTGCGCCGCCTCTTTTATGTCCGCTTTTGTTGTCACCCGAAACACGCGATACTTTCTGTTCTCCCACATCAACCGAAACCAATTCGTCTCGCCTGTCCAGTACTCAAAAATCCGCGCCGGCACACCCTCTGCCGGATTGAGCGCATCCACAAAATACCGCATCTGACATTCCGGTTTTTTAGCGGCAAACTCCCCAATTGAATAGACGAGATAGCGCGTCTTCTTTTGTTGCATCCAGTCGCGCAACTCCAATTCACTGCCTTTGAACATTATCTCCCCATATTCGCGCACCCGCTGAATTATGTCGTCACTCTCAAATTTCGGATGCAAAACCACCGGACTTCCAGCATACGTCAATATTACCGAGCTAACACCAAAGTTCGCCAGCACTGGTTCTCCCTCTATGTGCTCGCCAATCCACTCTGTCATCTCCCGCATCTCACTGTAGTAGACCGCCGGACGCCCCCAATCCTGAGGATTTTTGACAGCACTCACCGTCTCCGCTAAAAAACCAAACGCCACGGCAATCAGAACAACCCATGCCCGCCATCCACCAACACGCATAGCCAAATGCACGCCCCAGCCAATCAGCCCGGCCAGAAATACCGCAAGGAAAACATGAAATCTTACAAACATGCAAAAAGAGATAAACGTCACAACATAGAAGATGGCGACACGACCCAGTCCATTGTCCGGAGCTTTACTTGAAAAACCGCTATAAAGTACCAATAAAACGGGGAAAGTCAAATACAAAGTATATGGAAAAAGAGAAGAAATAATATCCGCGTTTGCGGTATGCAATGCCGGCACCCACATAATAGAAGCCTCAAAACCCAGCAATCCGGGATCCTGTGGCTTTACACCAAAAAACCGTAATTTCGCCAGAAGTAGTTCACCAAAATGACCATAGTGTGAACCAAATTCCCGATAAAAAAATATCCCGCATAACAGAGGAATGAAAAATATAAACGCGGTCATCAAAATGCCCAAAACAGTTCTACCATCCACCCCCGCCTTCACCCGCCCCCATGGTAATCGCCGCCATATTTTCGTCATAATAACGCCCAATGCCAATAACGCAATGGGTGAAACAGCAAAGGCGTGCGCACGCAGATACGGATTTACCGCGCCAATCGCAAGCACAGCGATGGCCTCCACAGCCG
>Ga0256845_1003518_pt1 | contig 10562 bp, 7 predicted proteins | sample RiftiametaG_FD_189101 | JGI IMG/M metagenome (GOLD analysis project Ga0256845, IMG submission 189101) | Tube worm associated microbial communities from hydrothermal vent at the East Pacific Rise, Pacific Ocean - Riftia | ecosystem: Host-associated > Annelida > Integument > Unclassified ... | reverse complement strand
TTAGATAATCAAATCTGGAAAGAAAAAGAATTTGAGAAAATACTCTTAGATAATTTTCAAATTATTAAACCCGATTTTTCGGGTTCCTATGTGTAGTGAGTATATAAAGATTTAAAGATAATTTCAATGGTGCCTCCTTCTAGCGGTGGAATTTGTTTGGCGCAGATTTTACAGATGGTGGAACCTTTTCCCCTTTCAGAATATGGTCATAATTCTGAAAAATACATTCAAGTTTTAGCAGAAGCCGAACGCCGAGCGTATGCAGATAGAAGTTTTTATTTGGGAGATCCAGATTTTGTTGATATTCCAGTAGATCCATTACTTTCTGAAACCTATCTTTCCCAACGAATGAATAATTTTTCTTTTGAAGCTGCTACACCTTCATCTAAAATAAAACCAGGTGTTGTTGTTGGTTACGAAAGTTCCGAAACTACACATTATTCTATTGTAGATTCCTTTGGCAATGCGGTTTCCGTAACTACAACACTTAATTCAGGCTATGGGTCAAAGCTTTTTGTAAACGATTTAGGTTTCTTTTTAAATAATGAAATGGACGACTTCAGCGCAAAACCAGGCGAACCAAATGTTTACGGTTTAGTTGGCGGACAAGCAAACGCAATCGCTCCTCAAAAACGAATGTTAAGCTCTATGACGCCAACCATTGTTGAAAAAGACGGTAAACTTTGGATGGTTGTTGGTACACCAGGAGGTTCAACGATTATTACTTCGGCAGCACAAACCATTTTGAATGTATATGAATTTAATATGAATATGCAAGAAGCTGTTGATGCTTCACGTTTTCACCACCAATGGTTGCCTGATGCAATTCGTTATGAATTTGATAAATTCCCCAAAGATTTAATTGAAAACCTAAAACAAAAAGGCTACCCAGAAAATCTTGAAACCGATCCAATTATCGGTAAAGTGGACGCTATTTTAAAACTTCCAAACGGCAAACTAGAGGGCGGTGCTGATAGTCGTGGGGATGATACTGCGGTTGGGTTTTAAAAAGCCAATATCCTATTAAATTTTAATACCCACACTTCAAAATTCTGAATCGAAATAGTACCTTTGCAAGCTATGTCAAAAAATGAGGATTTTATTGAAGTTTTGGGCGCACGCGTTCATAACTTAAAGAACATTGACGTTCGTATTCCACGCGATAAATTAGTAGTAATTACAGGGCTTTCGGGCAGTGGAAAATCCTCTTTGGCGTTCGATACTATTTATGCCGAAGGGCAACGCCGTTATATTGAAACTTTTTCGGCCTATGCACGCCAGTTTTTGGGAAGTTTAGAACGCCCAGATGTTGATAAAATTGACGGTCTTTCACCGGTAATTGCCATTGAGCAAAAAACTACGAGTAAAAGTCCTCGTTCTACCGTTGGTACTATTACCGAAATTTACGATTTCCTTCGTCTTTTTTACGCACGTGCAAGCGATGCTTATAGCTATAACACAGGCCAAAAAATGGTGAGTTATAGTGATGAACAAATTAAGCAACTTATTCTTACAGATTTCGCAGGTAAAAAAGTGAGCATCCTCGCCCCCGTTATTCGTTCTAGAAAAGGTCATTACCGAGAACTTTTTGAGCAAATTGCAAAACAAGGATTCTTAAAAGTGCGTGTTGATGGTGAAGTAAGAGATATTGTGAAGGGAATGAAGGTAGATCGCTATAAAAACCACGATATTGAAACTGTTATTGACCGACTTAAAATTTCGTCAGAAGCAGATAATACAAAACGTCTTTCCGAAACCATAAATACAGCAATGTATCACGGCGAAGATGTGCTGATGGTTTTAGATAATGATACTGATGAAGCACGGTATTTCAGTCGCTCATTGATGTGCCCAAGTTCTGGAATTTCATACCCAAATCCAGAGCCAAATAACTTCTCCTTCAACTCTCCGAAAGGAATGTGCCCAAACTGTAAAGGTCTTGGGAAGCTTTATGAAGTTAATTTGAATAAACTTGTTCCTAACCCAAAACTATCCATAAAACAAGGAGCTTTGGCGCCACACGGACCGCAAAAAGGCAATTGGGTTTTTAAGCAGTTGGAATTAATTGCTCAAAATTTCAACTTTAAGTTGAGTGATTCATTTGAAAGTATTCCACAGAAAGCAAAAGATGTTATATTTTTCGGAGGAAATGAAAAATTTGATATTTCTTCCAAAGATCTAGGCATCACTAGAAGTTATAAGATAGATTTTGAAGGTGTTGCAAATTTTATTCAGAATACATTTGATGCAGCTGAAACTACCTCATTAACACGTTGGACTAAGGAATATATGGATAAAGTTCCGTGCCCCGAATGTAATGGAACCAGGCTTCGTAAGGAATCGCTTTATTTTAAAGTAAACGATAAAAACATAGCCGAACTCGCCAATATGGATATTGTAGAGTTAGCAGATTGGTTCAAGAATCTTGAAAAAAACCTTTCAGAAACACAACAAAAAATAGCTTCAGAAATTATAAAAGAAGTACGTTCGCGACTTCAGTTTTTGATAGATGTTGGGCTTACTTATTTGGCATTAGACAGAAGTTCAAAATCGCTTTCAGGTGGAGAAGCGCAACGAATTAGATTGGCAACTCAAATTGGTTCACAGTTGGTTGGTGTGCTTTATATTTTAGATGAACCGAGTATTGGCTTGCACCAGCGCGATAATGAACGTTTAATTTTTTCATTAAAGCAATTAAGAGAAATAGGTAATTCAGTAATTGTTGTTGAGCACGACAAAGACATGATAGAAAGTGCTGATTATGTAATAGATATAGGCCCTGCGGCGGGAAAATATGGTGGCGAAATAGTTTCAGAAGGAACACCAGAAGAAATTAAAAAACACGACACCTTAACAGCAGCATATTTAAACGGAAAAAAAGAAATTGAAATTCCGAAAGAACGTCGTGAAGGAAACGGTAAAACCTTAACCTTAAAAGGCGCAACAGGAAATAATTTAAAAAATGTTTCAGTCGTATTTCCATTAGGAAAAATGATTGGTGTAACAGGTGTTTCAGGTAGCGGAAAATCGACGCTGATCAACGAAACCCTCTACCCTATTCTTAATGCGTTCTTTTTCAATGGTGTTAAAAAACCGATGCCGTATAAAAAAATTGAAGGTCTTGAAAATATTGATAAAGTAATAGACATTAACCAATCACCAATTGGTAGAACGCCACGAAGTAATCCGGCTACGTATACAGGCGTTTTTTCAGAAATAAGAAACCTTTTTGCCAGAACTCCTGAAGCAATGATTCGTGGTTATAAGCCCGGTCGTTTCAGCTTTAATGTTGCAGGGGGAAGATGTGAAACCTGTAAAGGTGCGGGGTTACGAGTAATTGAAATGAATTTTCTGCCAGATGTTTATGTAGAATGTGAAACCTGTCAAGGAAAACGTTTCAACCGTGAAACACTAGAGATTCGGTATAAAGGAAAGTCTATTTATGATGTTTTAGCAATGACCATAAATGAAGCTGACGACTTCTTTGAAAACATTCCGAAAATACATCGAAAAATAAAGACTATAAAAGACGTTGGCTTAGGTTACATAACACTCGGGCAACAGTCTACAACCCTTTCGGGTGGTGAAGCACAACGTATAAAATTAGCAACTGAACTTTCAAAAAGAGATACTGGAAACACCTTCTATATTTTAGATGAACCCACAACAGGACTGCACTTTGAAGATATTCGTGTTTTAATGGTAGTATTAAATAAACTTGTAGCAAAAGGCAATACTGTACTAATTATAGAACACAATCTAGACGTAATTAAAACCGTTGATTATATAATAGATATAGGTCCTGAAGGTGGAAAAAAAGGAGGAAAGATAATGGCATTGGGCACACCAGAAGAAATTGCTGAGAACAAAAAGAGCTATACGGCGAGGTTCCTTAAAAAAGAATTACATTAGGAGCTAGATGAAAAGACAACAGATAACAGAATAAATGATAAACGAACAAACACCAAAAAACTGGAACCAAGTAAAAACAAACGACTCCTGGGCAATTTTTAAAATTATGGGAGAGTTTGTTAATGGATATGAAAAAATGAGCCGAATTGGCCCGTGTGTATCTATATATGGTTCTGCTCGTACAAAACCAGACCATAAATACTACAAACTTGCTGAAAAAATTGCTAAGAAAATTACTGAAAACGGCTATGGTGTTATAACAGGTGGGGGGGCTGGAATTATGGAGGCTGGAAATAAAGGTGCTCATTTAGCTGGCGGAACTTCTGTAGGGTTAAATATTACCCTTCCGTTTGAACAGCACGATAATCCGTATATTGACAGTGATAAAAGCCTAGATTTTGATTACTTTTTTGTTCGGAAAGTAATGTTTGTAAAATACTCACAAGGCTTTGTGGTAATGCCTGGAGGTTTTGGAACGCTCGATGAGTTTTTTGAAGCATTAACGTTAATACAAACCCATAAAGTAGATAAATTTCCAATAATTCTTGTAGGTACCGAATTTTGGGGCGGCCTGTATGACTGGATAAAAACCACATTATTAGAAGCTAACAATAATGTTTGTACTGAAGATTTGGATTTGTTTCACATAGTTGATACAGAAGATGAAGTGCTAAATATTTTAAATGAATTCTATGACGAATACAATTTAAGTCCAAACTTTTAAATTCCCCAAAATTTCTTGATAGTTCGAAACATTTTATACAGTATTCTTTTTTGTTTGGCATTTCAAGCAACGGCGCAGCATACCCTTACTATTAATGCCACGCTAAATCCCTCACAACAAACACTTTCAATAAAACAGGAGATTACTTATAAAAATACTTCACAAGACACTTTAAAAGAAATCTACTTTTTTGATTGGGCTAATAGTTTTTCATCTAAAACTACTCCATTAGGCAAACGCTTTGCTGAAAATTATGAAAGTGCATTTCATTTTGAAAAAGATGAAAACCGGGGCAAAACAACTATTGAAAAAATTTATTCGAATAAGAACATTCCATTGCAATGGGAACGTGGCGATGCTGTTGATATTCTAAAAATTATTCCTGAAACCGCTTTAAAACCAGGAGAAAGCTACACTTTCAATTTAGAATACAAAGTTAAAATTTCGGATGATAAATATACGCGCTACGGCGTTGATAAAAATAATGATTACAAATTGCGCTACTGGTACATTGCCCCTGCCTATTATGATGGCGAATGGAAATTTTATAGCAATAAAAATACTGACGATTTATATTTAACGCCCTCAGATTATTCAATCGAATTACACGTACCGCCACGGTATAGTGTCACTTCAGATTTAGATGATGATTTGTCTTGGGTTACCTTAGAAGAAAAAGTTGTTGTTCTAAAAGGAAAAAATAGAACTAATGTAGTTTTATATCTCGAAAAAAATTCAACTTTCGAAACCATTGAAACAGACAAACTATCTATTGTTACCAATCTTCAAAATAGTAAGGTAAATCCACCAGTACAAGCACTAGTCGTAGACAGAATTGCACATTTTTTAGATGCAAATCTTGGTCCCTATCCGTTTGAAAAAATGGTTATAAGCGATACAGATTACAGGACAAATCCAGTTTATGGTCTCAACCAATTACCAAGTTTTATAAGCCCTTTTCCAGATGGTTTTGAGTACGATATGGAGCAACTTAAAACCATAACGCGCCTTTATATAAACAACACGTTGGTTGTAAACCCCCGAAAAGACTATTGGTTACAGAATGCACTGCAGATTTACTTAATGATGGAATATGTAAACACCTACTACCCTAAAATGAAGATAATAGGTAACCTGAGTAATTGGTGGGTAATACGTTGGGCACACGCCGCAGACATAGAGTTTAACGATCAATACGGCATGTTATATTTAAATATGGCACGCAATAATATTCATCAATCCCTTACAACGGCAAAAGATTCTTTGTTGAAATTCAACATGAATATTGCCAACGCATATTACGGCGGTAGTGGATTATACTACCTTAAAGACTATCTAGGCGATACTATTTTGAATGAAAGTATAAAAGAATTTTATGCTGAGAATAAACTAAAATCAATCAATTCTAGTGAATTTGAAGTATTACTTTCTGAAAAAACAGAACTTCCCGTCAATTGGTTTTTTGAAGATTACGCAGACACGCGAACAACAATTGACTTCAAAATAAAAAAGGTTGAGAAAAAAGGAGACTCGTTGGTAGTTTTCATAAAAAACAACCGAAAATCTGAACTTCCTGTTAGTTTATACGGGCTTAATAAAGATGAAGTTGTTTATAAAACATGGACAAAACCTATTGATAGTATAAGCTCCATAACTATTCCGGCAGCGAATATTAAAAAATTGGCGCTTAATTACGAAGGTAAAATCCCCGAATACAATCGTAGAAATAATTATAAAGCAGTTAAAGGCCTGCTAGATAAGCCTGTGCAGTTTCGTTTGTTTCAGGATGTGGAAGATCCAAGCTATACGCAGTTTTTCTTTATGCCAATTGTAGAATATAACCTTTATGATGGCGTTTCGGCAGGACTTCGTCTTTACAATAAAACAGTACTTCCAAAAGCAATACATTATAGTTTAGAACCACAATATGGATTTCGTTCTAAAACCTTGGTAGGTAGTGCTTCCGTAAGTTACACCCAAACTATGAACGAAGGAAAACTCTATGCTATGCGTTATGGTTTTTCGGGAAATTATTACTCTTACGATCGTGGATTGTTTTATAAAAAATTTACACCATACATTTCATTTGCTTTCAGAAATAATGATTTACGAGATAACGAAAAGCAATATATTAACCTACGGAGTGTAAATGTATACAGAGACGAAGACCCACTTAATAATCTAGACCAAGAACCTAATTATAGTGTTTTTAATATGCGCTATGTATATAGTAACCCAAACCTGATTAATTATTTTAGAGGTGCTGTAGATTATGAAATTTCATCAAAATTTAGCAAAGTATCGGTAGATATTGAATATCGTAAGCTCTTTTTGAGCAACCGCCAGTTAGATTTACGCTTTTTTGCAGGTGCTTTTCTTTTTAATGATACGCGTGAAGATGAAAACTTTTTCAGCTTTGCCCTCGACCGTCCAAACGATTATCTTTTCGACTATAATTATTATGGTCGTAGTGAGGATTCGGGGCTGTTTAGCCAACAATTAGTAGTTGCCGAAGGTGGTTTTAAGTCGCAATTAGAACCAGCATACGCAAACAGTTGGATAGTAACCGCAAACGCAAGCACAAATATTTGGAAATGGATTTATGCCTATGGCGATATAGGTCTAGTTCATAATAAAGGCCGCGGTACCAATGCCGTTTTTGATAGTGGCGTACGTGTTAACTTAGTAGCAGATTATTTTGAATTATACTTCCCTATTTATTCAAGTTTAGGTTTTGAACCCAACTTACCGCATTATGACGAAAAGGTGCGGTTTATAGTAACCATAAGTCCACAAACGCTATTGGGACTTTTTACTAGACGATGGTACTAGCCTTAATGTAACTTCTTAATCATTATAGTTATTTATGGTTTCCAAAAACCACTCATGCATTGCATCAGTATAATCCAGATGCGTTACTATGCGAAGCTTTCCCTGCCCCATATTGCTTATTTTTATGTTTTTCTGAAGTAAATCGTCCATAAATTTTTCTTCGGAAATAGCTTCGGATAAGTAGAATATAACAATATTAGTTTCCGTAGGCTCCACCTTTTTTACATAGGATTGTTTGGTTAGCATTTCTGAAATTTCAAAAGCTTTTTTATGATCTTCAGCCAAACGTTCTAAATTATTATCCAATGCATAAATACCAGCAGCCGTCATAAAACCTATCTGTCGCATACCGCCACCCAATACTTTACGAACACGCATGGCTTTTTTCATAATTTCTTTTTTGCCTAGCAAAACGCTTCCCATTGGCGCGCCCATACCTTTACTAAGACAAACAGAAATAGTATCGAAAACTTTTCCGTAGGCTTTCGGATCTTCATTTTTCGCAATTAATGCATTCCAAATACGTGCTCCATCTAAGTGAAAACCTAAACCGTGTGTATCACAAACCTGGCGAATTTTTTTAATTTCAGAAAAATCATAACAGGCTCCGCCTCCTTTATTTGTAGTATTCTCCAAACAAACCAAACTCGTTAATGGACTATGGTAAAAATCTGGTGGGTTTATACTTTCGGTAACTTGCGCAGCCGTAATCATCCCACGGTTACCGTCAATTAATTTGCAGGAAACGCCACTGTTAAAAGAAACACCACCACCTTCATAATTATAAACATGTGCCCATTTATCAGCAATTAATTGTTCGCCAGGTTGCGTGTGCATTTTTATAGCAGCTTGGTTTGCCATGCTTCCAGAAGGAAAAAAAAGGGCCGTATCCATCCCAAACATTCCAGCTAATTTTTGCTCCAGTTTATTGGTAGTTTGGTCTTCTTTATACACATCATCGCCCACTTCTGCATGCATAATGGCTTGCATCATTTCTGCAGTAGGTTTAGTTACTGTATCACTTCGTAAATCTATAATCATACCTTAGTTTTCTCTAAAAAATTTTCCGTTCATTTCAAAATAGCCTATCATTTCAGAAATATCTTCATCTAGTTTGAAAAGTGCGAGCGATTTGTTATCTGAATTTTTTGTAAAATCTTCTTCTTTAAACGTTTTTTCAAAAACAAGACCTTCAAGAAAAAACTTATACTCTTTGAAACACGATTGTGCTAAAGTATTTGTCGCATTAACTTCCTTTTCATCGGGCATATATGGTTTTATTTTTTCTGCTTTCAAACCTTTTTTATCTTTTAATGCTTTTGTAATATTTTTACTAATAACAATAGTATAGGGTTTAAAACTACCACAATTATCAAATTTTTGAACGTTCAATTTATCTTCACCTTCTTTCCAAAAAACATATACTGAATAATATGTAGAAGTTGAAGTACAATACTCACCTCCAGGCATAATAAAACTCTGAATATTACCTTCGCAATACTCTTTTCTGAAAAAATATTCAGGATATTCTTGCATTTCAAGTTCTGCGATTTTTTGAGCGACTAGTGCTTTTACAAAGGTTTCATCATTTTGTGCGAAACCTATTGTTGTTAGTATTAATATGAAAAAGAAAAGCATGTTTTTCATCTGAAAAAATTTTAAATTGAATTTATTACTTAAAAAATGATTGTTTTTTTGAAACCCTAAAATTAGCCGAAAAATATGTTTAACTCACGAAGTTAATGGTATTTTTACCGAAGTTAATAATTTGAAAAATTAGTTTTCAAAAATACACAATTGAACTTCCATTAAAAAGATACCCGCATTAACGGGCATGACTATGACCACAACAGACCAAATAAAAGACCTTAAGGCACGGTTAGATGCCTTGAGGCGCTATCTTTGACATTGCTGGCAAAAGCATAGAGATTACAAACGACGAAGAAAAAACCTTCGACCCCAATTTTTGGAATAATCCACGTGAAGCTGAAGCTTTTATGAAGGTACTACGAACAAAAAAGAAATGGGTTACCGATTACGAAACCGCTACAAACCTTACCGAAGAAGCCGAAATACTTTTAGAGTTTTATAAAGATGGCGAAGGCAAACCAGAAAATGTAGATGCCGCTTATACAAAAGCTGAAAAAGCCATTGAAGTACTAGAATTCCGCAATATGCTGGGCGAAGAAGGCGACGATATGAGTGCCGTACTCCAAATTACAGCAGGGGCAGGTGGAACCGAAAGTTGCGATTGGGCGCAAATGCTAATGCGTATGTACCTAATGTGGGCGCAAAAAAATGACTATAAAGTAAAAGAATTAAACTTTCAAGCAGGCGATGTTGCTGGTGTAAAAACCGTAACGTTAGAAATTGAAGGTGAATTTGCTTTTGGTTGGTTAAAAAGTGAAAACGGAGTACATCGTTTGGTACGTATTTCTCCTTTTGATAGTAATGCGAAGCGACACACTAGTTTTGCTAGTGTATACGTATATCCGTTGGTGGATGATACCATTGAGATTGAAATAAACCCAGCCGATATTTCTTGGGATTTTGCCCGAAGTAGCGGTGCTGGCGGACAAAACGTAAACAAAGTAGAAACCAAAGCAATCCTTACTCACCACCCTACCGGAATCATAATCCACAACAGCGAAACCCGAAGCCAATTAGACAATCGTGAAAAAGCTATGCAAATGCTTAAATCGCAGCTTTATGAAATTGAACTACGTAAACAACTAGCACAACGCGCCGAAATTGAAGACAGCAAAATGGCGATTGAATGGGGTTCGCAGATTAGAAATTACGTTTTACATCCTTACAAATTGGTTAAAGATGTTCGCACCGCCCACGAAACAGGCAACACAGACGCAATGCTAGACGGCGAAATTAATGAGTTTTTAAAGGCGTATTTAATGATGACTGGTCAGAAGGAGAAGAGTGATGAGTTATAGTTTTTTATTATTTTAGATGTTTATACTCACTCCATTTAGGTTTTCGGGAATCCAAGATTTCACTACCTAAATTAACCGATTAATAATCAATCATTTAGCATTATTTTTCTTGATGTTGTCAATACTATTTTGTATATTTATAGTAC
>Ga0256845_1003517_pt1 | contig 10563 bp, 6 predicted proteins | sample RiftiametaG_FD_189101 | JGI IMG/M metagenome (GOLD analysis project Ga0256845, IMG submission 189101) | Tube worm associated microbial communities from hydrothermal vent at the East Pacific Rise, Pacific Ocean - Riftia | ecosystem: Host-associated > Annelida > Integument > Unclassified ... | reverse complement strand
AATCACGGCATTTAGTCGTAACGAGAGTTATGGAACAGTATTCCCTGTTTCTCACAAATCTCCGACTCCGAGAGGCCTTAAAACGGGAAGCCATTCGAGACCCTCTCACCAATTTGTTCAATCGACGATATATGGAAGAAGCCTTAACTCGTGAATTTCAGCGGGCAGAACGTTATAAGACGTCGATTGGAATTATCATGCTTGACGTCGATCATTTTAAACGTTTTAACGATACGTTCGGGCATGATACTGGCGATCAGGTTCTCGAACAACTTGGTATTTTATTGCAAAAAAGTATTCGAGGTGAAGATATTGCTTGTCGTTACGGAGGAGAAGAATTTTTGCTCATTCTACCAGACACAACTCTCGAAACAACCGAATTACGGGCACAAGACTTATTGAGACGGGCAAGAGGCCTTCATATCTCACGTCATTCCGATGAATTTCATCTCACGGTTTCTTTAGGAGTGTCAGCATTTCCACTGCATGGCCATGACATCCAACGCGTTGTCAGCGCCGCAGATCGGGCATTGTACCAGGCGAAAAGTCGTGGGAGGGATCAGGTTGTCACTGCCTCATGACGACAACGGTTCGTTCTGAAATGACAGGCAGGTTCAATATTGCCTAACACAATTCCGTCCCTCTGCTTTTGCCTGATACAGTGCCTTATCCGCATACATAACAAGCATTTCATGAGAGTCGCCTCGCTCCGGAAACATCGTGGTGACTCCAGAGCTAATCGTAACAAGTTGGTTGAGCGATGAGCCTTGATGGGAAATCTGTAGGTCAGCGACACTCTTTTGGAGCAGGACGGCCACATTTCGCACCCCCTCAGCATCGGTATCCGGGAGTAAGACCACAAATTCCTCGCCCCCATAGCGCGCAACAAGATCGAGTGGACGTTTTAATGGAGCGTTCAGGGCCTTCGCAACCTCTTTCAGGCAATCGTCACCTTGTTGATGTCCATAAGTATCATTATAGCTTTTAAAAAAGTCAATGTCGATCATAATCAGTGACATTTGATGTGACAGCCGAACCGCGCGCCGCCATTCTTTGACGAGAAACTGATCAAAATATCGTCGATTCGCCAAACCGGTTAACCCATCCACATTGACCATGCGCTGTAATGCTTCATTGGATAGTTGCAGTTTTTTGTTTGTGTCTTCGAGAAGAGTCGTGAGTTGTAATAATTCTTGCTCACGGGTTTTGCGGGCATCAGTTTCCTGCTTCAATCGCAGTGCCGCGCCGACGCGAGCCAGCAGTTCTACCTTTTTCAGGGGTTTCGTGATGTAGTCTGCTGCGCCAACCTCAAATGCTTCCTGCAAACTTTTGTCGGTCGTATCGCCAGTGACCATAATGACAGGAATATCGCGCGTATGTTGTATCGATTTCAACATGCGGCAGGTCTCGATCCCATTAATGTCAGGCATAATAATATCCAACAAGATCAGATCAACACCGAGCCGGGTCTCGATGTGGTTATCTAAACCGAGATGGTGGTAGGCTTGAGCAGCGCTGCTCGCAAGGAGCAAATCAGAATATCCCCCGGAATGTAAAAAAATTTTGATCTGCATCTGAATATGACGTGAATCATCGACGATAAGAATTTTCATGATATTGCTGTCTCCTTTGTGCGTCATGGTACGATCGTTTTACTCTCGCCAGAATGCGTTCGATAGACGACTTGGGTCTGTTCCAGATATGTTGCCAAGCTATCGAGCTGCTGTCGCGCAGCATCCCGATCCTCTTGATTGGCCGCTGTTTCAAGTTTCCGTGTTATGTCTGAGATGGCGTCAAGCCCATACCCGCCGCCAGCCCCTTTAATGCTATGGCTCATTGTGCGAATTGTCTCATAATCATTACGTTGTAATGCCGTAATCATTGCCTGGAGGTCCTGTCTGAGATCAGAGAAAAATTCTGGGATACATTCGGCAAATTCTTGTTGTACGCACACGATATGCGGTTCTCCTGGTTCCTCAGCCCCAGAACCATGGTGACTACAACTATCACCAGATGTAGCGGGTGCTGTAGACTGCGGCTGATTGAGTTTCCCCTCTTGTGTGTCGGTGCTGGTCGGTTCCCGGTGATACCTCAAAAGGATTTCGAGTAACTGAGATTTCTTTAAGGGTTTACTGAGATGCGCATTGCATCCCGCACGGCGACTCTTCTCCGGGGCGTCCTTTAACGCATAGGCTGTCAGGGCAATAATAGGAGTTTCTTTTCGATGGTGCTCGCGCTCAAAGGTTCTAATGTTTTCGGTTGCGGCATAACCATCCATGACTGGCATCTGCATGTCCATTAAAATGAGATCATAATACGTTTGAGTGAATTTTTCAACAGCAATTGCGCCGTTTTCCGCAATATCGAGGTGATGTGATGTGTCTTTCAAATATTGCTGCACAATCATTTGATTATGGGTATAATCTTCGACGAGCAGAATACGTAAACCCTGCTGGCCGATTTTTGCCTCAGACATGCGACTGGGCAGTGCTTCGGATTCTGATGACTGCTGAAGCGCGGTTCCGATTGCATGCAGCAGGTCAAAACGCTTGATCGGTTTGAGCATATAGGCGGAAATATCAATAGCCCCTGTTTTTTCAAGCAATTCCTGGAGATCGTTTGCGGTGAGCATCATAATCGGTACACTGGTAATCTCCGGTTTGCCCTGAATATATTCCGCCATCTGGAAGCCATCAAATCGCGGCATAACGCTATCAAGCAAGATGAGATCATAGGGTTCATTTGCCCGATAAGCGCGTTGAAGCTCTAACGCCCCCTGTCTCCCATTATTGACTTCTGTGACGCGTGCTCCCCATCGTTGTAAAATTGTTTTCAGAATCGAGCGGTTTGTCGCGTTATCATCCACAACGAGCACATGCAGCCCACGAAGACGTTCCGGATAAATTCTGACAGGCTTTTGAGGCTCTTTTTGTCGTGCAAACGTGGTTGTGAAATGGAATATGCTGCCATGGCGCTCGTCACTTTCGACCCAAATTCGTCCATTCATCAATTCAATCAGATGCTTGGAGATCGCCAGGCCAAGCTCTATTTCTGCACCAAGTTTAAAGGGAGCGCGTTCTGCGTGACTGAGACTATCGAGAATTTTTTTGAGGCGTGGTTTTGGAATGCCGATGCCGGTATCGGAAATGGAAAAAAGCCATTCAACACGCTCAGGAGATTCCGAAAGACATTCACAGTGAATCATCACCTCCCCTTCTTCGGTGAATTTAATTCCATTACCGATGAGATTGATAAAAATTTGACGCAACCGTCCCGGATCACCTCGTAAAAACGTAGGGAAAGAGGGGTCAAGGTAGTAATTCAGTTCCAAACCCTTTTGATGGGCGCGAGGAGCCAGGAATCGGCAGGTCGTTTCAACAAGCGCCAGCAGATCAAAATCTGTCATGTCAAGTGTGATCTTTTGTGTGCTTACCTCCGAAAAACCGATCAGATTGTTCAGCGTTTGTAACAACATGTCACCATTGGTCTGAAAAATACGTACGAATTCCTGCTGTTCTGGTGTTAACGGAGTTTCCAGCAGTAATTCGGCAATTCCAAGTATCGCATTCATCGGCGTTCGGATTTCATGACTGATATTGGCAAGAAATTCATGATGAATCCGATTCGCCGCTTCAGTCGATTCTCTTGCCTGCCACACTTCATGTTCTTGTTCTGAAAGTTGTTGGCGGAGCGTTGCCAATTCCTGAAACAGTTCCTCTTTGGTTTTATCTGTATCTCGATTCTGCATGGGGTTCATGAGGCCACCTGTTAAGTGTGCCATTCACCACCGAATGACCCTGCTCTGCAAAGACACTGCGCCCTCTGCAACGTTGTTCCATTGTTCTTCGTGTCTCCGTGGCGAATAGGGAAATAATGTCGATTTGTTCGTTCTCTCACTCATATTGATACAAATCGGAGGGAATATGTCAAAGGTTTATCACAAGAAAAGTTGGCTTTGGATGAAATTATCAGATCGATGTAGAAGCGAGCCCTTCGTTGCTGACAAAAGGGACACAGAGGACTACGGGTAAATCACTCTCAGGGCCGTTCAAACCATACAGGGACGCGTACGACCTGAAACGTGAAGAGCACGTTGTCGGGTGGTGACTGCATGTCTCATTATTCATGAGACATGGATAAAACATTGGAGTGGATAATGATGACCATTGGTTGTTTTGTAAGAAAAAAACACACCAGATATATCTGTCCTTGACAAAATAAGTTGGCAGGCTTAAGATGAAAAACCTGTCGTATAAAACGTCGTTGCCTTATGGGAAGCCGGTTAAATGCCGGACTTCAAACATTGGATCATCAAAAAAGGAGATCATCGCATGATGAAGAAAATATGTATATTCGTGCTTGTGCTTGTATCGGCAGCAACATTTGTCACCGCTGGGGGGATCACCGAAAATGGTGCGGGAACTGCTCAATATGATGTCATTGCTGTGGAAAATCCAACTCTCAATGTTGATGGTAAATTAGATGAAACCTGTTGGACTGATATTCCCGAAATCAGCGGCTCATTTAATTATCCCTGGGAGGCCATTCAAACGCCGAAAACTGTATTTAAAGGGTTCCATGACGGGACATATTTTTATTTTAGTTTTGTGGTTGAGGATAAAGAAGTTCTGGTGGAAGATGGCTGGAACGCCGACGAATCAACGGTCGACGTTGAAGATCGGGTTGAAATCTTTTTTGCGGGCGGTTCCGTAGATCAGCCGGATGATTATAAGCTTGCTCCATACTACTCATTTGAAGTCGATGCCAAAGGCAGGGTTCATGATTATAGCGCAGTGTATTACAGACACTTAGACAGCACCTGGAATTTGAAAGGCCTTAAAGCGGCCGGTGTCATAACTGAGAGCGGGTACATCGTTGAGGGGGCCGTTCCTATCGCCTCATTGAAAGATTTGAACTTACTGCGGAAAGATTCGACCATTCGGGCAGGGATATTTCGTGCTGAATTCTCCACAGCCGGTTCTGAGATAAAAATGCAATGGATTTCATGGGTAGACCCCAATACCACATACCCTGATTTCCATGTTGATTCGGCATTTGGCGTGTTCCGTTTTTTAGACCTGTAATCGTTATGGAGGTGACTTTGGGGATACACGGGAATTGCAGCGGATGGCTTTCACCATGGTCTATCGCGGGTTCCAGTCTGGCTGCCTGTTCTTAGGACCTCCCTCAAAGCACCTCATTTTGGCACGATGTAACTTTTTTCTATTTAAAAGGTTGACAAAATTCCAGGGGTTCTGTAGAGGAGGATCGTAGACGGACGCTTAGATCAGCGGTAGATCGCTGCCTTCACACGGCAGAAGTCACTGGTTCAAATCCAGTAGCGTCCATAAACGTGGCCTGACACGGAAACGTGTCAGGCATTTTTTTTGCGTATCGCGCGCGCCTGGAGTGTTGGGAGTAAGGAGAATTTACTTAAAGCAGGAACTTGATCTATGGGAAAAATTCTTGGCCTTGATGTTGGTGATAAGACGATCGGTATTGCCGTCAGCGATGAGCTGAAATGGACGGCTCAGGCTTTGATGACGCTGAGGCGGGAAGGGAAAAAAAAGGATTTCCCCGCGCTGTTAGAACTGGTAGAAGCTCATAATATCGAGACCGTCGTGATTGGCCTTCCGAAAAACATGAATAATAGTATAGGAGAACAGGCTGAAAAAGTGCTGAAGTTTTCCAGGATGCTGGAAGGACGGCTCACAAAATCGGTCCACGTTGAACTCTGGGACGAACGCCTGACAACGTCGGCGGCTGAAAGAACTCTCCTCGAAGGTCATGTCAGCAGAAAAAAACGAAAACGCGTGATCGATACTCTTGCCGCCGTCTTCATTCTCCAGGGCTATCTGGATGCCCATGCTTCATGAGAAAGTTCTGATATGACGTTTGCCCGTTTGCATCAGCGATGCAAAAGCTTTTGTGCGCTTCTCCAGGCAGGTGAAGCCGAAGCTTCACAGGACGCTCGTTCCCAAACCGGAGATTAAGAACGAGAACGCCCCCCGCTCAGAAGGGAAATCTTCCGTCCTGAGCAGGGCAAGAGGTGGGGACGACATGGTCAGAATCTGACACCGTTCACATGAAGATTTCGATTCTGTGACAACTCACAGAGCATCGTTCTATACTATGCGACGACCATAGAGGATTTTGAGATTTTACGCAGGAAAAGGATATTTTTTTCTTGCATTATTTACAAATATGATCTAGGCTGATTTTGTGTTGCATGAACCTACTCTTCTCTTCGATAATCACGCGTTGTCATCAGGAATTATTCGGCGGAGGTTTTTGAAATGATGTGTCGTTATGTTCGCTCCCAAAGAGGTTTTTCACTTATTAAAATACTGCTTTCTCTTATTATTGCTGTGGCAGTCGTCTTATATTTTCTTCCCTATCTGAGCGGCGGAAATAGCTTCTCAGTCGTTAATGAACTCAGCGCGAAAGCGAGAGGGATCGGCAGTGTGCTCACAAGTCGCGTGCAACTGTTAACGGCAAAGATGTCGAATAGTCTTGAAGGAACCACAACGAAAATATCAAGAAAACTCGAAGCGCTTCTCGATAAGTTGAATTTCAAAAAATTAGCCACTCAAATTGCCGAGGTTCGGGAAGAATGGGAAACTGACATGACCACGTTAATCGAAGCGTCGAAGTCGCGCGGTTTCGATATGGGACAGGTGCAGCAGAGCTTTGATGAATATAATGCAGAGGAACGGAGTTGGAAACGAGTTGAGTCATTATATTGGTCTGATCTCCGCTCACAAACGCAACAGGAGATCGAGAAAAGTTTTCAGCATTTTTTGACGCAGCCGGTCGGGTGCAGCGATTATACGGTGGAATTTAAAACGATTTTGAGCATCGGGAACTACTTTAACGAAGATACCTTTGAAGGCTATAGCAAGGCGAAAGAATTGAGTGGAGATTTATATAATCCGCGTTCGTTGAGCTTTGTCAAGGATCTGTTTGAATGGTTCCGTATCGCTGGAATCTACACACCAGCCGGAGATTGGAAAGATGACTGGTTTATCCAAAAACTCACGCAAGCGATAGACACCAGCCAGAACAGTTCGCCAGATTATCCTGGAATTATTCATGGGATCGAGCAGCAAGCCGGTTCCCACCAAGTATATCGTATTCTCGGGGATATTGTCGTTGCCGAAATTTATTTAAATTACGATTTAGTGAATTCCACGTTAGAATACTACGATGAGGCTATTCGGAATCTCTATGCACTTGCGAATACTTACGATCGTCGGAATCCATACTCCTATACAACGTTGGGAATGCACATGGCTCTCGGCTTGATGAACGAACGTATGTGCAGCAATAACGACTTAGCAATGAAGGAGTTTAAGGATGTCATCGCGATTGCAAACAGATTGGGATTGTCCTGTGAACAGTATAATGATGCGCATTACCATCTAGCCGTGATGAACCTGCAAATTCGGGAACGGGCAGCGATCCTCCCGAAATTTACAACGGTGGCAAGCTCGCGTACTGATACAGTGGAAGCCTTGCTCCCCCCTGCCCCGACGAAAGTACCAGACGTGACCTCTACAGGTTCCGGGGTTGTTACGGGAACTGTCGGCGATGAAAACAGCCGGCGCACCATTCCTATTCCGACGCCTGTTCCGTTGGGTTCAGAAGGAACCGCCAGGGGAGTGGTCAAACAGGGACGAGGTGAACGTCCAGCAACGGGCACAACAGCCATTGAGCCCGTTCTGCCGGCAACTCCGACCCCGGTTCCTATTCCTCCTTCCTATGGCGAGGGAGAAATTCAAAAAGGCACCGTTGATGTGTTGAATCGCCGTCCCGAACGGGATATTCGATTGGTTCCGCGTCAGGAACTGGGGGATTCTGTCAGAATGAACTTCACCCTTGACCAGTTGTACGATTTGTCAAAAATCCCGGATGATGCTGCAAGAGAATTTGAATGGTATCTTAAATGTCAGAAGCAAGGCGATGAAGTTGACGTTGCCCGATATGTGCTGAATAAGTATTTAGGAAAATAAGAACGTCCCTGAAAAGGAGACACGATCCCACCCCGCTAAAATTTGTACTCCAGACTGGGATTGCCCACCAATTCAGGAGTGCAAACTTTAGTTTGCCCCACAGTTTTCTTAGTCAACAGTATTGGGCATGAGCGGTACATCTGTTGACTGCCCGAGGGCATCTGTTTTTGATATCCTTCTCCGAATTATAGGCCCTGGAAGGGCGAAATATGTGCAGCCCACTGATTGATCTGGCTTGGTCACAATAGCTACGTGTTTCAACACGTGATGGAACAGATGTGGGCAAAGCATCGTTGATGACAGGGGAGAGGGTTTTCATCCTGCGTAAGGTGAGATAAGTATTAAGGGTTACTTTTCGCTTTTCTTCACCACAAAGCACACAGCGTTCAATAGGGTTATACCTCTGCGGCTCTCTGCGTACTCTGCGGTACAATCGTCTTTTTCACCTTAAACCGCGCGCGAGTATAACAACAAGTAAAAAACCTTTGAGACAGGTACAAAGCGTTGTTACAGAGGTTCCAGTTTCACATTAGCGGTCCCCGCGTCGATGATTCCCAGAATTTCCGCAGCCTTATTTGAAAGATCGATAACCCGATCTGCCTGGTGAGGGCCGCGATCATTGATGCGGACAGTCACTTGTTTCCCGTTGTCTAAATTGGTTACGTGTATCAATGTCCCAAATGGATAGAATTTGTGCGCCGCGGTAAGCTCGTTTGGGTTATATCGTTCACCGCTGGCAGTCGGATGCCCCTGAAATGCGTTCTGATAATAGCTGGCAAGCCCACTGTCAGCCTGGATGGAAGAATCATTTTGGGGAGCATGGTTTGAACCAGGAAAGGGAGTCTTTGACATGAGCAGCGTACGCTCTGGTGGCGTAGCCTTCTGATGACGTGGTTCTGGGGAACATCGAGCCACAAGAACAATACAGGCAAGCAAAAACACAATGAACACGAATTCGATTTTCAGGGCAATTCGATAAAAACGATGTTCACTCTTTCTTTTATTTTCCAAGAGTCATCCGTATATGAGAGTCGTCTGTTGGCAATACATTCCCGCTCATTCAGCAAGACCACGACATGCAAGGTCATTTAGAATCTTAAACGATCACTTCGATGGATGAAGTCCATAACAGGTTTTTGTTTTCTGTCAATAAGAAAATGTAGCATTTAACGAAGAAATTCCGCAGTAACAACCCGATCTCTCCCTCGGTGCTTCGCTTGATAGAGGGCTGTATCAGCCGCATGAATAATGTCCCAGGCGTTGATGCCATGTTGCGGAAGGGCGGCAACGCCAAGAGAAATGGTGATTCTCAGAATTTTCTCGTTATACTGCACCTGAAGTTCTTTTGCCAAGATTCGTAGTTCTTCAGCCCGTTGATAAGTCGCAAGCAATGAGGCCTCAGGTAAGATCAATAAAAATTCTTCGCCGCCGTATCGACAGGCAATATCTTCGGCTCGGGTGTGGCGCTGGAGTAATCCTCCGAGTTCCCGTAAAACAATGTCCCCAATATCGTGACCATAGGTATCATTAAAGACTTTAAAGTGATCGACGTCAAGCATTATGATGCCCAGCGGCGTATTGTGGCGCTGGGCGCGACGTGCTTCCCGGATGAGCGACGCTTCCATGTGACGCCGGTTGAAAAGCCCGGTCAGTGGATCAATCATAGATTCCCGGCGTAATATCTCGCGAAGTCGTAAGTTGACGAGCGCCAATGCATAATGCTCAACAACTCCTGTGATGACAAGCCGAATCGATTCAAAAACACGCTGGTATTCTTGTTTGACGTACTGTTCATAGCATTCCGTAAAATCAATGGACAAAATTGCCATGATCTCGCCTGACGCGCTGACAGGAACACACAAGCACTTACTCTGAGCGGAATAACCGATATAGCTGAACAGGCATTCAGTGGCGGGATGCCCAATCATCGTTGTGTGTTCATGATCGAACACCCAGGTATCATCAACGCCAAAGGTCCGAATTTCGTCAGGAGGATTCCCCCAAAAAGCCGTTTCGCGTAAGGTCTGCTTTTCCTGATCCATCATTCGTAAGGAACCTGATGATGACGGAAAAAGTTGTCGGCAGACATTGACAACCACGGCATAGGTTTCTTCTTCCGATTGACATCGCTGTAATGCGTCACTCAGCGTATTTAAGAGCAACAACTCCTGGGTCCGCCGCTTTAAATCCTGTTCAACATTCTTCCACGCTGTCACATCCTGAACGATGCAGACTGCGAAGCTTGTGGTGGTGGATGACGTTTGCAGAGTTCTCTCCATATTCAAAAAAATTGGTCGTATCTGAATATTAAGGTGTCGCCCTAAAATATGGTCTGCACCTTCGTACTCATGGGTTTGATTTTTGGAGATCATCTCCTCTGCCTCCCCTAAAAACGTTGTGAGATGGCAGTCACCATCTGCACAATCAGGATGGAGCAGTTCATGAATGGTTTTTCCCTTTACAGTCACCACTTCCCCGAGTTGCCAGTGTTCAACGGCTCGATTCGAGCGGAGGATTCGCCCTCGGCGATCAAGCAGACAAATGACGTGGG
>Ga0256845_1003516_pt1 | contig 10564 bp, 10 predicted proteins | sample RiftiametaG_FD_189101 | JGI IMG/M metagenome (GOLD analysis project Ga0256845, IMG submission 189101) | Tube worm associated microbial communities from hydrothermal vent at the East Pacific Rise, Pacific Ocean - Riftia | ecosystem: Host-associated > Annelida > Integument > Unclassified ... | reverse complement strand
TAACGTTTTCGTCAGTGGTTTTGGCTATAACAAGCCCTGCGCCGTGGCCTCTACCGTAGCCCATGATAGCCACCATATGATCGTGATCGGCACCAATAAAGCTGACATGGCGCTCGCCGCCAACCGTTTGCAGGAGGTGCAGGGCGGCGTGGTTGTGATTTCTGAAGGGAAGGAACTGGCCCTCGTAAAGCTCCCCATCGGCGGGCTTATGTCTGACGCGCCAGCAGTGGAGGTGGCGGCTGCTGCTGACAAAATGGTGGCGGCAATGGCAGAGTGTGGTTGCACGCTGAATAACGCCTATATGCAGCACTCGCTGCTGGGCTTGGTGGTTATCCCCGAGCTACGAATTTCAGATAAAGGGCTGATTGACGTGCGAACATTTGAAAAAACCGAACTGTTTGTGGAGGATGCAATATGAACCAGCGCCTAGGCCTCACCGACCTCCCCACCCTGTCCCCCGAGCCGCTGGAGGCCGAGCGTTTTACTGATGCCGCCAAGGCGGTGGCCAAGCTGCAAGCGCTTTATAACCAAGCCACGCAATTCCTGCGCGCCAATTTCGAAGCGGTCATGGATGGCCAGCCCCCCGCTGGCCGCTACCGTGCGTTTTATCCGCAGGTCTGCATTACCACCACCACCCACACCAAGCTTGATACCCGCCTCGCCTTTGGGCATGTCGCCGAGCCGGGGAAGTTTGCCATTAACATCACGCGGCCAGACCTGTTTGCGGGCTATCTTGAGCAGCAGCTCTCGCTTCTGATCGAAAATCACGGGGTGCCGGTGGAGGTGTCGCTTTCTGACACGCCTATCCCTGTGCATTTTGCTATGAAGGAAGGTGCGCATATTGAAGGCGCGATCGAGGATAGACTGGAGCGCCCGATGCGCGATATCTTTGATGTACCGGACCTTGAGTGCACGAATGATGCCATCGTCAACGGCACCGCGGGTTATGACAGCCAAGGCGCACGGCCGCTTGGGCCATTTACCGCGCAACGGGTCGATTATTCTCTGGCGCGGCTCAGCCATTATACAGCCACTTCCCCTGCGCACTTCCAAAACCATGTGCTGTTTACCAACTACCAGTTCTATATGGACGAGTTCCTGAGCTTTGCCCATGAACAGATAAAAGACCCCGAGAGCGGCTATGACGCCGTGGTCGAGGGGGGCAATATTGTAACGACCATTGAAGGCACCACCGGCGGCCCCGCTGGCCGCACGCCGCAAATGCCCACCTATCACCTGACCCGCCCCGATGGCTCGGGCATTACCATGGTCAATATCGGGGTTGGGCCAAGCAATGCCAAAACCATCACCGATCACGTGGCCGTGCTGCGCCCGCATGTGTGGCTAATGCTCGGCCACTGCGCGGGATTGCGCAACAGCCAATCCCTTGGCGATTATGTGCTCGCCCACGCCTATATGCGCGAAGATAAAGTGCTGGATGATGACTTGCCGACTTCGGTGCCTATTCCGGCGCTGGCAGAGGTGCAGGTGGCCTTGGAGCAGGCTGTGGCCAAGGTAACAAACTATTCCGGCTATGACCTGAAGAAGATTATGCGAACAGGGACTGTGGCGACGATTGACAACCGCAACTGGGAATTGCGCGAGCAATCCGGCCCTGTATTCCGGCTTAGCCAATCCCGCGCCATTGCACTGGATATGGAAAGCGCCACCATCGCAGCCAACGGTTTTCGCTTCCGCGTGCCTTACGGTACGTTGCTTTGCGTGTCTGATAAGCCGCTACACGGGGAGCTAAAATTGCCCGGTATGGCGACGGAATTCTACAAAACACAGGTCGCGCAACACTTACAGATAGGCATAAAAGCTATGGAATCCCTGCGCTCCATGCCGCTAGAGCGCCTGCACTCACGCAAGCTTCGCAGCTTTGAGGAGACCGCATTTCTTTAAAGCGCGCCTTATAGCGAAATTATGCCGACTTTCCTGATCAGAGAGTCAAGTTTTTTGCAATTTGGGAATTCTTTGATTGAGTTTTGCCCAGAAACCGGATTTAGTCTTGCCTGTAAGGCCGTTCGGCCGGTTCAGAATACCAACCAATGTCTTAATGGGGGACAACCATGACAAAGAAAGCTATGACCAAAGCACAGCTGATCACTGCACTTTCCGAAGAAATGAGCACCGATAAAAATGGCGCCAAAGCCGCGCTGGAAGCGATTGAAAAAATCGTAACCGCCGAGCTGCAAGACGGTGGCGCTGTTACGCTGCCTGGCCTTGGCAAATTTGTATGCCGTGACCGCCCGGAGCGCATGGTGCGCAACCCCGCCACCGGCGAGCAAATGCAAAAGGGCGCAGACCGCGTGGCCAAAGTGACCATCGCCAAAGCGCTTAAAGATCTGATTAACAGCTAAGCTGTCTGGCATAAGTTTTTAAAACGGGCTGCCATTTGGCGGCCCTTTTTTTGTGGAGGCCACAGGGTAGGCAACATGCGAAATTCTTTGACACAAAAAGCCATTCAGGTGTGTGATGATAAAATGCAGACCAAAGGCGAGACGGTCGGGCTGTCTTTTTATGCATTTTTCAAAAACAAAAATGATGACCCAGCGCTATTGATGGAAGCAGCAACGTGGTGGATACAAACCCATAAGCTTGATCATTTCGAGAAAGCCGCGAAAATAAAGCATCTGCTGCAAACACCCTAAACCCACCGGAGACTCTCATGGATATGCGTGCGCTCTTTCTGGGCCTCTCTTTTGTTGTGATGTGGAGCAGCGCTTTCACATCCGCTCGCATTGCCGTGGCCTATATGTCACCGCTACTGTTGCTTTCAGTGCGCTTCCTGATCTCGGGCCTCATCGCCATGGCAATTGCCAAAATACTGGGGCAGCGCATTGCGCTCACCGCCAAGCAATGGGGCGCAGTGGTGCTATTTGGCCTGCTGCAAAACGGAATTTACCTAGGCGCGAACTTCGTGGCAATGCAGTGGATAGAAGCAGGGCTGGCGGCGATTATCGCCAGTATGCTGCCCTTGCTGGTGGCCTTGCTCAGCTGGGTGTTCTTCAAGGAGCGCCTGCCTGCGCTCGGGGTGGTTGGCCTGTTTGCTGGTCTTGCTGGCGTGCTTATAATCATGTGGTCGCGGCTGTCTGGCGGGGCCGATATAACCGGCGTATTGCTGGCCTTCCTCGGGGTTGGCGCACTGAGCTTGGCCACACTTTTGGTGCGCGGCGCCACAAGTTCAGGCAATGTGCTTATGGTGGTCGGGCTGCAAATGCTGGTGGCCAGTGCGGCACTGTTTCCGGCCTCACTGGCGTTTGAAACGTGGCACATTATCTGGAGCTGGCAGCTTATAGTGGCCTTCATTTACACCACGCTTGTGCCGGGCGTGCTGGCCACACTGGTGTGGTTCACGCTGGTGCAGCGCATCGGGGCCATCCGCGCCGCCAGCTATCACTTTCTTAACCCATTCCTCGGCGTAGCCATTGCCGCCGTTGTGGTGGGCGAATCCCTGAACGTGCAAGACGTGGTCGGCGTGCTCGTCATTACCCTTGGCATTATCGCCGTGCAACTCTCGAAACGGTAACAATTCGCCCACCTTAAGTTTAAGTGACCTTTCCCGGCTAGTGATTGTTGTGATAGACGAATAGATGTTCACCAAGGTGGGCAGCCTGATACTTTAAGGAGCTATGATGGCCGATACAGATTGGGCGTTCGCGCAATATGAACGCGTACGCCGCCGCCTGCCCAAGGCAGAGGCCATGGGGGCCGCGCAGCGAGTGGCCAACCTCGGCGCGCTGCTCGACGAATTTGACGTGTTCCTGCTTGATGCGTTTGGCGTGCTCAATGTTGGCAACACACCGATTGCGGGCGCACCCGAGCAGGTGGCGGCGCTGCAAGCCGCTGGCAAAAAGGTGATGGTGCTCACGAATGGCGCAGGCTTTCCGGCCTCGGTGTCTCTCGCCAAATACCGCAGCTTCGGCTTTAATTTCAGCGCTGAAAATGTGATTTCCTCGCGTGATATTTTGGCAGCCCATATTGCAACCCTGCCTCCCATGCACTGGGCCGCTATGGCTCCAGAGGGGGCGCAGCTTGAGACCTTGGGCATCGAGGCAACCATGCTGGCAGATGATCGCGAACCCTACACCACCGCCGAAGGCTTTTTGCTCATCGGCAGCGGGAACTGGAGCGAAAACCGCCAGCAGCTTCTGCAAAATGCCCTGCTCAGCTCACCCCGCCCTGTGCTCGTCGGCAACCCCGATCTCGTAGCCCCCCGCGAGACTGATCTGAGCCTTGAGCCGGGCTGGTTTGCCCATGAACTCGCTCGCAACACGCCAGCAGAGCCGGAGTTTTTCGGCAAGCCCTTTGGCGGCATTTTTACCGAGGCCAAGCGGCGCTTTGGCGATGTGCCCGCTCACCGTGTCGCCATGGTCGGAGACACCCTGCACACCGACATTCTCGGTGGCGCAGCAGCGGGTTTTCGCACGGTCTTGATCGAAAATCATGGGCTGTTTGCAGGCCGCGATGTGGCTGACTTTATCAAAAAATCCGGTATAACTCCAGATTTCATCGCCCCTACCACCTAAGCCTTTCCCCGCAGATCAACCAGCATACATTCCAGTGTTAATATAACTACTAACCTAGGTTAATAAATTTTCGAATTCACAAATATCGCTGTAATTACAATAAATTATAGAGAATTCTTGAAATGGATTTTTGAAAAATTTAGCGGGCCGCCCACACAATTCCCGCTTCGGTAGCAACACCTTCCAAGGGCATATCCGTGGCCTCATGTGGCACGCTTTCCACCTGTTGGGCACCATACGCAAAGCCCAACGCCCGCACGGGCGCAAGCGCTGCAATGCTCCGATCATAAAACCCGCCACCATAGCCCATGCGCTGGCCCGTTGCATCAAAAGCCAGCATCGGGCAGAGCAACAGGTCAGGCCGCAGCCAGTCGCCACTTTCGGGCACCATCGCGCCGAACGGCCCGCGCACCATCCGGCTTTCCGGCGTCCACGCCCGAAATCTCAGCGGCATCGCCTTGCCCATGATCACCGGTGTTGACAGCACATAGCCGCGCCCGTGCAATGCGCGCATCAGGGGCATGATATCCAGCTCGGAGTAAATTGGCATGTAGCCCGAAACCGACCGCACCTCCGGCACGGTTTCCAGCCACGCCAACACATGCCGCGCCGCCGCCTTCCCCGCGCCCGAAGCCGCCGCATGGGCCCCTTTGCGCACAGCCATCGCCACCTCGCGCACGGCCTGCTTTTTATCCGCAATCGTCATAATAACCTCAAGAATTTGGTGGCGGGCCCGGAGCATTCGTGAAGGGGTCTGATCCTCGAGAGCCTGGAGAACCAGGTGGGTGCGAGGTGTGATAGGCCACGGCCCGTCACAGAGCCAGCTCCCTTTCGTTGAATTAAGGCCACTAGGATGGGTCCTTTGCACGTAACGACCAGCACCCGCCGCTGATACATATAGCGCCTTTAGGGTGGTTTTTGAAGGGGGGATCGCATAAAGTTTATTCAATCCGCCGCGAGCGGGGTGTGAACAGCCGAGTAGCCTATGTGTCCAAAAACCATCTGCGTGATCGCGCCCCTGCCGCCCAAGGGCAATGTCGCCGCGCGCCATGCCGGGCGCGTGATTTACCACCTGAATGCCGCCGGATTTGATGTCCGCCCCTCCACCACCATCCAACCGGCCTTTAACCTTGATCTTCTGCGCTTCGGTTCAAAAGCTGCCTATCTGGCCGATAGAGAGGCGCTGTTAGCGCAGCTTGATATACTCGTGCTTTACCCTGAGGGGCTAAGCTTTGCCGGACTTTTAAAAAAGAGAGCATGGCACCGCTGGCTAGAGCGCTATCGCCGGTTGGGCCTTGTGTGGCACCTGCTGCAGCGCGCACAGCAAAGCCTTGTGGTGTTTCGCCCTCGCCAGCTAAAGCGGCCAGACCACTTGGCCATGGTCGCCTTGGCCTGCCTGACCAAGCTGCGCCACCCCAAGCGGGTGCGGCTGAGGCGGCAAAAAAATGCGGCTGAAGTGGTGGTTGCCCCCCTGCTGGGCTATACGCCCCTCGCCACCACACCGGAAGCAGCGGAGCAAACCAGCCTTGATCTTGCGGTCAAGAACGGGGCGCAAACGGGGCTGCGGCTTACGCCGGTTTGGCTCGCAGCTGCGTTTCACCGGATGCCCGGTTCCGACCCGCTTTATGAGGAGATCAAGTTTTTGCACAAGGTGGTGGCACATTTCGGCGAGGAAGGCTTGCCGGTGCTGGCCCAGCCTTTCGGCTTTATCACCGCAGCGCCCTTTAGCGATACGCCCGCCAAGCTGCACGGCGTTGATATATCAACCTTTATGCGCCACCTCCACCATGCCAAACACCTCTCGGTGCCTTTTCCGCTGGCGCAAGCCGCACAGGTGCGTAGCTTTCGGGATTGGTATTATAACGAAGCCCCTAATGTGTACCAGCACGCCCTGCTCCGCCCAGCGCCGGAAAGCATAGCCGCCGCAATCACGCCGCAAGGGATAGCTGCGGCGCTGCATCGGATTCTGGCCAATGCCCGCTTTTTTAACGCCGAAAAAGGCGTGGACCCTGCATTGGTTGGCTGGTTCAACACCAAGCTGCCCAGCGGGGCCAGCCGCTTGCAGCTGCTACTGGCCGTGCTCGGCCATGCCCCGATTACAAAGGCACAATCCTTGCGAATGCCGTGGCTGGCCCCAGAGCTGGCCCCATGGCTTGCCACCCGCGCCTTTGCCGGCTATCCCGCGCTGGCGGGCTTGGCCAAGCTCATCCCGCCCCGGCCTGCGCCTGCCCTGCTCACCACAGGGCACAGCGCCGCCGACACCGGCCTCGGGCAAAACCAGCGCATGTCAGATGCCGCACTGCGGGGGCTGGCCCCTATACGCCGCCTATGCCTACACCATGTAAACGCCGATGCTATTCCGGCACAGATGCTCAGCACCCACACCCCCGACACCACCCATATCGGCTTTCTGCTGTGGGAGCTGGAAACCCTGCCCGAAGCACACACCCTTGCCGGACAGGTGTTGGACGAGGCTTGGGTGCCAACCCGCTTTGTGCAGAAAATCTACCAGCGCGCCTATGATATTCCCGTTATTAATATGGGCAAAGGGTTTGATCTGCCGCCGCCTGTACCGTTTGATATGTCCCGCCTTGGTATTGCGCCCGCGCAGCCGGTGTTTCTGCTCAGCTTTGATATCCACTCCTCGGTGGCCCGCAAAAACCCGCTGGCGGCCGTACATGCTTTTCAGATGGCCTTTGAGCACAACCCCGAAGCGCGGCTGGTGATCAAAACCTCCGAGCCGGTTAAAAACCATTGGGGCGACCCCGAACGGCAAATGGAAATTATCCGAAAGCTGATGAAGCGCGACCAGCGAATCATCCTGTATCAAGCGCACCTGCCCTTTGCCGAATACCTTGGCCTGATCCAGGCCGCCACAGCCCTGGTCTCGCCGCACCGTTCCGAGGGGTTTGGCTATGTGCCCGCCTATGCCATGGCCCTTGGCACGCCCGTGATTGCCACCGACTATGCAGGCACAACAGATTTTTGCACCCCAAGCACCGCATGGCCTGTGCCGTGGCGCAAGCGCCTTGTGCGGGCGGGGGAGTCTATTTTTCCGCTTGAAAATGCCGATTGGGCCGAGATTGACCACGAAGCCCTAGCCCGCGCCATGCAAGACGTGCTGGACAAACCAGAGGAGGCCGCCCTGCGGGCCACGGCCGGAAAAGCCCTGATGCTAAGTGAATACTCAATGGCGGCCCTGCGCCGCCGCTACCGTGCCCGCCTTGCTGAAATTGGCGTAATCAGCCCTTAACCGCGCGGGCCCGCATGGCCGCAGCCCGCAACTCTTCCGCGATCTCTTCGGCTTCTTCAGGCTCGAAATCCAGCGGAATTTCCAGATTCTCGGCTTCGATGAACAGCCGCACCATGCCTTGGTCTGTCGGCCCGATTTGCAAATTCGCCGCAATTTCGCTCTGTTTGTTAATGCCCATCATGCGCCCTTTCCGTTTTGCACTGGCCTACCCTTGAATTTGCACCATGGCAAGCATCTTTAGGCTTGCATTCAGCCCAAACCAGTTGTAATTCACCCCACAGTGCCGGCGTAGCTCAGTAGGTTAGAGCGCTTGATTGTGGATCAAGAGGCCCCCTGTTCAAATCAGGGCGCTGGTACCATCATTTTCTTTCTTGCCCGATATCTGTTAGGCAAAGCCTGTAGCAGCACAGAGGGCATCGCACGTGACACTTATTTTATTCAATAAACCCTTCAATGTTTTATCTCAATTCACAGATAAAGGCACCGAAGGGGCAAAGCGCCCAACGCTCTCCAATTTTATTGACGTCCCCAAAGTTTACCCCGCCGGACGGCTGGATAAAGACAGTGAGGGCCTGCTTTTGCTAACAGATAATGGCAAGCTGCAAGCCCGCATTGCCGACCCGAAATACAAGATGGTAAAAACCTATCTGGTGCAGGTAGAAGGTGAGCCAACCGAGGCCAGCCTTGCCCAACTAAGCCAAGGCCTGACCTTGAAAGACGGCCCCACGCGGCCCGCAGAGGCTATGCGGATTGACGAGCCAAGCTGGCTCTGGCCCCGCACCCCGCCGGTACGCTTTCGCAAAACCGTGGCCGACTGCTGGCTGGAAATCAGCATCCGTGAGGGCAAAAACCGGCAAGTGCGCCGGATGACCGCCGCCATCGGCCACCCCACCCTACGCCTGATCCGCTGGCGGGTGGGAGAGTGGACACTAGACGGGCTGCCCACCGGCGAATGGCGTCAGGACTAACGCCGCACCCAGCTATTGATCATTTTCCCGTCTTGGCCATCTACATGAAGGTTAAGGCTGGATTCGCTGCACTCATAGCTGCCCCGCGCCCCGCCGCCCATCGGGGCCATTTCCTCGGAAAACGGGATGTCCATAACGGTCGGGGCGCCGCCCATATTTATGGTGGCTTTGGCGGAGTAATCAAACTCGCCCATGGTAAAGGCAAAATGCCCTGCTTCGGCTGTGCCACTAAAGGCCCCGCTGCCGTTCATTGCCACCTCCATAGGTGGCATACCGGGATTTTGCACCTTTATCACCATACCGTCGAGCACATAGCGCCCGCCTGCATCGGTAAATATCATCTGTATATCGCCCGAAACCTCCACCTCTCCCATGGCGGGGTTGGCGGTAAGCTGGGCCGCAAATGCCCCGTCCTCGGGCACCCAAGTGCCCATGAGGCAGGTATCATTTATCGCGGCAAAGCTGCTACTGGCGCTCACCACAATGACCGCTGACAATCGTATAATATTCTTTAACATACGCCCCTCCCATAAGTTTCAATTCAGAATTGCATAAATTAGAAAGCCTGCCAATAACTGCTTAAGTCGAGTGAGCAAGAACGCGCCACCGCCCGCGCACAGTAAAAGTGGCGCTTTACAATAGATGCGGCAACAAGCCCCATAATATCTATGGATTAGGATATTGGAATGTATTATGGCTGAGCGTTAGGCAGCCTTGCAAAGGGGCTGGTAAACTTTGGGGGAAGTATGACAAAGCATCATCAGCCTAAGCTGGACACCTCGCCGGTTGTGAGCGACGAGATTCGCCGCACCACGTGTTATATGTGCGCCTGCCGCTGCGGCATTAACGTCCATATGAAGGACGGCAAGGTCAAGTATATCGAGGGCAACCGCGACCATCCGGTGAACAAGGGCGTGCTTTGTGCCAAGGGGTCTTCGGGCGTTATGCAGCACTATGCCCCCTCACGCCTGCGCAACCCGATGAAGCGGGTTGGTGAGCGTGGCGAAGGCAAGTTTGAGGATATTTCGTGGGAAGAGGCGTTTGATATTGCCGTTGGCCTCCTAAAGCCGATTCGTGAAAAAGACCCCAAGAAGCTGGCGTTCTTTACGGGGCGCGATCAGTCACAAAGCATGACAGGTTGGTGGGCGCAGAATTATGGCACCCTAAATTACGCGGCCCACGGCGGCTTCTGCTCGGTCAACATGGCCGCTGGTGGCATTTACACCATGGGCGGGGCGTTTTGGGAGTTCGGCGCGCCGGATTGGGACCGCGCCAAGCTGTTCATGATTTTCGGTGTTGCCGAAGACCACGACTCCAACCCCATCAAAATGGGCCTTGGAAAGCTTAAGGCCAACGGTGCTAAAATCATCGGGGTTAACCCGATCCGCTCTGGCTATAACGCCATTGCTGACGAGTGGGTGGGCATTACGCCGGGCACCGATGGCTTGTTTATTCTGTCGCTCATTCATGAGCTGCTCAAGGCTGGCAAGGTCGACCTTGATTACCTTATTCGCTACACCAACATGCCGTTCCTTGTGAACCAAGTTGAAGGCAGCGCCGAGTTTGGCTTGTTTGTGCGTGATGCCGACAATAACCAACTGGTATGGGACCGCACCACGGGCAAAGCCGTGCCTTACGAAACCAAAGGCACCAAGCCTGCGATGAGCGGCATGGTTGAGGTGGATGGCATCCAGTGCAAGCCTGCCTTCGAGCTGCTGGCCGAGAAATACCTGACCGACGAATACACCCCCGAGGCTGTGGAAGAGCGCGTTGGTATTTCGGCTGCTCGCATCCGCTCGATCGCCTCAGAC
>Ga0256845_1003515_pt1 | contig 10567 bp, 9 predicted proteins | sample RiftiametaG_FD_189101 | JGI IMG/M metagenome (GOLD analysis project Ga0256845, IMG submission 189101) | Tube worm associated microbial communities from hydrothermal vent at the East Pacific Rise, Pacific Ocean - Riftia | ecosystem: Host-associated > Annelida > Integument > Unclassified ... | reverse complement strand
GAGGACATCGAGGAGCGCCGACTGCCGCCCGGACAAAAGAAGGCGCGCAAGGCGAAGATCTTCGGAACCTGTATCGAGACTGCCATCTACAAGTGGGAGTTCGAGGTACCGCCCGAGGTCGAGTACGTGCACACCTACACTGGCAAGGTCGGCGAGGCGTTCTAGGCCCGCCGCGGACAGGCCCGAAAGGGAAACCCCATGCAGATCGTCGAAGCGACAGAGTCGCAACAGTTGATCGCGAACACAGCGCGGCAGTTCGCCGAGCGTGTGCTCGCGCCGAGGGCTGCAAAGCTCGACCAAGAGGGCGGGTTCCCGAGCGAGAGCCTCGCTCAGGCGGCTGAACTTGGCCTCTTAGGGATCAACGTGCCCGGCGATCTTGGCGGTGTCGAGGCCGGTGCCGTGGCCTATTCGCTGGCGGTAATCGAACTCGCCAAGGTCTGCGCGAGCACGACGGTGGCGATCACGGTCTCCAATATGGTTGCCGAGGTGATCACCAAGTTCGGCACCGCCGAGCAGCGCGAAGAGCATGTCAATGCGCTTTGCGCGGGCGACTACATCGTCGGTGGCTTTGCACTCTCGGAGGCTGGTGCGGGTTCTGATCCCGGCGGTATGCGGACCCGCGCAACCAAGACGGCGAGCGGCTGGCTGCTCAGCGGTTCGAAGCTGTGGATTACCAGCGGGACTCATGCCGGGCTTTTTGTGGTCTGGGCGCGCACGAGCGACGCGCCTGGGGCCCGGGGGATCTCGGCCTTTCTGGTCAAGGGAGATGTGCCTGGGGTCGTCGTCGGCAAGCCGGAGCACAAGCTCGGTCAGCACGGGAGCACGACCACGCCCCTCGACTTCAACGACGTCGAACTCTCGGACGAAGCTCTCCTGGGTGAGGTCGGCCAGGGTTTTAAGATCGCGATGATGGCCCTGGATGGCGGCCGCATCGGCATCGCCTCGTTGGCGATCGGCTGCGGTCTGGCGGCCAGCGAGTACGCCGTCGGTTATGCCCGCGAACGCGAGCAATTTGGGGCGCCGATCTCCAGCTTCCAGGCGATCCAGTGGATGATCGCCGACTCGGCAACCGAACTCGACGCTGCTCGTCTCCTGGTCCTTCGGGCAGCATGGCTTAAGGAGCAGGGGCGAGTGTTCACCCGTGAGGCGTCGATGGCCAAGCTCTACGCGAGCGAGAGGGCCTACATTGCCTGCGACCGGGCGGTCCAGGTGCTGGGCGGCTACGGTTACACTCGAGAGTTCCCAGTAGAGCGTTACCTCCGGGACGTTCGGGTGACCCGGATCTTCGAGGGCACGAGTGAGATCCAGCGGATCGTGATCAGCCGCGATCTGCTCCGCCGTCACGCCGCGGCCTCTTAGGCCCAGGGCCGAGCGAGAGTATGAATCAGAACCAAAACCCCTTTCCCTTTGGGGGCGGCAACATGCCGCCGCTCGGCTTCGATCCGATGGCCAAGATGAAGCGCGAGCTCAAGAAGCGCGCTGCCTTCTTTGTGCTCGGCCTGATCGTCGTGATCGTCGCGGCCTTTCTCGACGCGAAGGCGCTCGGCTGGCCTGTTTATGGCCCGAACCTGGTGATGCTGCTTGGCGGATCGATCGCCTTCATGGGGCTGCTTGGCCTTTCGCGGGGGGCAGGCTGCATGGCTCAGATCGCCGCGGTATTTTGGCTGATGGGCCTTGGCTGCGGGGTCGGAGCAGGCAATCCGCTCTTCAGCTACACGATGGCCGGAGCGGCGCTCTGCTTTGCGGTTTTCGGACTAATCCTGCCCAAAAAGACCAATGCGCCGATGATTCCGGGCATGCTGGGGGGCGGTTTTCCCTTTGGCGGGGGCGCGGGGGCGGCGGGGCCGAGTGGGCCGAGTGGGCCAAGCGGGCCGCAGCTCACCGGCAAGCGTCCGGCGAAGGATCAGATCATCGATATCGAGGCCAAAGAGAAGAAGTAGTCCGGTCGAGCAGGCCGCTAAATCCGGAAAATGAGGCCCGCCTGGGCGACGGGGCGGAAATTGTAGGGGGCGAAGAGAACGCCGCTAGTGCAGGGTTCTGCGGTTTCTGAGCAGATCGCGTAGATCTTTTGATCGGCGAGCAGGTCCAGGCCGGCGCCGAGGTAGAGCAGCACCGCTGCAGTTGGCTCGACGAGCAGGCGGACACGGGGGGCAAAGCCCAGGTTTAGGAGCACTGGATCGGCGCGCGTGAGCTCGTGGCGAGTCTCGCAAAAGTCGCCCGAATCATCGACGCAAACCACAGGCGTTCGTGCGGCCATGACGTCGAGAGTGATCCCGAATTCTGCTTCGAGGCCGATCGAGGCCGCCCCATCAGCGACCGCTCGGAGCCGCTGGTAGCCGCCGAGGAGCGTCGCCGGTCGCCGACGGATCTTGCCAAAGACAAGGTCGTCGGTGCCGAGAGGGTAGGGATCGAGCGAGATCGGTGCGGTCACCAAATAGGCGGCGCCTGTGTAGGCGCCGCTCGGCCAGAGGTAGCTGACGGCGAGGTCGAGGCCGCTCTGCCAGGGCACTCTCGGGGCGTAGCGGTTGCCCGTGTAGCCGATCAGAAGGCGGAGCTGGCCCCTGTGCGAAGGGGCTTCGATGTTTTTTTTTGCCGGCTTTGGCGACGCTTTGCGACTGGTTTTGGGCGGCACGGCGAGCGGCTGCGGTGGCTGTCGGCCCGCCCGTGCGCGCAGCAGGGCGTCAAGGGTCGAGCGGGTGATCACGGCGAGCGTATCTAGGTGCGCGGTCTCGCTTGGACTGATTTTGATGCGCCGAGTTCGGACGCTGATCTCGGTTGGGTCGAGGTAGTAGGCGATGAGTTCGTCCTCTTCGCGCTCGATCCACATCGCCGCAACGGCGCCCTCTCGGTTGGTGATCGAGGTCGCGTGTTCGACTCGATCGGGGGGGGAGCCAGGGTCGGCACTGCAGTCGGCAGAAATCGATGCGGGCAGGTCGATGAGTTCGGCTCGGAGTGCCTCGAGGATGTGTTCGACCGCTGCCCGGTCCGCATTTCGCAGACACATGAAGAGCAGGCGAGGGGGCTCTTGTTGATCGGATTCTTGCGGTGCGGGCTCGTTGGGGGCCGCGTGCGCCGATCCTGGTGTTGTGATGGCGAGCGTGAGCGCGAGCAACGAGCCGATCTGCGAGCGTGTCTGTTGGCGCTCTCGTTCGGAGCGCCTCGACGCCGTTGATCGAGCCAGTTGCGGTACTGGTGGGGGACTGAGGCGCATGGTCGATCTGCGGCGCGGTCAGCCAGGGTAACGCGAAGGCCTCTGCACGGCGAGAGCGGCCGTTGTTTGGTCAGAGCAGGCTGCTACGATCAGCCGATGTTGATGGGGCGGAGACTCGCGCTTCAAGGGGCCGCAGCGCTCGCCCTTAGCGCTCGTTCGGGCGCCGTCTGGGCTGCCAGCGCTTCACCATTTATCGCGGCTGACGCGGGCTTCTCTGGGGAGGCAGCGCTCGCGATGGCCCTGGCCGGGTTGGGCGGCGCGATCTCAGTCGAGACGGTATTTGAGCTCGCTGCGGTGGATCCCTCGAGGGGGGAGGGTGCTGGCGCGGAGGGCTTGGTCCGGGCGGCGGAGGCTCTCGGTACCCGAGCTTCCCTGTGGATCGCGGAGGTCAAGGGCGAGGCTCCGCGCGAGCTCTGGTCGGCAATACGTGTCCTAATGAGCAGATCCGATGCGTTGCTCATTGAGCTCCGAGGGGGCTCTTTTGTGTTTGTCCGGAGGCTCGCGGGCAGGCGTTTGTGGGTCGACGATCCGCTCACCTCTGGGGGTCGTTTGCTCCGTCGACGGGAGCTCGCGCGGCGCTGGCCGGTGCCGGCAGGGGGCGGTAGGCAGGTGCGCGCCGTGACGATCCGTGCGCCCCTGGGGATCGACGCGGAGCCCCCTCGCAACGGGCGTATCGCAGGCTTGCGCTGTGCGAAGCGGGCGCGCAGCCTCCGGCAAGAGTTGGCGGGTCGCGGCTGGCCTGTCGAAGTTGTCGCTCCTTTTGTGCTCACCGGTGATCTGACGCCGCAGCGGCTGCACGACTACGCAGGATCATTAGTTCGCATTGCGCTCGATCGCCTGCGCGTTGACTTCTTCGCCCGCGATCCGAGCGAGCCCGTCGTCGCCTATCTCTTCGCCGACGATAAGGCCTACCGTCGCAACGCGATCGAACTCTTTGGCGACGAGCCCGAGACGCCCTACGGGTATTTTGATCCGCAGCGACGGGTTTTGGTGATGAACATGGCGACCGGTGGCGGCACGATGATCCACGAGATGGTCCATCCGCTCCTGCGGGCAAATTTTCCGGCCGCCAAGCCCTGGCTCGACGAGGGCTTGGCGTCGCTCTTTGAGCAGAGCCGCGATCGCGAGGGGCACCTCGTGGGCATGCCCAACTGGCGGCTCCCGGGGCTCCATCACGCGCTCCGTACGGCGCAGGCTCCCTCCTTTGCCGAGCTTCTGGTGAGCGATGCGGCGACCTTTTACGGTGAGCGTCGCGGGACCAACTATGCGCTCGCTCGCTACCTGCTCTACTACTTCCAGGAGCGCGGTGTTCTGCCCCAGCTCTGGCGCGAACTCGTCGCTGAGGGGGCGAGTGAGGATGGAGGTCTGCGGGTGATCGAGGCGACCGCGCGGCGCCTCGGGCATCACGACCTTGTCACCTTTCGCCGTGCCTGGGAGTCGTTTACGTTGGCGCTGCACTATCCCTAGGTTGGTAACGGGGATCGGGACGCTCTTCGGCATTGCGGGGTATGCACGGTCGAGCTTCTCGGGTACGCTTCCGCGCCCATGGATGCGCCAATGCCAGATATCGTCGGAATTCACGGAGTCGCCCATGGCGGCCAGGGCGTCGGTCGAGGTGTGGGCGAGGACGCTGACCCTCGGACTTGGTTGGTCGAGGGGGCGTTGCCGGGTGAGCGCGTCACCGCGATCCGTTTGCGCGAGGCGAAGAGGATGATCCGCGGCGAGACCGACGAGATTCTGGTTAAGTCGCCCGCCCGAGTGTCGCCACCGTGCTCCTACGCTGCGAGCTGCGGTGGTTGCAACTGGCAGCACGTCGATCCGGCGGCGCAGTTAGGGCTCAAGCGAGAGATCGTCAACGGCCAACTCCGTCAACTCAAGGTCGAGGTGAATCACGCCTACGCCAGCCCGCAGCCGCTCGGTTATCGTCGGCGTGCGCGTCTCCACTACAGCAAGGAGAGCGGCACGTTTGAGCTCGGCTTTCGTCGTCAGTACTCGCATTCGATCGTCGATCTCGACCATTGCATGGTGCTCGACGGGCCGCTTAATCGGGCATTGGAGCGCCTTCGGGGCGTCGCTGACGTGTTGCCGATGCGGGGTGAGGTCACGGGGCTGAGCGACGGCACTCGGGCGATCCTCGGGCTCCCTGGGGTCGCTCCGAGCGAGGCTCTTGACGTCGCGTTCCGTGAGCGGGCCCTCGACGAGACCCTGGTGGGCATCGCTCTTCGCGGCCGTCGAAAGCGGCACAGCGTTGGCGTGACCTCGATGGCGATCGACGGCGGCGATGGCATGATCTCGATGGCCGCGGGGCCCTTTGTGTTCACTCAGGCCCAGGCCGAGCAAAACGCAGCGCTTATCCGTCACGTTGTCGAGGCCGCGCGGCCTCGCAGCAAGCGGGTGCTCGAGCTCTTCGCTGGCGCTGGTAATTTTACCCGCGAGCTCGCACGTCATGCCTCGGGTGTCTGGGCTCTCGACGACAGCCGCGAGTCGATCTCCTACCTGCGGGCGCTCGCCGAAGAGTGGAAACTGCCGGTCAACGCCAAGCACGGCAAGGCCGAGAACCTGCTGCCAAAGATCGCCCGCAACGAAACGACCTACGACATCACGGTGCTCGATCCGCCGCGTCGGGGGCTCGGTCGTGTGGGCAGCGTCGCCGTCGCGAAGATCACGCGCGAGCGGATCGTCTATGTCGCCTGCGACCCCTCGACCCTAGCCCGCGATCTCCAGGCCATGGTTGAGGGCGGTTTTCGGATCACCGACATTTCGATCTTTGACTTCATGCCGATGACCGCCGAGATCGAGGTCGTCGCGACCCTCGAGGCGACCTGAGCCGTGAGCGATCCGGTTAAGGCGTTGGTGCGAGCGATCGCCGACGGTCGCCTGGCACCGGTTTACGTACTCTACGGCGACGAACCTGCGGCGATCCGCGAGGTTGTCGACGCCCTCCGCGAGGCGGTGATACCGGCGGACGATGCGACCGCACAGTCGATGTCGGCGTTTAATCACGAGCGTTTTGACGGCGCCGATGTGCGCTCGGCTTCACAGGTGCTCGAGGCCTGCGCGCAGGTGCCGATGCTCGCCGCTCGTCGACTGGTGGAGCTCCACAATCCCGATGATCTCGGCCGGGGAAGCCGCAGCGACGACGGTCCCACCTCCACCAAAGAGAAGGCGATCGACGCGCTCGCGGCGTACATCAAGTCGCCGAGCCCGACGACGGTGCTGGTGATCTCGGGCACCTCGATCGACGGCCGCTCAAAGCTCGTATCGACGGCCAAGCGGGCCAAGCAGGCGCACGCTCAGAAGTTCGAGGGTTTTAAGCGCGACGATGACGCCCGGCGCATGGTGATTTCTGAGGCGGCAGATCGCGGGCGGCAGCTCGGTGATGAGGCGGCGCACGTGCTGATCTCGTCGGTGGGCACCGGTCGCACAGAGATCCTCGAGGGTCTTGATCGGGTGCTTCTTTACGCCGGCGAGCGCACGCGTATTGGTGTTTCGGATGTACAGGCGGTGATCGCCCAGACCCGGGAGGTCGATATCTTTGCGATCACTGACGCGGTCGGTCGCGGCGATCACCGGGAGGCGCTCAAGCTGCTCGCGCAGATCTTTGCCGCCGGCGAGAAAGACACCAGCCTAGCGCACAGGCTTTTTGCGCTGCTGACCCGACAGATCCGCCTGGTGATGAGCGCCAAGGCCAACGAGGGTCGCTACAGCCAGGTCGCTGACGTGCCGCCTTTTCTCGTGCGAAAGATCGAGTCGCAGGCGCGGGGGTTCTCGATGCAGCGTCTACAGGCCGCCTACGCTGGTTTGGCGCGTCTCGACTACGACCTCAAGGGCGGCTCTCACATCGCTTACAGGGCGCCTTATTTGGCGCTGCAGCGTTGGATCCTCGAGACCTGCGGAGCCCTGCCTGGGGTCGACCCGCGGCGCTGAGCGTGCAGGCTCGGTCCGTGTAGGACGAACCAATGACGAAGAGCGCCCGCTGGTTGCCCAGCGAGCGCCCCTTCGCTCCACCCGAGTGGGTGTCTAGGCTGAAGCCGCCTGATTCATCGCCACAGTCAGGCGAGAGATGTAGCGGGAGGCGGTGTTGATGTGGATGACGCCCTTGGACCGGGCCTTGTCGATCGCCTGGATGGCGAGGGGCAGGCTGGTCCTGGCCGCGTTGAGGTCCTCGGCCGCGAGGGCCTTACGGACGCGCTTGATATAGGTGCGCATCGTGCTGAGGTGGAGCAGGTTGCGCTCCCTCCGCTTGAGGCGTTGACGATTTCTTTTCTCTGCCGATTTGTGATTAGCCACGCGCTTCTCGCTCGTAGGTTCGGGTGGGCGGCTTTTGTGCAGCGAGCGCGGGGGGCTTGTCAAGCTGCTTTCAAGCGGCCAACCTCACCGCCGCGCATGCGAGCCCCGATGATCACCGCCCACATTTCGATGTCCTGGCCCATGTCCTGGCCGATGGTCGGGCACGCGCTTATTGCGCGGTGTGGCCGCGGGGGCGTTCTCCTCTCGGTGTTTCTTTTCAGCGCCTGCGTCTTCACGCCGCCGCCACCCCTACCGGAGGAGCAAGCAGCGGCCGAAGAAGCCGAGGCCGTCCGTCTAGCGGGCCTGCGCACGACGCCAGTGGCTCCTGCTGAGGCCGAGGGTACCGAGGGTGCCGCCATGGGAGGGGGCCAACCTGCGGCCGATCCTGCGCGCTACAAGGCCGGTGAGGTCGCCGAGGTCGGCATGTCGGAGACCGAGATGCGGGCTTTTAACACCGCACAGGGTGACCCCAAGGGGGGCGTCTACAGCCTCGAGGAGGCGCTCGAAGGCCTGCCGGACACGGGCACGCTTTGGGTTGAGTTTGTGACTTCGCGCGGGGTTCTCAGCTGCGAGCTCTTCGAGAACGAAGCGCCCAACACCGTCGCAAATTTTGTCGGCTTGGCCCGCGGGTCGCGTCCCTTCCGGCGGGGCGGCGAGTGGGTCACGGGTCGCTACTACGACGGCGTGATCTTCCACCGGGTGATTCCTGGGTTCATGATCCAAACCGGTGACCCGACGGGCACGGGCACGGGCAACCCCGGCTACGTGCTGCAGGACGAGATCGATCCGACCCACACCCACGATGACGCAGGTGTGTTGAGCATGGCCAATCGGGGGGCTGGCACCGGCGGCGCCCAGTTTTTCATCACCCTCGGGCCGACGCCGCATCTCGACGGCAAGCACACCGTCTTTGGCCGTTGTGACGAGGCCGGAGCGGACCTCGCGGATGACATCGCCCTGGTGCCCCGCGATCCAAACGACAAGCCGCTCGATCCCGAGGTCATCGAGACCGTGCGGATCGTCCGTCGCTGATCGAGCCGTCGGTCGACATTGCTAAACGCTCGCCGACGAGACGATCTGTTTCTTGAGGCAGCAGAGATGGGGCGGCGTTACCCGTGCCGATCACGAGCCAAAATAGTAGGTCGTTGTCAGCCCGAGGTAGATCGAATTGGACATCGGCCGACCGGCGGCTGCCGGTGTCAGGCCGAACCAACCGAGTTCAGGACCCAGGCCGAAGCCGCCGCCTCGCCGCGGTCGAAGGCGTGCTGCTAGCGGGAAAAATTCGTAGCGTGCGGAGGCTTTGAAGGCGGCGCCACCGAAGCCGCTGCGGTCTTCGATGCCCTCCTCTCGGACGGCTCCGCCACCGACGCCAAAGCCTAGGTGCAGCGAGAGTGGTCGCTTGGGCATCGGTAAAAAACCGACGTCGATCAGCAGGGCGCCCTGACCGACCCGTTGGTTTGTGCGGTAGGCGAGCTCGCCGGTCAGCTCGATGCCGATCGTCATCCAAGGGTAGACGACCTCGCCAGCGCGGAGGCTGCCGCCGGGGCCGACGAAGACTCCGGCAGCGTCGAGGATGCGGACACGGGCGAAGGTGAGGGGCACATAGGCGGTGAGGCCGACATAGATGCCGTCGACACGGGGGGGTAGGATCGCCGGAGCTGCGTCGGTGGTCTTTGCGTCGGCACTCGAGGGCTTGTCGTCGATGTCATCGGGGCCGAGGGGCTTGGCGTCGGCGGTACCGGTGGCGTCGCTTGTTTCGGCGTCGGAGACGTTGGCCGCGGGCTCGGCTGGGGACGCGGAGTTGCTCACGGCAGCGGCCGGAGCTGCGGGCTCGGTTGGCGGTGCGGAGTTGCTTGCGGGGGCGGTCGGAGCCGCGGGCTCGGAGGAGGCGGTTGCCGGAGCTGTGGCGGCATCGGTCGGGGGTTTAGCGGAGGCCTGTGTCACCGGTTCGGGCGTGGCCTTGGCGGCGGGCGCATCGGTCGGAGTCGCGGGTTCGACGCTCTGGAGCGAGGCCGTTGCGGGTCGTGCCCCGCCCAGGAGCGTCAGGGCGAGTGTCAGGACGAGCGGGGACCAGGGCGAGGACGTCTGGGGTCTCCAAAGACGCCGAGGGGAGCAGGCGAGCGGCACGGCGAGAAGGATGGAGCAGGCGAGCGCTCCGGGGCAAGTTCGCTTCGGGCGCAAGCTGGGCGCTCGGCTCGCGAGCGCAGGGGAATTTCGGGCTTGTTTCGGTTTTGGCGCAAGCTGGGCGCAGTCTGGGCGTTCGGCTTGCGAGCGCATGGGATCACCGCTTATCGTCGCGCGGCCCCCGAGATGACGGATAAATTCACTCGCCTCGTAGAGATCCTCGGCAGCATGGCCCTAGGCGGTGCCCTGGTGGCTATTGGCTACGAACTCGGGGCATCGAGTCGGGGCCCTGCGCCCGAGACTGAGAGCGCGCAAGATCCCGACGGGCTCGCAGCTGTAGAGATCGACGAGCGCGAGCATGCTGCCGACGGGGGCGAAGCTGCGAGTCTCGAGCCCGATGCGGAGCGGAGCCCGAGTGAGCCGGAGAGCCCGGGGGCGGACCCCAAAAAGAAGGAGCCCCGCGCGGATCTACCGACCTGGATGACGGCCGATCCCGACGATGGCTATCTGGGCTTTCCGCCGATTTTCGACCGTGAGGGTGCGGAGCCGAGCGGCGATGATCTCGAAAAGTACCCAAAGCACGGTCTGGTGACCAGTCCCGCGGTGGTGCTGCGCGAGCGTGTGGACCTGTCGTCGCCGATCATCGGCATCCTGCGCGCTGGCACCCGTGTCCGCGTCGACGCCGAGCTGAGCTACGGCGGCCATTGCACGAAGGGCTGGCATCGGGTCTATCCGCGCGGTTGGATTTGCCTGCGGGCCGGTATTTCGATCGCCGACGAGCCGCCGGACGACGGCATCATCAACATTCCCAAGCCAAAGCTCGACGCGTCGCTTCCCTACAAATACTGGCGGGTCAACCACGACGGCACGCCCTTTTTTCACCGCTTGCCCTCCTTTGGCGAGCAGGACCGTGCCGACGAAGCGGCCAAAATGTGGATCGCG
>Ga0256845_1003514_pt1 | contig 10568 bp, 14 predicted proteins | sample RiftiametaG_FD_189101 | JGI IMG/M metagenome (GOLD analysis project Ga0256845, IMG submission 189101) | Tube worm associated microbial communities from hydrothermal vent at the East Pacific Rise, Pacific Ocean - Riftia | ecosystem: Host-associated > Annelida > Integument > Unclassified ... | reverse complement strand
TCCCGAACACGGAAGTTAAGCTCTTTAGCGCCGATGGTACTGCAAAGGATTCTTTGTGGGAGAGTAGGACGCTGCCAGTTTATAAAAAGCCCGATCAGGCTTATACCTGATCGGGCTTTTTTTATTTCTGCAATTGTTTTTCAATTGAATTGTTTATGCGTGATCTCTAGGAGTTGATTTGTAAGAAAAATCTTGTTATGAGTTAATATAGATTTTAGAAAGCTGATCTGCAGATATGGAAAGGTGTTATGAATAATACAAAAGTTGTAAGTTTTGATAATATTAAAAAAATTATAGAAAAAGAAAGAAAAAAGGATAAAAGAATAGTATTTACCAATGGGTGTTTTGATATTCTTCATGCAGGTCATGTGAGTTATTTAATACGCGCTCGTTCTTTTGGTGATTTTCTTGTTCTTGGCTTGGATTCTGATAGAGCAATAAAAGAGATTAAGGGATCAAAACGACCTATTATTGAACAGAACCAGAGGGCAATTGTATTGTCTGCATTGGCTTGTATCAATTGTATTGTTTTTTTTGATAAAAATGATCCTGAAAATTTGATCAGACAAGTTCTGCCTGATGTACTTGTTAAGGGAGCTGATTGGGAAGAAGATAAAATAATAGGAGCAGAATTTGTAAAAAAAAATGGCGGTATTGTAAAGAGGATTGAATTTGAATATGATATTTCAACTACAAAAATAATTAAAAGGATTGGCAACCTTTTTTATGGTCAAAAATAATATAATAAAAACTCCTGAGAAACTTGAGTTTACAAATTTGAAAATATTTCCTCAAATTGTTCATTCGGTTTTTACTAGACGAGGTGGAGTAAGTAATAACCCTTTTGATTCTTTGAATATTAGTTTTTCAACCGGCGATAAAAAAGAGTTTGTAGAAGAGAATAGAAACAGAATTGTAAATACCTTGAACCGGAATGCAATACCTATTTTTATAGAACAGGTGCATGGTAATAGTATAGTTGTGTTAGAAAATGATTCCAGAGAAATACCTTTACTAAAGGCAGATGGAATAATCACCTCTGTTAAGGAAAGATTATTGTTTATTCAAGTTGCAGACTGCCAATCTGTTATGATGTTTGATCCTGAAAATAATGTTATAGCTAATGTCCATTCAGGATGGAGGGGCAGTATTAAAAATATTATTGGCAAATGTGTTGACCTGATGGTTAAAAAATTTAATACAAACCCTGCAAGCATAGTTGCAGGTATCAGCCCATCTTTAGGTCCATGCTGTGCCGAGTTTATAAATTTTAAAGAAGAAATTCCTGAAGATTTGTGGAAGTTTAAAATAAAAAATAATTTAAATTTTGATTTTTGGGAATTAAGTTTTTATCAGCTTTTACAAAAAGGTGTCAGGGCTGATAATATTGAAAATATGAATATCTGTACAAAATGTTTTTCAAAAACTTTTTTTTCTTACAGGGAAGAAAAGCGTACTGGCAGGTTTGCATGTGTCATTGGACTTGTTTAGTATACAGCACTTTATTTAGGTGATTAAATAATATATCAGTAAAAAATAAGCAAACAGGATATTAAATTTGGAAAAGAAATTTTTACTAACCGAAAAGGTTAAAGCTTCAGGATGAGCTGCTAAACTTGATCCAGGGACGCTGGATCGAATAGTCAGCAAGCTTAATATAAAAAAACATCCTGATTTGATTGTAGGTATAGAGACTTCTGATGACGCAGGTGTTTTTAAAATAAATTCTGAGCTTGCATTAGTGCAGACTTTAGATTTTTTAACTCCTGTTACAAATTCTCCCTATGAATTTGGTCAGATAGCAGCAGCTAATTCACTAAGTGATGTTTATGCAATGGGCGGTGCACCGCTTACTGCTATGAATATTGTCTGTTTTTCTTGTGAAGAACTTAATGAAGATGTGTTGAAAGAAACACTTGAGGGTGGAATAGACAAAATTAATGAGTCTGGAGCAACTTTGCTTGGCGGCCACAGTGTAGATGATAAAGAGTTTAAGTATGGACTTTCTGTTACAGGAACTATACATCCTGAAAAGGTATGGGCAAATAAAGGAGCTTTTCCAGGAGATACTATTATTTTAACCAAGCCGATTGGAACAGGAATCATTGCCACAGCAATAAAAGCAAAACTTGCTGACAGTGATATTTCAAAAAGAGCTGCCAGTATTATGTCTGAATTAAATAAGTATGCAGCAGAGATAATAAAAGATTTTAAGGTAAACGCCTGTACCGATATAACAGGTTTTGGGCTTTGCGGGCATCTGCTTGAGATGGCACGGGCAAGTGATGGAAGAATTATACTGTTTTCAGACAAAGTGCCTGTTATTCAAGGGGCTGAAGAGTTTGCTGCAATGGGAATGATTCCAGCAGGTGCCCATAAGAACAGGTCCTTTTGCAATAAGGATATAAAAATTCATAAAAATGTAAATAGGATATGTCAGGATATTTTATTTGATCCTCAGACTTCAGGAGGTCTTATAGTCAGTATGAATAAAAAAGAGGCTGAAATCTGTATTAAAAGATTACAAGACAATGGTATTGAGGCAGAGGCAATAGGTGAAGTTTATAAAGAAAATTCCCAACAAGGGTTAGTTGAAATAATATGATCATTTTTATTGACTAAAACGAAACCATATGATATTTGCTTTTGAGGTATTATAAAAAGGCTCAATTATGAAGGATGAGAAATTTAAGAGCATTAGAGAACTAGGCTATTATAGCAGTTTGGGACTTTCGGTTTCATTTGCAATATTCATAGGTCTTTTTTTAGGAGTGTGGCTTGATAAGAAATTTGATACAACCCCGGTTTTAACTTTGATTGGTTTGGGTATGGGGATTGTGGCAGGCTTTAGAAACCTTATAAGAGCAATGAACAAAAGTAAGAAACTTTAAGGATTATAATTTATGGAGATCACAAAAAGGTTAATTGATTTTGTCAGTAGATCTAATTTTTTTCTTTTTGTTATTCTGACTTTGTTTAGTATGATAAACACTTCTTTTAAATTCACCTTAGGCGTTGTGACGGGCGCAATTATTGCAAATATTAGTTTTTATCTGCTTAAAAAAACTGTTAATAAAGCATTTGAATATCCAGAAGAGGTGGTTAAAAAAGGGCGCATGATTTTAATCAGTGTTCTTGTGAAATATTATATAAGATTTGCAATAAGCGGTGTTATAATTTTTTTGCTCATCGCAGGAAATATTGTAAATCCATTGGGGTTGTTAGCAGGACTTTCAGTTGTTGTTGTCAGTATCTCACTTGCAACAATATTTGAACTAACAAGACTTATTTTCAAGGAGGCAATGTAAAGTGGAACATCCATATATGTTTTTGGTAAAATTTTTTGAAATGCTCGGATTCGGGCACTGGGCTCATAGTAATCCCCATATCGTTTATATGTGGGCAGCCATGATAGTGATGATTATTTTTGGCTGGCTTGCAGGGAAAAATGTTCAACTTGTTCCAACGACTTTGCAAAATATATTTGAAGTTTTGATATCTGGTTTGGAAGAATTTATGGTTACTATTACTGGTGAGGAAGGTAGATGGGTCTTTCCGCTTGCAGCTACTATTTTCCTTTTTATCCTTTTGGGTAATTTAATGGGGCTTGTACCTGGATTATTTCCGCCGACCGCAAACATTAATACTACTTTAGGTTTAGCTTTGGTTGCTGTTCCTTTTTCATGGATGGTAGGTATCAAATATCATGGTATCAAATATATTAAGCATTTTTGCGGTCCAGTCTGGTGGATGATCCCTCTTATGCTTCCCATTGAGATTATTGGTCATTTTGCAAGAGTACTTTCTCTTACATTTCGTCTTTTTGGAAATATGATGGGACATGAACTTGTTGTCGGGATATTATTAGGGCTTGCAGGATTGTTTCTCGCTCCTCTCCCGATAATGGCGTTGGGTGTTTTTGTTGCTTTAGTTCAAGCTTTTGTATTCTTTTTACTTTCAGTCATGTATATAGCAGAAGCAATCGAGTCTTCTCATTAATTTAAATGAGATAAAATAGTAGTTTACGGGAATTGGAAGAAGCCCGTTATTATTTATAATATATTTAAAGGAGTTGAAAATGGAGTTTTTTATCGCAAGTGTATGGGCAGCAGGTTTGGCAGTTGGAATCGCAGCATTTGGTTGTGGTATAGGTCAGGGAATGGGTCTTAACGGCGCTGTAAGTGGTGTTGCCAGAAACCCGGAAGCATCTGGTAAAATTACAGTTACTCTTCTTATTGGTCTTGCAATGATTGAGTCTCTTTGTATTTATGCATTGGTTGTTGCTTTGATTCTTATCTATGCTCATCCTCAAGCAGCTGCAATCGCAGAGATGTTAGCACATTAATATTTTTTTGCTTTAGTTACAGCTAAAAAATATTTACTTTAATAAAAGGAGTATTAGATTCTCATTTATAGAATTTAATACTCCTTTTATATTTTATAATAATTCATATTAAAGAACTTGATATTATTAAAAACCCTTTCTTTATTATAAATTTTTAACTTGCTTAAAAAAAAATATATTGCTATATAATTAAGATGACCGTATAGTTGTTCTGTGGAGTTATGTATTTAGGGGGCATGATGAGTGCACATTCGAGTGGAGAGTCATTAGATTTTAATAATTTAAATGGAACTGATTTGGATTCTGCTACCAGGCAATCCTTTCGTGTATCAATTGGTGAACGAAACGATTGCTTTGTTAAAATAGAACAGACAAAGTATATATTGGTGGATATAAGCGCTAATGGGGTTAGCTTCTATACTAAATCAGGGAAGAAATTCCCCATTGGGACTGTTTTATCTGGTTGTGAGCTGACACTTAATAAAGAATCAATAAAAGATCTCAAAGGTAGAATCGTGCATAATTCTTCAGAACCAGTACATCATGAACACGATATTGAGACAGAATGGTTATGTGGTATGTTATGGGATGATAACCAATATGATAAGGAAGAACTTATAGAATTAAACTTTGAATCTTTAAAAAAGGATATTCTGTCGAAAAACGTTCCAGACGATATAGGTGAATAGGAGGATTGGATAGGCATGGGTGATAAAAAAGAGCGAATTGATCATATTCTTACTCAAAAAGTCACTGATAATCAGGATAGTGCTAAGTTAAACAGCCTGCTGTACCGGGACAAAGTTGCAGAGGGCGAAGAAGAAAAAGAAGATAATTCTCAGAATACATCGATGCTTTCTTTTATGTGGGGAGATGATACTGATAAGAAAAAAAGAAAATCTATATCAAAAAAGGAGCCTGCTAAAGCTAAAGATATTGATGATCAAGTGAAACCAAGTTCTCATGGGAAAACAATTATTAGGGAAGGTAAAGACTCTGTGGAAATTAATAGAGACGGAATTTCTTTGAAATTAGGAGAATCTGAAGAAGGAAAGTTGAAGCTGAAAGTATCAGTTGGGAAAAGAAAAGATATCTCAAAAAAGAGACTGGTTAAGATTGCTATGAACGCAATAATAAAGGAATTGACGAAGGAGGAATAGTGGCTAAGATTATTTGCCCTAAATGCGGGAAAGAGCATGAAGTAGATGAAAACAAATTAAAGAAAAAGTTTTTATTGAAAAAGAGATTTATTGCAAGATGCAAAGTCTGTAATAATAGATTCCCTGTACAATCAGAGGAATATGAGACTGATACATCATCTCCTAAGGAAGGATTTAGATATAAAAGTAAAAGTGCAAGAAAAATCTGCATTACTTTGAGTAAGGGAGGCGTAGGTAAAACCACGACTTCTGTTAACTTGAGTGCAGGTTTAGCTCTGGCAGGGCATAAAGTGCTTTTAATAGATACTGATACACAGGGACAATGTGCTTATATCCTGGGAGAAAACCCCAAGGTTGGTTTAACAGAGCTTTTGACTGGAGAACTGCCTGCAGATGAAGTTGTTGTCCAGTCCAGAGAAAATTTAGATTTAATAGGTGGTGGAAAATCCCTTGCAGGCATCAAGCGGATGATAACCAGAAAGAGTTTTGGCGGTGAATGGACTCTTAGTGAAGCTATGAAAGAATTTGATCATAAATATGATTATGTCATTATTGATACCTCCCCTGGGTGGGATCAGCTTACTGTAAATGTTCTATTCTATGCTTCAGAGGTCTTAGTGCCAATGGCATTGGAATTTATGCCTCTTCATGGTCTTGCTGAGTTTATAAAAAGATTAGGTTCAATACAGCAATATCGTAAAGAAATAGCTCTTAAATATATACTTCCTACTTTCATGGATGCGAGAGTTAAAGGCCCTCAACAGATTTTTACGCGTATTAAAAAATTGTATCCTGAGTATATATGTAAACCTATTGGCTATAGTGAAAATTTGAGTGAAGCACCATCCTACGGCAAAACAATATTTGAGTTTGCTCCTGGATGTAACGCCTCAATTGATTATAGAGAACTTGTAAGGCGCGTTGCTCGAGATAACTCTTTATTATTATAAATTATAGACTTGTTCTCCTTCTATAATTTCCAATGAGTTATTTTTTAAAATAGTAATTGCTTTATCAATATCATCAAACCTGAAAACCATAATTGCGTTATATGCTTTTGGGTTTGCAAAAGCATACATATATTCAACATTTATATTTTGCGCATAGATAGGATCCAGTATTTTGTTTAGACCGCCTGGTGAGTCATCTATGCTGACAGCAATTATGTTTGCTCTGCCAACTATAAATCCTGCTTTTTCCAATGCTGACTCTGCTTGATTAATATGATTTACTACCATCCTTAAAACGCCAAAGTCTGTGGTGTCTGCAAGGGATAACGCCCTTATATTAACTCCTGCATCTCTTAAAATAGCCGTTACTTCTGCAATACTCCCAGCTTTGTTTTCAAGAAATATTGATAATTGTTCGGCACGCATTTATCTGCCCTCCTGTTTAAATGGAATTATTATTAAAGTTCTCCTTTAAACTCAGGTTTTCTTTTTTCAAGGAAAGCTTTAGTTCCCTCTTTTGAATCTTCACTTGCCATGCACAGGGCAAATGCATCATTTTCAAAACAGATACCAGTATTAAGATCAACATTATTTGCAATTGATGTTGTTTGTTTTGCAGCTCGAAGAGATGGTCTGCCCATGGAGGCAATTTTTTTTGCAGTTTTTATTGTATTTTCCATTAATGACTCATGGGGAAATATTTTATTGACAATACCTATTGCCTGGGCTTCTTCAGCAGTAATGGTTTTTCCAGTAAAAATAAGCTCTTTGGCACGGTTTTCACCAATAAGCCTGGTAAGTCGTTGAGTCCCTCCAAATCCAGGTATGAGCCCAAGGGTTATCTCCGGCAGACCAAATAAAGCTTTTTCAGAAGCATAAATAAAATCACAGGCTAAAGCCATTTCAGTACCTCCACCCAATGCAAATCCGTTTACAGCGGCTATTACAGGGATGGATAAATTTTCAAGATTAGAAAGAGCTTCTTGTCCTTTTTGGGAAAAATATTTTGCTTGAAAAGAATCCATTTTAGTAAGTTCAGAAATATCTGCTCCTGCAATAAATGATTTTTCTCCGGCTCCTGTGAGAATGAGAACTTTTAATTCATGATTATTTTTGATTTGTGCAATGGCTATAATTAATTCATCAATCAGGGCATTATTTAAAGCATTCAAAGCTTTTGGCCGGTTAAAACTTAAGGTCGCAATACTATTATCAATATCAATATTTAAATTTTCAAATGGCATTTTATTCTCCTTTATATAATTTTAAATGCTTTTCGGGTTTGTTGCATTAATATATTTTTCAACTCCATTGGTTATGGAATCACAAATACTATTTTGATATTTATCAGTAATCATTCTTTTGCATTCGGCTTTATTACTGATAAAAGATGTCTCAACTAAAATTGCAGGCATTCTGGCACCAAGCAGGACATAAAAGGGAGCCTGCTTAACACCGAGGTTTTTAATTCTTGAATAATGCTTTTTCATATTTGAAATTAGTGAACTTTGTACAATTGAAGCGAGCCTGCTTGACTCTTTTACTTTAGCATTCTGCATTAAATCATTTAAAATTGACTCAAGATCACTTATATTTTTCTTTGAGGTTGCATTTTCCCTTGCAGCTACTGTGATAGCCTGGTCATCGGTTGCAAGATTTAAAAAATAAGTTTCAAATCCGATAAGTCTTTTATTATTAGAAGCATTGCAATGAAGAGAGATAAACAGGTCAGCTTTTTTTGTATTTGCTATGGCAGTCCTTTCTTCTAAGGCAATGTATTTATCTGTTGCCCGTGTAAGTATAACTTCGCACTTAAGCTTATCTCTAAGTTTTTTAGCAAGTTTTTTAGCAAGTTTAAGTGTAATATCTTTTTCCCATATTTTTTTTAGATATCCTGGAGCTCCAGGATCTTTCCCGCCATGCCCGGGATCAATAACAATTTTTCTGACTCCCAGAGCAAGTTGTTTTGCAATACTTGAAGATTGTATATTATCAGTTGTGATCCTGTGGTCCGGCTGTTTTCTAATAGAAGCAATTTTAACTTCAGGTTTTGCTTCGGCATTTTCTCCCCAGACATCAAGAACTATTCTGAAAGGATCTTTTAAGCAAAATACTTTATAGCTTTTAAAAGATTTAATATCCACAACAACTCTTACGGAATGTGGTGCATGTTGCCCTGCACGCGCCCTTTTCAGCAGATCATCATCAATGGGAGTATGCTCTGGAAAATTATTTGCTAATCTGGAATTATGTATATCAACATATAGTCTTTGAAATGGCACATTAATTGTTGGATCTTTTTTAAGCAGCTTATATGTAAAGTCTCGTTCGTCCTGGGCATCCACGACAATTCTGGTATATTCAGGGTTGGACCAGAATCGTAAGCTTGTTACAAAGGTATCTTTGGTTACAACAGCGTTTGTATGGAAAACACCATTTGTTACCAGGGGTGCTAATAATGGTTTGGTGCCTTCTTTTACAGATTTTTTCGTCTTGATTTTTTTATCTTGACTTGTTCGATTTGTTGCAATAGTTATTTTAAGGCTCTTTAAAAGTTTATCTGCCCTATACCTATAGGCACTTTTTGGATATTTTCGTTTTACTCGGGTAAGTAAATCAATAGCATTTTTTTTATCCATTTGCATTTTTGAACGCTGGAATAATTTAAGGTAAAGCTCAGCTGCTCTATATAAACCTGCAGGTGCCCATCCGCTTTCAGGGTATTTTGTATTAATATTCTGATATTTATTAATACAATTAATCCAATTATGTCTGTAAGACATCTTTGTCTTGGAGTTGCGCAAAATTTTATACGAGGTATCAGCACCAAGATATTTTTGTCTTGGAATGTCAATGGCAGAGTAGCATGGACTTGATATAAACAGACTAATAATTGATAATATAGAAATTAAGATATGGATATATTTTGATGGATTAAAGATCATTTTCATAATTTTATCTGCTGTTTCATATCGTTTAACAGGTTAAGCGCTTCAATCGGTGTAATGGTTGATATATCGATTTTATCAATCATTGCAGCAAGCTTATTTTCATTAACGGTAAATAAATCAAGTTGTTTTGCTTCATGATCCTTAGTATCTTTTTGAGGTTTTTTTGTAAGAGATTGACTGGTTTTATTATCTTTATTATTATTTTCTATATTTAATAATATTGTTTTAGCATTTTTTATAATTTGATCAGGAATCCCTGCAAGCCGTGCTACCTGTATACCATAACTTTTATTAGTGCCTCCTGGAATAAGTTGGCGTAAAAAAACTATATTATCATTATATTCTTTAACTGCAATATTAAAATTTTTAAACCTTGGTAAACTATCTTCTAATTTAATTAATTCATGGTAATGGGTTGCAAATAAAGTTTTTACACCTTTTCCATTTAGATTATGCAGATATTCGGCAACAGCCCATGCAATGCTCATCCCGTCATATGTACTGGTGCCTCTGCCTATTTCATCTAAAATAATAAGGCTGTCTTTAGTTGCATTGTTTACTATATTTGCTGTTTCTTCCATCTCTACCATAAATGTGCTTTGCCCCTGGGAAAGATTATCAAGGGCTCCAACCCTTGTAAAGATTTTATCAATAATGCATAGAGATGCCTTTTCAGCAGGAATAAATGATCCTATTTGAGCTAGGAAAGAAGTAAGTGCAACCTGGCGTAAAATTGTTGATTTTCCTGCCATATTGGGACCGGTAATAAGCAGCACCTGATTGGTTTTATTATCTAAAGATATATTGTTAGGGACATATCTTTCTTTGCTGGCTATTTTTTCGACAACAGGGTGTCTTCCTTCAACAATGGATATTAAACCATTGGAATTGATTTCAGGTTCAATATAATTGTTTTCTATGGCAAGTTTTGAAAAGCATAATAAAACATCAACCCTGGCAAGAAAAGATGCTATCTTTAATATCCCAGGCACTTTTTCTGCAATACTTTCCCTTATTTCACAAAATATTGAGTATTCCAAAGCAGACCGTTTTTCCTGGGCATTCAGTATAGTTGATTCAACTTCTTTAATTTCTTCGGTAATAAATCTTTCAGAATTTACAAGGGTTTGTTTCTTTATGTATGTTACAGGCATTCATTGAG
>Ga0256845_1003513_pt1 | contig 10568 bp, 9 predicted proteins | sample RiftiametaG_FD_189101 | JGI IMG/M metagenome (GOLD analysis project Ga0256845, IMG submission 189101) | Tube worm associated microbial communities from hydrothermal vent at the East Pacific Rise, Pacific Ocean - Riftia | ecosystem: Host-associated > Annelida > Integument > Unclassified ... | reverse complement strand
TCATTGCCGCATCCAAACGCTTCTACGGAGTAAGCGAGTTCTGCTACTACGCCCTAGCCGACGGTATAGGGGCATTGCTTTCGCGAATTAGCCCTAAAAAAGTGAAACCACCCCCTAAAAATGAACCGCAAATCTTATTGCCGGGATTTGGCTAAAAAAAATGGGGAAAGTCCTGGAAATCAACAGGGGTTGACAATTTCTTTTTATCAACAGATAAAATCCGAATAATGCCCGATATTTGATTAGAACCTGATTGTAACTTTTTCTTTTCTACATTACGTATTTCAAACTGATCAATCCGACAGCCTTGATTATACGGGACTCCTAGTTTAGGTGATAAAGCAAGAAGCGCCTTTTTGTTTTTTAGACTCTCTTTGTTGTTTATATAGCTACAAACAAAAAAACCAACTCCAACAAAAACAGCTATTAAAATAATCCATTTAAAAATCGCTTTCATATCTCTTTACCCCTCTTAACTATTTCTTTTTTACTCCAATAACATTAAATTCAAACGAAGGACCTTCTATCCGCCTTGAGATCATTGGACAAACAGGGAAAGAATCATCAGAGTACTCTTCATATCCAATCAAAATATACTGCCCTAGTTGTTTTGCCTTTTTTATCGACAAAAACCATTTCTCAAACGTTTTATCCAACGAATCATCTAAAACTAACTTCAACCGAACCGGCTCTTTAAATTTTCTGCCATTCATCTTACCTATTTCAAGGAGCGAATAAGATTGCGGACATTTATTCAATGGATTCCCAGGAACATCTATTATTTTCAACCCGTCCACCTCACATAACGTACCAAATGGAATTTTTAATTTTGGAAAAAAATGAACCAATTCACTTCTATTTTTTATGCATTTATTTTTTGCAACATAATCACAAATCAAAAATCCCAAACCAAAAGAAATGACATAACAACGAAAACAAATATACTCCTTTTCATCAAAGGGATCCGTTCACCTAAATCATTCTTATGTGTGTCTTCTCTCATAAAAACCCTTTGTTTATTCCTTGTTAATTAATTGATCGATCTCTCCGAAGAGATGTTGCTCCACATCTTTAATTCTTTTTTCATATAAACACTCTACGCAAAAACGCAACCCAATCAACTTAAAAACCCCGACCGCCTGTTTGTAACCGCAGATCTCTCGGATGGGTGCAAATCTTAAAAAAAACCGAAAAGGGGCGAAGCCTGTAAAAATTAACCCCGAAAAAAACCGTTTCGCTGCGGACACCCTCCCGCCATGCCCAAAATAACTTTTTAAAAATCCACTTAACTCAACCTGATACTCTGATCCTTTCTGTTGCAGAAGTTCAAATCAATCCTTCGGGAGCTTGCGGGTGCTGATGTTGGGGGCAACTAAGACCCCCGGTCCCGCCAGACAACCGCCCTCGCAGGACATGCATTCTAATAGGTTGTTGGCAGGGAATTTTCCCGCAGCAGCCATTTTTAGCTGGCGAAGCCCTTTCTTGTCCAGTCCGTTAATGAAGAAGGGCTTCACCTCCAGATCGGGAGCGAGCTCCCGGGCGTAGAGCTTGACGGTTTCGGTAACGCCACCATCCACGCAAAAACGCTGTGCCTCCTTCGTTGCACTTGCGGTGGCATATTCCGCTTCAGGCATCTCCGTCACTTCGACGTGTTGCGCAAGGAAGAAGGAGCCGAGTTCTTCGTAGGTTAGGACATAGTCAATGTCGTCGTTTTGGGATCCTTCAAATTTTTTAGCGATGCAGGGGCCAATGAAAACGATTTTGGCTTCCGGATGTTCTTTCCTGGCCAGCTCGGCGGTGTAGGCCATTGGAGTGCGGGTGTGGGAGACGAAGGGCAGAAATTCGGGCACCTGTTTTTTGACACTCTCGATATAGGCAGGGCAGCAGGAGGTGCCGAGCATGGGCTGGCCTTCGGCTAGTTTTTCAATCAACTCTTCTGCCTCTTTTTTTGCGGTGATGTCTGCGCCGAACGCCACTTCGTAGACTTCGTCGAAGCCGAGTTTTTTCAGCGCGCCGACGACCTGCCCAGTAGACCCGGGAAACTGGCCAACGATGGAGGGCGCCACCAGGGCAATGACTTTTGATTTCTCGAGCTTCAGGTGGCGAGCCACTCCGATGATTTCGCTGCGTTCCATAATGGTGCCAAAGGGACAGGCGCGGGTGCAACGCCCGCAAAAAATACACTGGTCGTAGTCAATCACTTCTTTGCCGGTCTCTGGATCGCGATGAATGGCGTCCACGGGGCAGGATTCCTCGCAGGGGACGGGGGAGTAGGCCACGGCGTTGAAGGGGCAGACCTTTTTGCAGATACCGCAATTCACGCAGAGTTCCTGATTGATCAGCGCTTTTCCGTTGATAACCTGAATGGCATCTTTGGGGCAGTTAATCTGGCAGGGGCGGGCGACACATCCCGTGCAAAGATCGGTAACCATGTAAGAGTTTTGCTGGCAGGAGTCGCAGGCGATGTCGATGATGGTGAGGATCTTACTCTGCGGTTTTTTCCGGTTGACGGCTTCGTAGGCGTAGCCTTCCAGGGTCTGGAAGTCGTCGTCCTGAGTTTCGACATCGATCCCCAGTGCTGTCATAAGGCGGTAGCGGGTCATGGCACGGTCTTTATAGACGCAGCAACGAACTGAAGGAGTGGTTCGGGGATGGCGGCGAATGGGGATCTGATCGATCTCTTCGAAAAGACGATCCTCGAAGAAGAGCGTGAGCAGCTCGGCCTGCAAACTTTTGCGGATATGTGAAATTTGGTTTTTTTCAATCATTGGAATGTTCTTTCTCATCAAGAGTTTGGCGAATCGCTTCAAGCAGAGTTTGCCGGGTGGCGCAGGGAATCACTATTCCGTTCACCACAGCAAAGGGGGTTTGGGGGCCGTAGTCGGTACATTCTCCCAAACAGTTAGTTGCTTCTATTTTTATTTTTTCGCGTTCCTCAGAAGATAAGTCGTTTTCAATGGAGAGCAGGTCGGCTCCGCCCATGATATAGCAGGCTGTTCCGCTACAGATTTTTACAACAACACTCATTCAGTTTCTCCCTGTTTAAAAATTAGACATACTCAATCGTTACTTTCTTAATGAATTTTTTCCGCAGAATGTTTGCAAGCTCATTCATAGCAATTCGCCGAAGCCCCATCTCCCCGGGCATATTCGGGTTTTGGTGGGCCTCGTTGATGGCCGTGCCGATCAGAAAATGCAGGTGGTCGCTTTCTAGAAGAATCTGTACCATTCGGTGCGCGGCACTTTTCCCAAGGGCTGGATCCGTCGAGTCGTCTTTGAGCAGGTTGATGGTCTTGTTGATGATCAACATGCCTTCGGTCACCAGATCCGCGCCCTTCATAATGGATCGGGGCGGAACGCCTGAGTGGATGTCTTTGATGTCTACCGTCAACACCTCGCCGATTCCTTCGGCAATGATTTGCGAGGTAGTCCCCCCTGAAACGATTTTTCGCCCTTTGAACTTTTTGAAGGTTTCTACTAGATACGGACATTTTTCCCGCTGAGAGGGCGGCCCTGTGAGCAATAGTGTGTTGCGGGATTTGCGATAATAAACGACGGCACAAGAAATATCGTCCTTCGGCGTGGTGCGATCCAGCCTTCGTGCCTCTTCAACGATTTTTCGCGCCAGCTCCTTTCCTGAAATGGAGGGCTGTTCTTCGAGGAGATTCGTGATGAATATTTTTACATTTTCTTCCCGCCAGCCCAACGGACAGGTGGAGGAGCCCATTCCGGACTGGGTTACACCATCGGAAAAAAAGACCAGCCGGTCGCCGAATCGGAGCTGGAGTTCTGAATAGAAAATTTGATTTCGTCTATGGGTGGTTTTGATCAGAGCCGCAACCCGCTCCCGCTCCAGAAACTGTCCGTCGCGCACCCACAGCAACTCGGGGTTGTCGTATTCAAGGATTTTCACCCACCCTTCCGGGCTGATATTCAACGTGGTCAGGGTGGAATAGCTGATCCCCCGTTTCGAGCAAACCGGCAAAGTCTCCATGATGGTTTGGGCGGCATGGGTTGATTCCACATCCGCCAACATGAATTTTTGGGCCATGCAGGCCGTGAGCTGGGAGAGTACATTCGCCTTTACACCGCTACCCAGGCCGTCCGCAAGCGTGGCCACCAATCGATCATCGGCGGCGCGATCCAGCAGGAACGTATCCCCGGCAACCACCTCTTTGTGCTTGTGCAGGTTATAATGGGAAACCTCGATAATCTCAGCCATCACTTATCTCCGCTCGTTTTATACGCATCCACGATTTCGTTGAGCGTAATCTCCGTTTCCGCTGCGGTCTCGCCCAACAGGAATGCAATCTTCTGCACGTTGAGGAGGTTTTGCTTAATCACCTCTTCGGCTTTTGAAATCACCACATCGCGCTTCATCGCCGGTTCGGTGATGTCCTGCACCACCAACCCCGCCAGTTGGTTCTTTTCAAAGGGGAAAATCATAACGTTGAAGATTCGTTCGTCTCTTTCGACTAGCTTCGAAATCTTCTGCCCGGCGCGCAAACAGCTCTTGATTAAATCGGAAATCGGGAAGAATTTTTCGATATTCCTCCCGGCAACCCGCTGGATGAGTTCCTCCGTGATCTCAATATCAGCCTCCACCGACAATTCGAGAAACTTGGCATTGCATTCCACCAGCTTGAGCGAACGATCCGCCACGCAAAAGGCCATAGGCGTGGCCTTCATGAACGCCTGCACCTTATTGTGGGCTTTCTTCTTCATGCTGGTAGCGCACATCTCCAGTTCGGCGCGATGCTCCAGACAGGCGACCGCAAAATTTTCGCAGGTGTCGTACCCGCACGCACCGCAGTCGATGAAGTCTGCTTCCGTGAATTTTTCGAGCGCATTCCAGATCGGTTGCTTCTCGGCTTCTGAAAAGATCCGCATCTCGACCGGCGGGCAAAATTCATAGTCCGTTTCGATGGAGTCCGGGGCATATTTTTCGATGAACTCTTCTTCCGAATAGGTCTCCAGGGACTTAAAATAGTTCGAGATTCGAAGCTTCTTGGTAATGATGGGTTGCTTGTCGAAAACCCCGGAACCGTTTATGCAGCCGCCATCGCACGCGAGAAACTCGCAAAAAAGAGTTCCGTTTCCTTCGAAACCCTCGCTCTTGAGCATGGCCTTGATGGTCTTCGTTCCGGCAAAATGAAAAAAGTCGGTGTCGGCAACGGACGAGGGTTTCATTTTTTTGATGGTTTCCACCATTCCGCCATCCAGCGGATATAACGCGCCGCCGTTGCTATGGATGGGAATAAATGCCTGGGTTTCCGGATCTTCGGAACGCACCTGTTCGATGTCGATGCCCGCCTCTTCCAGCAGGCTATTGAACTCGTCGAACGTCAGAGAAACATCCAGTAATTCCGGATGAATATCGGATTCCGCTTTCTTGGCCAGGCAGGGTCCCACGAAGACAATAGCGATATCGTCGTCGTAGATTTTACGCAACATGACACATTGCGAAAGCAGCGGGGAGAGCAGCGGGGAGAGGTTTCTCTTCAACTCCGGGTAGTATTTCATCACCAGCTGGACAAACGTGGGACAGGCGGTTGAAAAGACCGGTTGGTTCGCTTCTGCCAGCAACTTTCGCTGGAAATAGCTAACAAGTTGGGCGCCCAGCGCCGTTTCGGAGACCCCGTAGAACCCCAGCTTTTTCGCCAGGTCAATCAAGGTGGAGGCGGAAAAATAAAACTCGCCGACAAAGGCCGGAGCCACCGCCATAATCACCTTTTTTTCAGATTCTAACAGTACTCGAACACGCGCCTTATCACTCCGGTACTTCTGGGCGCCGACCGGGCAGACGGCAATGCAACCGCCGCACATGATGCAACGGTCGTCGTCGATCGAAGCATGGTTGTCGATCATGGAAATTGCTTTAACGGGGCACTTTCGCACGCACTTGTAGCAATCCTGGCAATCGTTCTCGTTGGTGTAGATGACTCCGCCCATGGTCTTTCTCCGTTCTTTATTACAACATTTTTCCAGACTCTGGAAAAAAAAGCAAGCCGCCCCCCCCTTAAACGGAGGGGCGGGAGTTGACCTACACTCCTTCGTAGGCGTTGATGTAGAGTTGCTTCAACTCGCTTATCAACGGGTAGCGCGGGTTGGCACCGGTGCACTGGTCGTCGAATGCGTCCTCTGCCAACGGGTCGAGGTTGGCATAAAAATCGGCCTCGTCCACCCCGGCTTCCCGAATGGTGGCCGGGATCCCAAGTTGAGCCTTCAAATCCTCGATTGCCTTGATGAGCAGCTTTATTTTCTGGTCGTTTGTGGTTCCGCCCAGTCCAAGATAGTCAGCAACGCGGGCGTAGCGTTCTTTCGCAGTCGGCCAACTGTATTGCGAGAAGGCAGCCTGCTTGATCGGATTGTCCGTGGCGTTAAACTTGATGACCTCGTTGATCAGCAGTGCATTAGAGAGTCCGTGCGGCAAGTGATGCGCCGCACCCAGCTTGTGCGCCATACTGTGGCAGATACCAAGAAAGGCGTTCGCAAAGCTCATTCCGGCGAGCGTCGCTGCATAGTGAACCTTTTCGCGTGCCTTGCGGTCGCCAGTGGCGTAGGACTCCGGCAAATATTTGAATAACAACCGAAGCGCTTCGAGCGCCGAGGGGTTGGTAAACTCAGTACTCACAATACTCACCATCGCTTCGAGTGCATGAGTTACCGCATCGATGCCACCATAGGCCACCAACGACTTCGGCATATCCATCACCAACTCTGGATCGCAAATGGCCATATCAGGCGTTAGGGCATAGTCGGCAATAGGGTATTTCTTCCCGGTTTTATCGTCGGTCACCACCGCGAATGGGGTCACTTCCGAACCCGTTCCACTCGTCGTCGGGATGCAGACCATCTTGGCCTTCTTTCCAAGCTCCGGAAAGGTGCAGATGCGTTTCTTGATGTCCATGAAACGCATCGCCAAATCGGCAAAACGGGTCTCGGGGCTTTCATACATCAGCCACATGATCTTGGCGGCATCCATCGGAGAGCCACCGCCGAAAGCGATAATTACATCGGGCTTGAACCCCTTCATCACCTTGAGACCCGCCTTGATGGTCGAGAGGTCTGGATCGGGCTGCACATCATAGAAGATTTCATAGTCTAGGTGGATGGCGTCCAGTGCCCTCGTCAGCTTGTCGACCAGACCAAGATCGAACAACGGCTTGTCGGTTACAATCAAGGCGCGTTGGTTTCCGGCAAGATCCTTCAGGGCGATCGGAAGGCATCCATATTTGAAGTAGATGTTTTTCGGCACATTGTACCACAGCATGTTTTCGCGGCGTTCCGCGACTGTCTTCATATTCATCAGATGTTTCACTCCTACATTTTCGCTGACACTGTTTCCGCCCCAGCTTCCGCAACCCAGTGTCAAGGAGGGTTCGAGCTTAAAGTTATAAAGATCGCCGATAGCGCCCTGCGAGCTTGGCGTATTAACCAGAATGCGACCGGTTTTCATCCGGGCGCCGAACGCAGAGATCCGGTCGTTGTTCCGTGGGTCGGTGTAAAGTGCGGACGTATGCCCAATACCCCCTTCCGCAATCAGTGCTTCGGCTTTGTCAACGGCTCTCTCAAAATCGCGGGTCTTGTAGAGGCCCAGCACCGGGCTGAGCTTTTCATAGCTGAAGGGTTCGTCTGCGCCCACCTTGGAGGCCTCCCCGATCAAAACCTTGGTATCCGCATCCACTTTGATTCCCGACAACTCGGCGATCCGCGCAGCAGACTGTCCGACAATCTCCGCATTCAAATGCCCGTCGATCATGATCGTCTCGCCAACCTTCTTCTTCTGGGTAGCCGTCAAGATGGTGGCGCCGCGTTTCGTAAATTCGGCTTTCACCGCGTCGTAGACAGAAGCCACCACCACGATGCTCTGCTCGGAGGCGCAGATCACACCGTTGTCGAAGGTCTTGGAAATCAGAATACTGTTCACGGCCGTTTTAATGCAGGAGGTCTCGTCGATAACCGCCGGCGTATTGCCCGCCCCGACTCCAAGAGCCGGCTTGCCGCTACTATAGGCCGCTTTCACCATCCCCAGACCGCCCGTGGCCAGAATCAGCGCAATATCGGGATGACTCATCAGCGCATTGCTCAAGGCCACTGACGGCGTTTCGATACAAGCAATCAAACCCTTCGGCGCTCCGGCCGCCTCGGCAGCTTCGCACACAATCCGTGCGGCCTCCGCGGTGCAGCCCTTTGCCCGGGGGTGGGGGGAGAAAATAATCCCGTTGCGCGTCTTGAGGGTAATCAATGCCTTGAAAATCGCGGTGGACGTCGGGTTAGTGGTGGGAACCACCCCAGCAATAATCCCGATCGGCTCGGCGATTTTTGTAATTCCGAAGGTTTCGTCGTGCTCCAGCACCCCGCAGGTTTTTGCACACTTGTATTTATTGTAGATGAATTCGGATGCAAAGTGGTTCTTGATCACCTTATCCTCCACAATACCCATGCGGGTCTCTTCGACTGCCATCTTGGCCAAGCTAATCCGGGCCTCGTTCGCCGCGATCGCCGCAGCGCGGAAAATGACATCCACCTTTTCCTGCGGAAATGTTGCGTATTCCTCCTGCGCCTGTTTGACACGCGCTACCATTTCTTCCAAATGGTCGTTCTTCAACTCACTCATCTTTCACTCCTTTTTCCGCACACGGCGGATTTTAATCTCATCCTATTCGATAAGAATATATCGATAACAACGGAGCGAATGTAGCCATCAACCACGCGGCGGTCAACCCTGTTTTGATATTTTTTTATCGATTGACTTTTATCGATAATATTCGCTACTGTTTTCGAGGTTATTGGAGATCTTGAATATGAATAAAACGATACAAAAGGTGGCGAGCATCCCGACGCTACAACGATTACCGCTCTATCTACGGATATTGCACAAAATGAAGAGCCATGGCGCTGAATATGCATCGGGAGCCAAGATTGCCCAAGAGCTGGGCATCGACCCCATCGTCGTGCGCAAGGATCTCGCGACGACCAGAGCGATCGGTCGCCCTCGGCTTGGTTTTCTGCTGGATGAAATCATTGTTGCCATCGAAGAATTCCTGGGCTGGTCAAACACCACCGACGCCTTTCTCGTCGGAGCAGGCCATCTCGGCACTGCGTTGCTCGGCTATCAGGGCTTCGAGCAACAGGGCCTCCATATTGTCGCCGCTTTTGACAACAATCCCAAACTTATTGGAAGAACGGTTTGCGGCACAAAGATTCTCGATGCCGAAAAACTTTCCTCCCTCGCTAAGCGCATGCATGTACAGATTGGAATCCTCACCGTCACCGCTTCGGTTGCACAAAAAATGGCCGACGAGATGGTCTCCGGCGGCATTCGAGGAATCTGGAACTTTACCCCCACCGTGCTGAACGTACCATCCCACATAATCCTTCAACGCGAAGACCTAGCCTCCAGCCTAGCCGTCCTGTCGCATCGGCTCATTCAAAAGAACCGAAAAGGGGTCCCCCTGAAATAACCCCAGTTTAATGGACGCCCGAAAGGAGATGTCCAATGACAACAAGAAAATATACACAGTACACGAAAGAGTTCAAATTAGAGACCATTCGCCTCGCGGATGAGTCAAATAAACCCGTTGCTCAGATTGCCCGAGAACTCGGGATTCGCCGCCCAATCGACGCACAAACCCAGCCGTGAAGAATGGGCATTTTCTTTCTTTTTTCTCGCATCCAAACGGTTCGTAATGCAATAATCTCTTCTTGTTATTTCTTGAGTACACAAAAAAACTAAACCACATCAAATCCCTATTATGAACGAACAACCTAACAATCCGCTCCATGGAATTACTTTGGAAAAACTGCTGATTAAATTAGTCGATCACTACGGCTGGGAGACTCTTGGCGGAATTATCGATATTCGTTGTTTTAATTGGGAACCCAGCATCAAATCCAGTCTAAAATTCCTACGTAAAACCGATTGGGCTCGCACAAAGGTAGAAGAGCTTTATCTGGACCTGATGGAAGAATAAAAAAATAGAGGGCGCTCGAGACGCCCGATTCTCCGTGAAAATTTCCGGGGTGAATCCTTTATTTAACCCGCTTAATAAAGACGGTTCCGAAGGAGTGGGCTTTTCGTTCGCCGTATACAAGGGCTTTAATTTTGTAGGAAGCGCCTGTTTCATAATTTTTAATGACTACAGTGTATCCATTTTTTCGGCTTCGGCGACCAGTTTTCCCAATGTGTTTGTCTTGAGCAACAACTTTTCGATCGTTTTGCAGCACCGTGATTTCATTAATGATTAGGGAATCGCGTCCTTTGGTGTAGACAAAGGTGATTCGATATTTTCCGTTTTTGTTGATTTTTCCGGTGGCATCTACAATAAATTTTTTAGCTTTTTCTTTTCCAATATTTTTGGGATTCCACGTCCCAATTTTTTCGCCATATTTTGCTTCAAGTGCTTTGGACGCATTTTGGTAGGTAAAAATAAGGCTGCGTTTATTAAAGGCAAAAGTAGCGGTTTTGAATACTTGATCCAGTTTCACTTTTAACGGCTTATTCAACTCGGGAGAGGTTTCGAGCGGATCGGTTCCGTCGAGCGTGTAACGAACAACACCGCCTT
>Ga0256845_1003512_pt1 | contig 10568 bp, 6 predicted proteins | sample RiftiametaG_FD_189101 | JGI IMG/M metagenome (GOLD analysis project Ga0256845, IMG submission 189101) | Tube worm associated microbial communities from hydrothermal vent at the East Pacific Rise, Pacific Ocean - Riftia | ecosystem: Host-associated > Annelida > Integument > Unclassified ... | reverse complement strand
TGGCGCAAGGTTCTGTAAAAGAAACGTCATACAACATGTTTTCAGTTTTTTCAGTTGCAGCAATTACTTTTATACCTGATGCTTGCATGTAAAAGACAGCATCTTTGATGTGGTCTACTTTACAAATAGGCACTTTAAATGCAGCACCAGCAGAAGTTTTTATAGTTTCTGCATTTACAGGAGCGCTTCCATCTTTTTGAATAATGATTCCGTTAACACCAGTACATTCTGCAGTTCTAATTACGGCACCAAAATTTCTAACATCTGATAGTTGATCTAACAATAAAAATAACGGAGTTTTGTTTTTTTCTAATGTAGTTTGAATCAGCTCATCTAAATCATAAAAATCAATTGGGGAAATTTGTGCAACAGCTCCTTGGTGATTATTGTATTTAGATAATCGATCTAATTTTTCGACAGGAACATTACTTGTAGAAATACCATTAGCTTTTATTAAACCATTTAACTCAGAGAATAGGTCTCCTCTTAATTCTTTTTGTAAATAGACTTTACTAATAGTATTGCCACTATTTATTGCTTCAATAATAGCTCTAATTCCAAACACTGTTGATGTTTTATTTTCCATGTTGCAAATGTACTTGATTTTATATATAGCGAATATAAATATGATAAAGAATAGTGTTTATAAATTTATAAGAAACAAAAAAAATCCGAGATATTATTCTCGGATTTTTTTAAAATTATTTTAATATAGTCTTTATTATTTATTTTGGTCAGTTATATTAGGGTTGTCTGTTAACTCTCTTTGGGGAATTGAGAAAGTTAGTCTAGGATCATTATAAGAAAATGACTGACCTGCTCTGTTTAAATGATTAGTCCCTCTAGTGTTAGTCAGTTTTCTTCTTTTCATTAATAAATAACTTTTACCCTCTGCTAGTAATTCAATTTTAGTTTGGAAAACAACCTCATCAATAAGTGCTTGTCCAGACAAGGCGTCTATATATGCATAATCAGTAGCATTATCAAAACGTTTTTCTAAAAGGTTTTTAAGTGTAGTTCTTGCTGTACCATCATCTCCTTCAACAGCAGACATTTCAGCTGATAATAAATACATCTCAGCAACTCTCATATAAATATAATCATCTGTTATAGGTTTTTGACCAAACCGTTTCAAAGCTAAATTATAAAACTTTCTTGCAGGTATTAAAGGAAAAAGACCTTCATCAAAACTGCCATCAGAATAAGCTTTACCAAATTGTTTTTTTCTTATATCATTAGCATTAATTTGATCGTATAAACCTCTATCAATTCCTCTATTATTACCAACAGCTTGGTAAGAGTAAGTATAATAATCCATAAAACCATGCCAAGAAACTAATCCTAAATCATTAGCATCAGTAAGGTCAAATCCCCACATCCATCCAGAAGTAGTTAGTGATGTAAAACCGCCAGTAACTTCACTCTTGCTCATTAATGTAAATTTACCTGAATTAATTACTTCATCAGCTAATTGTTTTGCAAGAATATTTTTACTACTTTCTCCTATAGAAGCATAAACATAAGCAAGTAAACCTTTTGCTACACTTTGACTCATAAAGGCTTTGTTAGGTCTGCTATAATTAGCCATAAGATCGATAGCAGATGTTAAATCAGAAATCATTAAGTCATATACTTCGCTCATTTTACTTTTAGGTTGAGCTGCTTGACTTGGTTCTGTATATATAGGTAAAATAGATTTATCAGCTTCATATTCCAAAGCATAATATTGAGAGAGATAAAAATATGCAAATGCCCTTAAAGCTTTTGCTTGTCCCATAACTCCTTTTAAGTCATCTGATGCAGGTACTGCATCATTACCTCCAGCACCATCTATAATCAGGTTAGCACTTTTAATAAGTTTGTAATAAAACCTCCAAGCGGTATAATTTGGTATTTGTATTGATGGGTCAACAGTCTGCAAAAGATTAGCAAAAGAAACAAATCTATTATATGCTCCAGTAACTTGAGCTAAATCGCTCGATAAAATATCGCTCATCATATCAAAAGATTTATGGCCAAAATCTTCTTGATGTTCAGTTCCTGCAATATAAGGAGTTACCATTTGATTGTACACTCCTCTTAAAGTAGCAGCGGCCAATTCAGGATTTATTTCTGAACTATCACCGAAATCATCTACAGAAATAAAATCAGTAGGTCTTTCATCTAAAAAATCTTCACTACATGAAGTAATTATTAGAATAGCAGCAAATATGCTAAATATTAGTTTTATTTTTTTCATTATTATATGTTTTTAAAGTTTAATTCGAACACCCAATGTGTAAGATGTTATTGGATTATAAGTATATCTACCCGATGTACCAGTAACAGAAGTGGTTGGGTTATATCCAGTTCTATTAGAAATAAGGAATAAGTTGTCTCCAGATAGCCAAACATTTAATCCAGCAACGCCTATTTTTTTAGCTACAGTATTTGGTAAATTATACCCTAACCTAAGGTTACTTAAAGCTAAATAATCTGTACTTGTGATAAATCTTGAAGAAGTCCCATTAACTCTAATATTTTCATTAGAATACAATCTAGGTACCTCTGTTATATCTCCTGGGTTTTTCCAGCTATTTCTTTGGTCAATATGAAGACTTGAAGAACCTGCTTTACCATTGCTCATAAGATTTGCATATTGAGCATCATATCCATAACCTCCTATGCTATATGCTAGTTGTGCACTTAAAGAAAAAGCTTTGTATGAAGCATTAATTCTAAAAGCTCCTCTAACAGTAGGTATTAATGACTTGTTAATATATTTTTTTGTTGCATCACCATAAGTAGATGTTAATCTTTGTTGAGTGGCTTGTCCTGGGTTTTCAGACTGATATACAACTAAGTCTGTGATACCTTCACCAGCGTCATATTGATTGTTGTTGTTCTCATCTACCCAATGTTCTGTCCATTGTGGGTCTCCGTTAGCTTCATTAACTCCTGCCCATTCTCTAATATAAAAGTCATAGATACTCCTGCCTTTAGAATGTCCATACCTATCAGAAATATTGATTGGCTTTGGTTTTCCTGTTGCATTTTCAATAGGCATTTTTGTAACCTCATTATCAAATATTTCTCCATTTATAGAAACAGATAATTTGAAGTCTTCTTTTTTAAATAGGTGACCAGTTAAATCAAACTCTAACCCTTTATTTAATAATTCACCATCATTTGTTCTAATTATAGCATCACCAGTTGATGGCCCTAGTCTTTTATTAACAAACAAATCAGTTGTTTTCTTTATGTAGTAATCTACACTAGCTTCAATTCTTCCATCAAATAATTCAAATTCTATACCTGTTTGAAATTGATTACTACTTTCCCAAGTAATATTTGGGTCAACTACTGCTCTTGTTGGTAATGAAGGCTGGCCTAATAAGTTTTCAACATTAAAACCTGCTTGTCCTTGATAAAACTTATCACCTTGATCTCCAAGCACACCATAACTTACTTTAAGTTTTAAGTAGTTTAATATTTCTGAAGAACTTAAAAAATCTTCTTTACTAACAATCCACCCAGCACTTGCAGACCAAAATGTTCCCCATTTATTTTTGTAAAATCTAGAGGAGCCATCTCTTCTAATTGTACTTGAAAAGTAATATTTACTATTATAATTATAGTTAAGTTGCCCAAAGTAACTTTCTAATGTAGATTTATTAGTAAAACCTGAAGAAACACCGTTTTGATCAATATAATTGCTAGGGTTAAGAGCTGCATCAGGATTCAAGTTAACAATTCCTTTTCTATTTAAGTCGTAAAAACTATTAGAATATTCATTTGTTTCATGAGCTATAAATGCGTCCATACTATGGTTATCACCAAAACGTTTCTTATACCTTAAAATTTGATTAAAGTTTTGTCCAATAATCCTTCTTTGTCGTAGAAATAAAGAACCTCCTAGAGCAACACCCGCACTTCCTTGAAGAGAATTTCTAGTTCGACCTAAGTTTGAATCACTAGAGTTTATACCATATGAGGTTTCAAAAGTTAATCCTTCAAATAAATCCGCTACAAGATTTATGTTGGCATTTAAAGAGCTTGTTGTAGTTTTATCAATATTATAAATAGCCTCACCCACACCATTGTAAGTAGCTGAAAAACCTCTAGAATTACCTGCAACATTATCTGCAAAATCATACAAAGGTTGTCCAGTGTTTTCATTATAAACAATGTTACCAGCTGTATCTCTTAAAAATAGTGAGTATATAGTAGGCGTATAATCTAACATATACTGAACAACTCCACCGCCATAACCGGTTGCATCGTTATTTTCACTGTAGGCATAACTTATGTTTGTACTCGCCTTAAGCCAATTAGTTGCTTTTGTAGATAGGTTAAGTCTAGTAGAATACCTATCATATTGAGATTCTCTAATATAACCTTCATCATTAAGGTAACCTAAAGAGAAATAATGTGTTGTTTTTTCATTTCCTCCAGCAATTTTAAAATTGTATTCCTGTCTTATGCCATTTCGATATCCTAAATCAGCCCAATCATTTGGTGAGAATTTTCTAGTTACTCCACTTTTAACCATACCTGTAGTTACATCAATAAGATCAGAAGTGTTAGTTACATTCCACATATTGTATAAAGGAGCAATACCCTTGGTACCATCAAAAAGCTGATTTAAAGCATCCTGTGTAGGGGTTGATGAACCATTAAATTCAGCAGTGTTTTTAAGCTGATTATAGACAAGTCCGATATACTCTTCTTCATTATTAATCAAATCATAGTTGGCTAATGAACGCATATTGATGGTTGTTTTAGAGTCAAATTCAATATAACTTTTACCAGATTTACCACTTTTTGTTGTAATTAATATTACTCCATTAGCACCCCTAGACCCATAAATAGCAGTTGCAGCTGCATCTTTTAAAATGGTGGTATTTGCAATATCAGAGGGATTAACTGAATTAACACCTCCTGAAAATGGAACGCCATCTACAACATAAAGAGGATCTCTATTACCTTCAATAGAACTAAATCCTCTAATTCTTATCTTTGCTCCAGCTCCTGGTTTACCTGATGTTCTTGTCACAGAAACACCTGATGCTTCACCAGCTAATGCTTGAGCAATGTTGGAAACAGATTTAGCATCAATGTTTTCTGATTTTACAACTTTTGCAGTACCAGTAAAAGATTGCCTTGTTGTGGTAGAATACCCAACAACAACAACTTCATCTAAAATCGCAAAAGACTCCTCCATAACTACATCTATAGTATTAGAAGTTCCAATCGTACGTTCAACTGGCTTAAGGCCTATATAAACGTAGGTTAATACAGCTCCTACACTAGCATTAATTGTGTAGTTACCATCAAAATCAGATTGCGTACCATTAGTTGTACCTTTTACAATAATATTAACTCCAGGCAACGGCATTCCAGATTGATCTGAAATTATTCCCGAAATTGTTTTTTCCTGTGCAAAGGTCATTTGCACAACAAACGCTAGTAATAGCGTTAAAATTCTACTAAACTTTGTTTTCATTTTGTATTTATTTGAATTAGTCAATGCCAAAAATCTTAATAAAATCTTAATAAAACAATAAATAATGGTTAAAATTTGCTTTTTTTTTCTTTAATTTTTAAGAAATTGGTAAAAAAAGCGTTAAAAATCGGCTATTAAGCTTAAATGAATTTTAGAATTTGAAAATTTAAATTTTTGATTTTTACTCTTTCCATTGGCATAATTGAATTTAAACAAACCCGCTTTAGTAAATAAACCAAAACCAAAACCATATCCAAAAAGTTTTTCTTTGGTATTGATAATTTTGTTTTCAAAATAGGCGGCGTCAATTATAGTGTGTATATAAATATTATTATTTAGCTGAAATCTATATTCTGTATTAAGAACCCCAAATAGAGAAGATGATAAACTATTTTCTTCAAAACCTCTAACAGAATTAATCCCACCAAAAAGTAGTAATTCATTTTCGAAATAGGTATCGGAAATTAAAGTTGAGCTGTTTACTCCTAAAAAAACACTATTCTTTTTGTTGAAATTAAAAATTTTAAAAGCATCAATGGTTAAGTAGGATTGTTTTTCGGATGAATTTGTTAGTTTGCGTTTGCCAAAATTTGTTTCAAAGTATAATTTAGAATTAATTGGGAATAGAAAATTATAAGATTGTGGTTTTAAAAATTGATATGCAAAAGAAAAGTAAGTAGAATTATAGTCAGTTATTGATGATGAGATATTCTCAGACAATAAGTTGTTTGATTCTTTTGATGAAACCCCAACATAAACTTTATGTTTAGAATTTATTTGATAATGTAATTTAGCAGATTGGTTTACTGTTGTGTATGAAGAGTCTTTTTTAAAAATACGCAATTGCAAATCTATGCCAATTGGAGATTTAAATAAATAAGGTAAGGTTGAATTGATTTCAAATGTTTTTTGGTCGTTTACATTGCTTTTATATAAAAACCTAAAAGTTTCCCCAAAATTCAAATTATTAGTTAAGTTTAAATTTAAATAACCCTCGAATTCTAATTTATTGGTTTCTTCATTGGTTCCAAAGCCTAAAAAGCCATCAAATGAATTGCTTTTAGATTTTTCAAGATATATATATAAGGTAGTAGAATCTTTTGAAAATAAAACTTCAGGTGATTTAACTTGATTTGCAAACCTAAGGTCATTTAATTGGTCGGTTTTCTTTTTTATAATATTTAAATCGAAAGTTTGAGATGACTTTATTTTTAAATAATGCTTTAAATAAGAGCGTGGAAATTTTTCGTAGCCTTTTATTACAATATTATTAATGATTCTTTTCTGTTTAGTTGATTCAATTAATAAATCGGCTTTTAAATTTGAATCATCAACAATTTCAATATTTGATAACTGTAATTTTGAAAACGGAAAGCCATCTTCTGTAATTTTAGAATTAATAAAGTTTAAAGCTTTTTCTACACCATCAAAAGATAATTCAAAATAATCATCAAAAACAGTGTTTGAAATTAAGTTTAAAACAGAAGTATCAATACTTGTTTTGTCATAATATATATATATGGTGTTGTATTTCTTTTTTAAATAAACTTTTGCTGTGAATAATGAATCGTTTTTCTTTTCAATTTTAGAGAAGTTATTTTCAATGTATCCTATTTTATAAAGTATTTTTTGAAACGAATCAATTTCATTTTTAATTGAGATATAATCGTTATGTGTTTTTAGGTAATTTAAAGAATCGATTATTTTGGTTTCAAATTCATTCTTACCTGAAATTTTTAGCTTCAAGTTTTGGCTATTTACTTCCGTAGAAAAAAGCATATATATAATAAGGAGTAAAAAGGAAGTTTTTTGCACGTTATAATTTACTATAATATTATGTAAATCTAACGGAAAACAAGCACTTATAATATGGCGTTTTAAGTTATTTTTAAATTCTCTTAAAAATTAATGTTTTAGGGTTTGAAATATTCATTTTAATCTCTACCTTTGCAGCCCTCTTAGAAGAGGATTAAAAAATTATATATAAATATATATGCCAACAATTTCACAATTAGTACGAAAAGGAAGAGCCAAAATAACCAAGAAGAGTAAATCGGCTGCTTTAAATTCGTGTCCACAAAGACGTGGTGTGTGTACTCGTGTTTATACAACAACACCTAAAAAACCTAACTCAGCAATGCGTAAGGTAGCAAGGGTTCGTTTAACGAACGGAAACGAGGTTAATGCATACATTGGCGGCGAAGGTCACAATTTACAAGAGCACTCGATAGTATTGGTTAGAGGTGGAAGGGTAAAAGATTTACCAGGAGTTAGATATCACATTGTACGTGGTGCTTTAGACACAGCAGGTGTTTCAGGTAGAACGCAACGTAGATCTAAGTATGGTGCAAAACGCCCTAAGAAGTAATTTAAAACTTTAAGAAGAAGACATGAGAAAAAGAGCAGCAAAAAAGAGACCGCTTTTACCAGATCCAAAATTTAACGATCAGTTAGTAACTCGTTTCGTTAATATGATGATGTGGGATGGTAAAAAGTCTGTAGCTTTTAAAGTATTCTATGACGCAATCGCTATTGTAGAAGAGAAAAAAACTGACGAAGAAAAAACAGCTTTAGAAATATGGAAAGATGCTTTATCAAACGTTATGCCTCACGTAGAAGTGCGTAGTCGTAGAGTTGGTGGTGCAACATTTCAAATTCCAATGCAAATTCGTCCAGATCGTAAAGTATCAACTGCAATGAAATGGCTTATTAGCTTTTCACGTAAAAGAAACGAAAAATCTATGGCAAATCGTTTAGCTGCTGAAATCTTAGCTGCAGCTAAAGAAGAAGGAGCTGCTGTTAAGAAGAAGACAGATACTCACAAAATGGCAGAAGCAAACAAAGCATTCTCTCACTTTAGATTTTAGGAAATGGCAAGAGATTTAAAATTTACTAGAAATATAGGTATTGCCGCACATATTGATGCAGGAAAAACTACTACTACAGAGCGTATTCTTTATTATACAGGTGTTTCTCATAAAATAGGTGAAGTGCACGATGGTGCTGCAACTATGGACTGGATGGAGCAAGAGCAAGAAAGAGGTATTACAATTACTTCTGCTGCTACAACTTGTGAATGGAAATTCCCAACAGAGAATGGGGATTCTACACCTGATACAAAAGAATATCACTTTAATATAATTGACACACCTGGTCACGTAGATTTTACGGTTGAAGTAAATCGTTCATTACGTGTGCTTGATGGTTTAGTATTCTTATTTAGTGCAGTTGATGGTGTTGAGCCACAATCTGAAACTAACTGGAGGTTAGCTGATAACTATAAAGTGCCAAGAATAGGTTTTGTTAATAAAATGGATCGTCAAGGATCTGATTTTTTAGGTGTTTGTCAACAAGTAAAAGACATGTTAAAGTCTAACGCAGTGCCAATCGTTTTAAATATTGGTGATGAAGAGGATTTTAAAGGTATTATTGATTTGGTTAAAAACCGAGCAATAGTATGGCATGAAGAAGGAATGGGAGCAACATTTGATGTTATCGATATTCCGGAAGAATTAAAAGAAGAAGCTCGTAAATACCGTGCGTTACTTATTGAAGAAGTAGCAACTTACGACGAGAATCTTTTAGAAAAATTTATGGAAGATGAAGATTCTATAACAGAAGAAGAAGTGCATGCTGCACTTCGTGCTGCTGTTATGGATATGGCTATTATTCCTATGGTTTGTGGTTCTGCTTTCAAAAATAAAGGTGTACAATTTTTATTAGATGCTGTATGTCGTTATTTACCATCTCCAACTGATAAGGAAGGAATAGTTGGTACAAATCCAGATACTGGTGAAGAAATAATGCGTAAGCCAAGTGTTGATGAACCATTCGCTGCATTAGCATTTAAAATTGCTACCGATCCTTTTGTAGGGCGTTTAGCGTTTTTTAGAGCATATTCTGGTCGTTTAGATGCAGGTTCGTATGTTTTAAATAATCGTTCAGGTAAAAAAGAACGTATTTCTCGTATCTATCAAATGCACGCTAACAAACAAAATGCAATTAGTTATATAGAAGCTGGAGATATTGGAGCTGCTGTTGGATTTAAATCTATAAAAACAGGAGATACACTTTCAGATGTAAAACATCCTATTGTTTTAGAATCTATGGACTTTCCAGATCCAGTAATTGGTATCGCGGTTGAGCCTAAAACTAAAGCAGATGTTGATAAATTAGGTATTGGCTTAGGTAAATTAGCTGAAGAAGATCCTACATTTACAGTGCGTTCAGATGAAGCTTCAGGACAGACTATTATTTCTGGAATGGGTGAACTTCATTTAGATGTTATTGTAGATCGTTTACGTCGTGAGTTTAATGTTGAAGTAAATCAAGGTCAACCACAAGTAGAATATAAAGAGGCTATTACACAAGCTGCTGATCATAGAGAAGTTTATAAGAAACAATCTGGTGGTCGTGGTAAATTTGCTGATATTGTATTTACAGTAGAACCGGCTGATGAAGGAGAAACTGGACTTCAGTTTAAATCTGTAATTAAAGGTGGTAATGTTCCTAAGGAATTTATCCCTTCAATTGAAAAAGGATTTAAAATGGCTATGCAAAATGGTCCTTTAGCAGGATATGAAATTGATTCAATGAAAGTAACATTGAGAGATGGGTCTTACCATGATGTGGATTCAGATCAATTATCATTCGAATTAGCTGCAAAACTTGGATTTAAAAATTCTGCAAAAGCTGCAAAAGCAGTAATAATGGAACCTATTATGAAACTTGAGGTAATTACACCTGAGGAAAATATGGGTGATATTGTTGGAGATTTAAATAGAAGAAGAGGTCAAGTAAGTGATATGGGAGATAGAGCTGGTGCAAAAACTGTGAAAGCTACTGTTCCATTATCAGAAATGTTTGGTTATGTAACTACTTTAAGAACATTATCTTCAGGTCGTGCAACATCAACAATGGAATTTTCACATTATGCTGAAACGCCTTCAAATATATCTGAAGAAGTAATAAAAGCAGCTAAAGGAGAACAATCTTAAAAAGTTAAGAAAATGAGTCAAAAAATTAGAATAAAATTAAAGTCTTACGATTATAACTTAGTAGATAAATCTGCTGATAAGATTGT
>Ga0256845_1003511_pt1 | contig 10573 bp, 8 predicted proteins | sample RiftiametaG_FD_189101 | JGI IMG/M metagenome (GOLD analysis project Ga0256845, IMG submission 189101) | Tube worm associated microbial communities from hydrothermal vent at the East Pacific Rise, Pacific Ocean - Riftia | ecosystem: Host-associated > Annelida > Integument > Unclassified ... | reverse complement strand
CGCGTGATGCATTGAATTCTCTTCCCATATTCTAATTCTCCTGCCCATACTTGGTAATCGTTTATTCTACGAAAACGTTGCAATAAATCGACATCAGAGCAAAAAAAATGTGTCTGACACCCCTGACACCCCTGACGCCCTTCAAGGGGGATCGATCCAGCAATCTGATAGCCGGTGGCTTCGCTTCGGCGCAACAAAGTGCCCAGCGTGCCTGTTTGTTTACTCGTTTTGTGATGCTTCCTACGAATTTAAAACTCTCTTCAAAATAACCAAGCTGTTTCATGGTCGTCACAGTTTTGTAACGGGGCATCTCTATTATTTAGGCAGCTAACGAAAGGAGCTACCTAAATGAACCTGTTTTTAAAAGTGAATGTTTTTGTTGCCGCTGTTTTGTTTTTGATTGCGTGCGGGGAAAAAAATCCACCGAAGGTTACGCAAAAAAGTGACGAGGCACTTGAGACTCTTAATGAGGAAGCACCCAAAGAGGTGCTTATCAATGGGGCAGGGGCTACCTTTCCCTATCCTGTTTATTCCCAGTGGGCATATGCATATCACAAAGAAAGTGGTGCCAAGCTCAACTACCAGTCCATCGGATCCGGCGGAGGCATCGCACAGATTAAGGCCAAGGCGGTGGACTTTGGTGCCTCGGATGCGCCTCTCAAAGCTCACTATCTCGATACGCTAGGGCTTGTTCAGTTTCCAATGGTCATGGGTGGGGTTGTCCCGGTAATTAATGTTGAAGGTGTTGAGCCCGGTGCACTCAAGCTAACCAGCGAGTTGTTGGCCGACATATTTCTTGGAAAAATCACCGTCTGGAATGACAAGCGGATCAAAGATTCAAATCCAAGGCTCACTCTTCCAAATCAAGCCATAGCGGTAGTTCACAGGGCGGACGGCTCGGGGACTACGTGGATCTTTACCAATTATTTAGACAAAATATCTACTCAGTGGCACGAGAAGGTCGGCACCGACAAGGCAGTTGACTGGCCGGTGGGAATGGGCGGCAAGGGCAACGAAGGTGTCGCCGCTTATGTCCAGCGTATAAAGGGTTCCATAGGCTATGTGGAGTATGCCTACGCAGTCCAGAACAAAATGACCCACGTAAAGCTGCTCAACAAATCGGGGCATTTTGTAGATCCCACCAGCGAGTCTTTTCAGGCAGCCGCAGCTAATGCTAACTGGGTTGGAACTCCCGGGTTTTATATTGTCCTGACAGATCAGCCCGGCGAAAAAAGTTGGCCCATTACCGGCGCAACCTTCATTTTGATGCACCAAAAACAGGAGCATCCAGACATAGCCAAGGCCGCTTTAAAGTTCTTTGACTGGTGCTACAAGCACGGTGCGTCAAAAGCCAGGAAGCTTCACTATGTTCCCATGCCAGAGGCTGTCGTGAATGTTGTTCGTAAAATCTGGCGCGATAAAATCACCTCCAAAGATGGCGACCCTGTTTGGAAATAAACGCATATGCCCACCACTATTAAACCAGCAAAAAAAACAGCCGCCCACAAAAATAAAAAGGGCGACACGATCTTTAAAGCAGCCGCAATTGGCGCCGGAGGGCTTGTGCTGATGCTGATGGCGGGACTTTTTATAGAGTTACTTAGCAATTCGTATCTCGCCATTCAAAAATTTGGTTTGACATTTTTAGTCTCTGACGCCTGGAATCCGGTAACAGAAAAATTTGGAGCCTTAAGCAGCGTTTACGGCACAATTGTCTCTACCTTGATAGCTATAGTCATCGCCGTTCCTTTATCTCTTATGACGGCGCTGTTTTTAGTGGAGCTTGCTCCTCCGTTTATTGCAAAGCCCGTCGGTGCCGCCATCGAGTTACTTGCGGCGGTGCCGAGCATAATTTTTGGAATGTGGGGGCTTTTTGTATTTGCCCCGTTCATGGCCGACCATGTGCAACCTTTGCTAAAGAATGTGTTTGGTTTTTTGCCACTGTTTTCCGGCCCGCCCATGGGTATTGGTTTTTTGACTGCTGGCATAATTTTAGCGCTGATGATCCTGCCGTTTATTACTTCGGTTATGCGGGATGTCTTCACCATGGTTCCTCCAATTGTAAAAGAGGCCGCCTACGGCATGGGTTCCACCACATGGGAAGTCACCGGCAAGGTGACTGTCAAATACGGGTTTTCTGGGCTCCTTGGTGCAGTGTTCATGGGACTTGGCAGGGCCGTGGGAGAGACCATGGCGGTAACTTTTGTAATTGGCAACAATCACAATATCTCAGCATCGTTGTTTGCGGCGGGCAACAGCATCGCCTCTACACTGGCCAACGAATTCACCGAAGCCTCCAAGCCCATGTATCTGAGTTCTCTTGTTGCGCTGGGCCTTGTGCTGTTTGTTCTCACTCTTGTTATTCAGATAGGTGCGCAGTTTTGGATAGCCAAAGTGGCCAAGCGTGCCGGAGGTGGACTATGAAACCCAGGCGGGCAATCAGGCGAAAAATAACTGACAAAATTATCAACGGATTCGCCACCGTCTCTGCTTTACTGGGGATATTTGTCCTTGGATGGATTCTTTTAGAGGTAGGCACCAGGGGTATTGCTGCACTGAACTGGGAGTTCTTTACGGCGCTTCCGACACCGCCGGGGGTAGCTGGCGGCGGCATGGCAAACGCTATAGTCGGCACGTTGATAATCACTGCATTAGCCACTGTCATGGGAGTGCCCATAGGAATAATGACCGGCGTTTATCTTGCCGAGGTGGGCAAGGGAACCCGACTCGCAGCGGTCGTTCGTTTTACCATCAACGCAATGATGGGGATTCCCTCTATTATTATCGGACTTTTTATTTACACAATTGTCGTGCTGCCCATGCAGCATTTTTCGGGGATAGCCGGTGCCTTTGCGCTGGCGATGATCATGCTTCCGGTGGTGGCTGGAACAACCGAAGATATGCTCAACCTTGTTCCAAACGCGCTAAGAGAATCTGCCCTGGCCTTGGGGCTTCCAAGGTGGCAAGTTACTTTTGCGGTGGTTTTTCGTGCGGCCAAATCCGGCATGATCACCGGGGTGCTACTGGCCGTCGCCCGGGTCAGCGGCGAGACTGCACCGTTGCTCTTTACCGCCTTAAACAGCACCTATTGGCTCAGCTCTATAAATGAACCAGTCTCAAATCTCACTGTCACCATCTTCAGTTACGCCATGTCACCGTATGCAGATTGGCAACAGGCTGCCTGGGGTGCGTCGTTGTTGATCATGATCTCTGTACTGCTGGTAACTGTTTTTGCCCGATCTGTTTTTAAGGAAAAGAAAAAATGAAAACTAAAATCTCAACGAGAGGTCTCAATTTTTTTTACGGAGATCAGCAGGCCCTGTTTGATAACAATCTGGACATTGCCGAAGGTAAAGTGACCGCTATCATCGGCCCCTCCGGTTGCGGTAAGTCAACTCACATTCGTGCATACAATCGAATCTTTGAGCTTTATCGAGATCAGCGCACCGAAGGGGAGATTCTTTTGGATGGAGAAGATCTCCTCGCTATCGGGCTCGACATAATCGAACTGCGCCGCAAGGTGGGAATGATTTTTCAAAAGCCTACACCGTTTCCCGTTACAGTGTTTGAAAACGTAGCCTACGGTTTAAAAATGCACTACCGGATGTCGCGATCACAACTGCACAATCGCGTACGCAAAGCCCTTGAAGCGGCTGCTTTGTGGGACGAAGTTAAAGACAAACTTGGCAAACCCGGCATGGCACTTTCGGGAGGGCAGCAACAGCGTCTTTGTATTGCCCGGGCCATCGCCGTGGAACCGGAGGTATTGCTCATGGACGAACCCACCTCGGCGGTTGATCCGGTGGCCACCGCCCGAATCGAAGAACTGGTGGAATCTTTTAAAGGCAAATACACAGTAGTCATAGTTACTCATAATATGCAGCAAGCTGCTCGAATCTCCGATTTTACCGCCTTCTTTTTTGAGGGAAAAATAGTCGAATTTAACAAAACATCAAAAATTTTCACCAACCCAAAAAACAAGCAAACCGAAGACTACATAACTGGCAGGTTTGGTTAACCGACAAAGAAAAACAGGTATAAAAATGGTTCAACATTCGCTGCTCGCCAAAGAAATTACAAAGCTTAAAAGGCAACTGCTGGCAATTGGTAACCAAGTGGCTGAAAATCTGACCGACGCTGTGAGCGCCGTAGAAAAAAAAGATGCTGCTTTTGCCAGATCAATCTCCGAGCGAGATCGCAAAATAGATCAGATGGAAGTGGATTTGGAGGAAGAATGCTTGAAAGTGCTTGCCCTCTACCAGCCGGTTGCCATCGATCTGCGCTTTATTGTAACGGTGCTAAAAGTGAACAATGATCTGGAGCGAATAGGCGACCTGGCCGCCAATATCGCCGACCAAGCTGAAATGCTAGCCTCTTTGCAAAACGTGAACATTGTTTTTGATTTTGCCCAAATGGCTCAAAAATCCCAGGCAATGTTCACCTCCAGCCTAAATGCCCTTATAAACACCAACGTCGGATCGGCACACAAAGTAATAATCGCCGACGACGAAATCGACGAACTCCACAAACAAATGTACACGCAAGTGGAAGCTGCAATAGCTCGCGATCTTGCAGGCACCAAAATCTACATAATGCAAATAGGTCTATCCAGATCCCTGGAGCGAGTAGCCGACTTAGCCACCAACATTGCCCAGGATATAATCTACCTGTCCACTGGTGAGATCGTAAGGCATTAATCCCCACATCGTGGTTCAGCGCATTTACTTATTGTCAATTATTGTACGGTGCTGTGTTTCCCGATCAACGACAGGGAGAAGTATCTCAAAATTAGTACCTTCACCAAGGGAACTTTCCACAATCACAGCACCGTTGTGTCCACGTACAATGCCCAACACTGCAGCTAGCCCCAACCCGCGACCGGTAAATTTTGTGGTAAAAAATGGATCAAAGATCTTTAAACGGGTTTTCTCGTCCATTCCTTCACCGTCATCACAAACACAAATCGAAACGTAGATACCTTCTTTCAAACTATCATCCAGGTGATAACTAGACAGATATTTTCGATCACAGATTATATGATTTGTAACGACAGTAATAATGCCACGGTTATCACCTATGGCCTCCGAAGCGTTGATAATAAGATTCATTATCACTTGACGTATCTGAGTCGAGTCTACGTAAACTAACGGCAAAGAATCTTCGAGACGCACATCGAAGACAACTTCATCGGAGATCAATGCCGACAGGAGATGCTTCATCTCTTTTATCAAGTCGTTTAAACAGATTCTTTCAACTATAAACTTACCCTGGCCGGAGTATGCCAGCATTTGTCTAACGAGATCTGCCGCACGGTTGGCGGAGTGCTTAATGTTTTGCATGTAATCGTGACCAGTATCCGACTTGTTCATGCGCAAAAGTGCCAGATCCGTGTTTCCCGTTATGCTCATCAGCAGGTTGTTGAAATCGTGAGCAATTCCTCCGGCGAGGACTCCCAAACTTTCGAGTTTCTGAGCCTGTCGCATTTTTTCTTCAATATTGATGCGCTCAGTTTCCGCCCGTTTGTATTCGGTTCTATCTTCAAATAATGACAACAAAACCGCTTTTCCGTTCAAAGAAATTGGAACTGTGTTCATCCTTATGGAAGCTTGGGTTTTATCTGCTCGTCGAATGCTAGTTTCAAAATTATGTAGTGCGCCTTTTTCCTTTATACTTTTTATAAAATCATCTCTGTCAGTTTTGTTTAAGTATAAATCTCTTACGTTTTTGGGGATGTTATCAGGGTTACCGTATATTTCGAGGGCCTTTGCGTTATAAGCTATTACTTTGCCTTCCCAATTTGTAAGAGTCATTCCAACCGGGAGATTGTTAAGGAGAGTTCGGTACAACTTCTCCGACTCTATGAGAGCTCGCTCAGCTTTTTTTCTTCGGGAAATATCCCTCACCACCGCCTGTAACAAGATTTTTTCGTCTATCACGACCCTGTTCAAGGAAACTTCTGCCTCAAAGGGAGTACCGTCGTATCTGGTATGTATCCATTCAAAAAATTGCGGTTCACCTGCCATTGCGTAGGTTATCTTTTCCATTGCTGCGGCTTTGCTTTTTAAATTGCCCAATTGGAATTTGGGAGAAAATTTGTGTGGCTGCGCACCGATAATCTGATCTCGTGTGCAACCGAACATCTCAAGTGTTTTGGGGTTACAATCTATAAAGCGATTTTCGTACATGGTGAAGATAGCATCGTTGGCTGACTCAAAAAGGATACGGTATTTTTTCTCGCTGACATCAAGGCTTTGCTTGTTGCTGCGGTTACAATTATCGCTATCTTCAGATTGTCGGAAATCATCTGCCATATACAAATCTTAATCTGTTTTAGCTTAAGGAACAATCACAGTTAAAGAATATCAAGATAATACAGTGCACCAGTGAGCGCGGCGGCGGCGGCGAACGCCCAAAATATCCGCGCCCAGGTTATCTTTTGCCCGTCGGTATTCAGAGCTTGAGGCTCAGTTTTTTTGGAGGAAATATCAGATTTGTAATTATCAAATTCGTCAAATGTATCATCATCGTTATCGTCATCAAGTTCATCGCTACCTGTCAGTAGAGAATCTGTGAATGAAGGTTTTTGGTCTTCCTCGTACCACTGTCGGCTCATCTCTTCTTCGTTGAGCTGCTTCATTAATAAGGAGAGATGTCTCTCTCTTTCTCTTCGTTGCTGTTCCAGTTTTTCGCCAAAATTTTCCATCAGAAAATCGGCGAACTTGAGCTGAGAAACTATTTGACCTGACAGGTGTAAGTAATCCTCAATTGCGTTGATAAATTCCTGTCCGCTTTGAAATCTGTCATCTGGTTTCTTTTCCAAAGCCTTGTGAACAATTGCTTCGAGCGTCTCAAACTCAATAAACCCCCTGTCGACTAGAGGTTGGATATCAGCGTCTGTTGCCAGCTTGAAGGTTTCGGCTTCATCTTTACGTTTAAACAAACGCCTGCCAGACAGCAGTTCCCAAAGCAGAATCCCGGCGGCGAACAGATCCGCTCTAAGATCTATCTGTTCGCCAGCTATATGCTCCGGTGCCATATACGCCACTTTGCCCTTGAGGTGATATTCGTTGAGGTTCTTATCCGTTTCGTGATCGTCGCTAATTGAGACCTTAGCGATGCCGAAATCGCATAGTTTGACTTCACCCTCGGTGGATATCAGAACGTTTGTTGGCGATACGTCACGGTGAACTATTTTTAGCGGGATGTCGTCGGCATCTTCCAGACGATGTGCGTGGTCGAGTCCACGGAGTGTTTCAATTATAATAAAGAGCGCAAATGGAAGGGGCAATGCTATTTGGGCTCGTGATAACAAACCGAGAAGCTGGTTAAGATCGACCCCTTCGACATACTCCATCGCAATATAATACTGACCGCGAATCTGTCCAAGCTCGTAAGTTTGAACGATATTGGTATTGGACAAGTTGGCGCATAACTTGGCTTCGGAGATCAACATCTCACAAAAGGATTTATCCTCATTGAGATGCGGCAAAATTCGCTTGAGAACACAAAGTCGTTCGGTGCCTAAATTGGTGAAGGTCTTGGCTAAAAAGATCTCCGCCATTCCACCTTTTCCGATCATCTCGAACAGGTAGTAGGGACCAAACTTGGCAGGCAATTTGTGTGTTGATTCAATCACAAGCAGATTATTCGCTTCTATCTTGCCTGACGTCAAGGTCTGACGTGTTTGGAGTAAATGTCAAAACGGACCCATCTCCTGTGATTTCTACAGATCCTGGTTGTGAAATTTCTTTTTGGAGCACCATATTTGCCAGCGGTCCTTCCACCAATCGCTGAATTGTTCGCCGCATGGGTCGCGCACCATACTGAGTGTCAAAACCACCGGAGGCAATCAGTGTATCCACAACACAGTCGCCGAAGGTTACTGTCACGTCGCGTTCTTCACGCAGCCGATTCGCCATATTGTTCAGGAGCAGCAGCGCGATTTTTGACACTTCATCAATGGAGAGCGGGCTAAAAACCAGAGGTTCATCTATTCTGTTCCAAAGTTCAGGAGGCAAAGTGTCTTTGGCCGCTTGCTCTATTTGCGCAGCAATATCAAAATCATTTGACGTTTCGTTGGCAGAGGCAAACCCCAGCGGTCGCCTAGGCTCATCTATCTTACTGAGATCGGCACCAAGATTACTGGTCATAATTACAACGGTATTTTCAAAAACCACGGTACGGCCTTTGCCGTCTGTCAGGCGACCGTCATCGAGTACCTGCAAAAGCACCTGAACTACATCGCGGTGTGCCTTTTCTATTTCGTCCAGCAAAACCAAACAATATGGCCTGCGTCTCACAGCCTCAGTCAATTGACCGCCTTCTTCGTGTCCCACATATCCAGGAGGTGCTCCTACCATTCTGGCAACTGCGTGGGGTTCAGAAAACTCGGACATATCCAAGCGCACCATGGCACCTTTGTCAGCAAAGAGAATTTCGGCCAGAACTTTGGCGGTTTCGGTTTTACCCACTCCGGTTGGGCCTAAAAACAAAAACGATCCAATGGGTCGTCTGGAGCTGAACCCGGCTGCATTACGCCTGAGAGTCTCGCCCAGAGCGCTGTGCACATGAGGGTGGCCAACAATTTGCGCAGCTAGATCGGACTCTATGTTCAGCAAGTTTTTTTGATCTTCCATTGAAAGTCGCTTTGCCGGAATACCCATCTGCGAAGCCAAAATTGACGAAATATCGTTAGCTGTCACCTGCGATTGTGTCGATCTTTGCGCCCTGGCACCGGCAATATCAAGTAGCGCCACTGCCTTGTCCGGCAGCACCTTGTCGGGAACATATCTCGATGAAAGATGCACCGCCGCCTTTAGGGCGTCCTCGGTAAATTCAACATTGTGGTGATCGCCATAAGCTGGAGCCAGCATCTTTAAAATACTCAAAGTCTCTTCTTCGCTCGGTTCAACTATATCGACAACTTCAAAGCTGCGTACCAACGCCGGATCAGACTCCACATATTTGTTGTATTCCGTTTCGGTGGCAGCAACGATACATGGCAGTTCTCCTTTGCCAAGAGATGATCTAAGCTCGGCGATGGCCTCCGCTGCGTCGTTGTTTGTCAGCAAAGAATGAAGATCGTCAAAAAATAGAATTACGCGATCTTCAGACAGGGAAATTTCTTCTTTCAGTTCGTCGAACCGCTCCGAAAGTACGCCTCTGCCTCCCGTTCCTGCGGTCAGATCTCCCGGTTTTACCTCAATTATGATTTTACCAGCCAGTCCTGGTGCCTCTCCTTTGGCTATTTTTAGTGCAAGTCCTTCGATAATAGCGGTTTTACCCACACCTGGCGGTCCTATAAGGCAAGGGCAATTAGCGCGACGTTTATTGAGAATATCGGTGATAGTCTCAGTTTCATTATCGCGTCCCACAATTTCATCAAGGGCACCCTCAACGGCCGCAGCGGTCAAGTTTCGACCGATACTCTCCAAAACAGGGAATTTTGACGGATCAAAATCAAACGTTGGCGTTATTTGTTCTTTATCCCTGATTTTGGGATGATTTAAAATTGGGTTAGAATTATCTTTTAAAGCGGTGTTGTTGTCGGACTTTGTCACGAGCACATCTGCGAGTACATCTGATTCAACTTCTGTTTTTTTATCGAGACTGCCGGAAAACTTTGATCTCTTGGCGCGGGTTTTTCTTTGTGCCTGCTCCAATGATTGTCCCACATTTAGAGGTGATCTTTCATTGAAGAGTCGAAGACGTTGTGATCCTGTCGGTTTTACGGATCGGGCGACGGAGGATTCCCTGCGCGGTTTGTTCTCATTAAAATTGGAAGCGGATTTGTGATTTCCCGGATAGATATTGGGCAAAGGCAGAGCATTAGTTGGGTTGCTTTTTCCGCTGCTCACCCTTAAACGAGGATTTTCTGCGTTGTTCGAACCGTGTTCTCTGGTCAGACCTGTGGTCATATTGCGAAGTGCCTGATTTCTTATGACATCGGTATCAAATCCGCCATTTTTGAGTATCTGATAACCATGACAGTCCTGTACCGTTGTAATTGCGGCGAGCAAATGCAGCGCCGAAGGAATTGCCACCCCCAGTTTTCTTGCAAACTGACGAGCCTTTAACTCAATATCAGAAAGATATTTATCCGGCTCCGGACCCGCCGATCTTATCGCTGTTCTGATTTGCGTTTCGCTAAGCCCCAGCAATGACAGTGTCTTTGAAGCGCTATCTGCTCCAGTAAAAATTGCCAGGAGAATATGCGCAGTGGTCAGTTTGCACGATCCGTTATTGGCAAATTGCTGAGCACGCTCAACGAGATCTTTGATATTTCCAGAAGTCGAAATGGTCATTTTTACTTTAATATCAATCCTTTACGAATTGCAAAACATTATGCCACATTGAGATTTGCGGAGCAAATTTTTAGTCTTTTTTTAAAAAAATCGACGATGACTTTTTTTTAGGTTTTTCGAATTTTTTATTTCTTTTGCCGTCAAAAGGCATGTTTCCATCATAAATTGGAAAATTTGGGTGGAGACAATTGGCTAATATGTGTAAGTTGATTGATGATGGAAATAATAACCACAACCCGCAGCAGGGCCTGATAGGCAGGAGGTTTTCG
>Ga0256845_1003510_pt1 | contig 10577 bp, 8 predicted proteins | sample RiftiametaG_FD_189101 | JGI IMG/M metagenome (GOLD analysis project Ga0256845, IMG submission 189101) | Tube worm associated microbial communities from hydrothermal vent at the East Pacific Rise, Pacific Ocean - Riftia | ecosystem: Host-associated > Annelida > Integument > Unclassified ... | reverse complement strand
ATCCATTAGGGGATATTAATGACGAAATTGACGCAGAAGCAAACAATGCAATTGTAGGATCAGTAGATTATACTCTTGTAAGCGATGATTATGATGGTTTGGGTTTAGAGAAATCTTATTTTAATGATTTAGCAACAGCTAAAACAATGATTCCTAATTTTCTTGCAGATAAATACCCAGTTTGGGGAGACAAATCATCTGTATTGGTTGGTTATGAATTAAAAGCAGGTACAGATATAGAAGAGGTTGCTAATTTTACTACTGCAGGAAGATACACCTTAGCAAATGCAGATTATCCTGATGCGATAAACAATGCTATCGGTTTTTATGAAAATGAAAATCCAAAAGATTTTATTCCTGCAATACTTGCAAACTCTATTGCTTCTCCAACAGAAGGACAAATCATTAGAACAAAACATAAACAATACGTAGGAACAACTGTTTTAGGAACAGCTTCTTTTGTTGAGTATGCTTTTGCTGGAAGTTTAGAAGGATGGGCAATAACAGATGTTGTTGGTGCGCAAGGATGGACTTCTGAGAGTGGTTATGTACAAGGAAATGGATATGCAGGAGGAAGACATGCTAATGAAGATTGGTTAATCTCTCCAGAAATAGATTTAGCAGCTGTTACAAGTGCTAAATTTCAAATCAACCAAGCTATTAAATATGCTTCTGACTTTTCATTATTAAAGATTTTAGTTTCAAAAAACTATACTGGAGATCAAACTACAGCTACTTGGGATGAAATTACTTTGGCTACTGGTCCAAATGCAGGGAACTCTGCAATGACTTTATCAGAAGATTATGATTTCTCTGCTTATGATGGCGAAACAATTCATATTGCTTTTAAATATGAATCAACTGCAACAGATGCAGGAAGATGGAGAATAGAGAGTCTAAAATTAAAAGCACCAGGAGTAGAAGGTACTACAGTAACTAGAGAAGCATTTTATATGTACTCTAGTGGAAACTGGGATTTAGTAGATAAAGCATTTTATTTAAATGCTGAAGACTATGATTCTATGGGAGAAAGCTCTGGACAACCAGGAAGATATAATAATTTTTCTAGTAGCACACCTCCAAATAATTATATACCAACTTTCTTAAGTTCAAAATTTCCTTTTGCACAAGAAGAAGACAATATTTTTATTTACTATAAGTATTATGAAAGTGGAACAAGCGTAAAAGGGAACAAATTTACTTTTACAAACGGTATGTGGACTCCTCATCAAACAAAATTACAGTTTGGTTACGAAGTGAATAAATGGGTGCCAGATAACACTATTAAACACACATTAACACGTGGTGCTAATAGTGATTATGATTACTTAGCATCTGTTTTAACAGGAACTGAATATGCTGGTTTAATTGGAAATTTATCTAATTATGATGATTTTGATTACAACTGGTCAGAAGATCAAATATTATATTCATTAGGTTTGTTAGCAGATCATATAAACCCTTCTGCTGCAGAAGGTCAAAAATATTTATTTTCTTATATCGTTTATGATAGTGGAGAACAAGAAAGATCTAAATGGATTAAAAAAGAAGGTGGTAACTGGGTTCTTAAATAAGAATTTAAATTCCATACATTTTAAAAACCATCTCGATACATCGAGATGGTTTTTTTTAGTATTTTGCACTAAATAATAGAAAAGGATGAATTATATTTCAGTAGAAAACATATCAAAAGCTTACGGAGAAAGAATCTTATTTCAAGATATTTCTTTTGGTATTAACAAAGATCAAAAAATTGCCTTTGTAGCTAAAAATGGTACAGGAAAAACCTCTATTCTAAATATTATAGCAGGTTTGGATACTTCGGATACTGGTCAAGTTGTTACTAGAAAAGGTATTCAGATTTCATATTTGGCGCAAAAAATGGATCTTGATAATAATTTAACGATTGAAGAAACTATTTTTTCTACAGAAAGTACCATTTTACCAATCATTAATCAATATGAAAAAGCATTAGAAAACCCAGAAGATGCAGATGCGTACCAAGCAGCATTTGATTTGATGGAGCAATACAATGCATGGGATTTTGAAACACAATACAAACAAATTTTATCGAAATTAAAGCTAAACGATCTTTCTAAAAAAGTAGGATCGCTTTCTGGTGGACAAAAGAAACGTTTATCATTAGCCATTGTTTTGATAAACAAACCAGATGTTTTGATTCTTGATGAACCTACAAACCATTTAGATTTAGAAATGATTGAATGGTTAGAAGCGTTCTTTTCAAAAGAAAAAATAACCTTGTTTATGGTAACACACGATCGGTATTTTTTAGAACGTGTATGTAATGAAATTATAGAGTTAGATCACGGAAAATTATACAAATACAAAGGAAATTACTCCTATTATTTAGAGAAAAAAGAAGAAAGAATTGCTTTAGAACAGGTTACTACAAATAAGGCTAAAAACCTCTTTAAAAAAGAGCTAGATTGGATGCGGAGACAACCCAAAGCACGTACCACAAAATCTAAATCTAGAATAGACGATTTTTATCAAATTAAAGAAAAAGCACACCAACGTAGAAAAGACCATAAAGTTCAGTTAGAGATAAATATGGCACGTTTAGGAAGCAAAATAGTAGAGCTTCATAAACTTAAAAAATCATTTGATGAACATGTAATTTTAGACGGATTCGACTATGTTTTTCGGCGTGGAGAACGTATTGGTATTATCGGTAAAAATGGTACAGGAAAATCTACTTTTTTAAATATTTTAACGCAAAGTATGCCTGTTGATGGAGGGAAAGTAGTCATTGGTGAAACTGTAAAATTTGGATATTACACTCAAAAAGGAATTGTGATTAAAGAAGGACAAAAAGTAATTGAGGTTGTCAAAGAATTTGGAGAATACATTCCGCTTTCAAAAGGTAGAAAAATATCTGCAAGTCAACTTTTAGAACGTTTTTTGTTTGATAAAAAAAAGCAATATGATTTTGTAGAAAAACTAAGTGGAGGTGAACAAAAACGATTGTATTTGTGTGCCGTTTTAATTCAAAATCCTAACTTTTTAATTTTAGATGAACCTACCAATGATTTGGATGTAATTACACTAAATGTTTTAGAAAATTTCTTATTAGATTTTCCAGGAAACTTATTGGTAGTTTCTCACGACAGGTATTTTATGGATAAAATTGTAGATTCTTTATTTGTATTTAGAGGTGATGGAGAGGTAGAAAATTTTCCAGGAAACTACTCAGATTTTAGAGCGTATGAAGATTCGAAACCAAAAGAATCATCTATAAAAAAACCAAAAGAAATTGTAGAAACGGAAACGTTTAAAGGAAAACTATCATACAACGAAAACAAAGAATTTGGTTTGTTAGAAGTTGATATAGAGCGATTAGAAAAGAGAAAAACTACGATAGAAAAACAATTTTTAGATGTAGAAATTCCATCAGAAGAAATTGCAGAAAAATCGAAAGAACTACAAGAAATTATTGACTCTTTAGCACAAAAAGAAGAACGCTGGTTAGCCCTTTCTATGAAAATAGAGTAACTCTATGACTATAATGAAGAAATAGAAAAGAGAACAACACATTTCGTAATATCGCTACCATATTTATGAATCTTATACGAGTCACGTCCAAACGCTCTCTAAAACTAAAACTTACCCGAAACTATAGCATGATATTCTTTTTCACCTTTTGGAGTTAAATAAGGAAAAATGGATTGAGTTAGAATTTCTGAATATCTTGAAATTGTTTTTTTTGTAATTTTAGAATTATGAATTTCTGCATCAGAAATCCAAAATTCACTTAACATCTGAAAACGCTTATACAAGTTTTTATATTCATTTGGCAATATTTCTTTTCGCATTAAATTATTTTCAATTAATACATTAAAAAGTATTGAAAACTGCTGTTCTCTCTGAGTAGATAACTCTGAATAATGAGTTTTTACCTTTTCGTTTTCACGCATAATTTGAACAAAATCAAGCAGAAAAAAACGATACTCAAAGAAGTTATACATTATAGTTTGCGAAATGCTTACTAATAACTGAAAAGGATTTTTAGATTCTTGAAAACCTGACATACTATTATCAATATTATTAACTAATTGAAAATACAATGCTTCAATAATGTCTTCACGTTTTTTGAAATGATAATTCAAATTTCCTTGACTTATCCCCATTTTTTTGGCAATTGCTCTAAGTGTCACTTTAGACAATCCAAGCGAATTAAATAGTGATAAGGAGGTGTCTAAAATTATCTCTTTGGTGTTTTTCATACTACAAAGATAAATAAAATAGTAAACTTGACCTAATAATAAAAATTTTAGTACCTTTGACCTATTAATTAGAGTATATAAATCAATTTGAACAGACAAAAAAATCAAAACGTATGATAATCAATATTCTATCTATAATTTTATTTTTTATTTTTATTGCACTTGGAGGCTTTCATTTCTATTGGCTTTTTGGTGGTCTTTGGGGATTAGAAAAGGTAATACCTTCAAAAGATAATAAAGCCAGTACGCTAACAATTCCAAAATTTGCTACCTTATTAGTTGGACTTGTATTAGTTTTATTTGGACTAATGTATCTTATAAAACTAGAACTAATAAATGTTCAAGTTCCAAATTGGGTGACAAATTACGGGTTTTGGATTATTCCTTCAATTTTTATTTTACGCGCTATAGGAGACTTTAATTACGTTGGTTTTTTTAAGAAAATAAAACATACTGAATTTGCAAAAGTAGATTCAAAAATATTTTCGCCATTCTGTTTAATCATTGGAATCATTGGAATAGTAATTCAATTGATAGGTAAATAACAAATGAAAATTTCAATAATAGGAGCAGGAATAGGAGGTTTAACAACCGCGATAGCCTTAAAACAAAAAGGGTTTGAAGTAGAAATATTTGAAAGATTAAAAGAGTTTAAAAAAGTAGGTTCAGGTATTAATTTAGCAATTAATGCAATGCAAGTGTATAAAAGATTAGGTATTTATGAAGAAATATCATCTTTAGGTAGTTATACAGATTCACTACTAATAACAGATGAAAAGCTAAAGACGATTACTGAAGTAAGTTTAGTAAATGCAGAAATAGAATTTAAGGCTAAAACTTATGCAATTCATAGAGCAACTTTACAGACTATTTTATTAAATAAATTAAAAGGAGTAAAAATGCATTTTGGCAAAAAGTTAGTTTCATTATGTCAAACTAATAATTCAGTTAATTTTATATTTGAAGACGGAACATCATATACTTCAAATATATTGATTGGTGCAGATGGAATTCACTCTGTAGTTAGAAAATCAATCTTTAACAATACAGAACTACGAATTGCGAAACAAGTTTGCTGGAGAGGAATAGTAAAAATAGATATTCCAAAAAAACATCAAACTGAATTAAATGAACTATGGGGAAAAGGAAAGCGTTTTGGGTTTGTTCACATTAATGAAAGTGAAGTGTATTGGTATGCGCTTTCAAATTATAAAACTGACTATAAAAAGGAGTTTTCTAATACTAATTTGGAAGAATTATTTTCAAATTTTAGTCCTTTAATCAAAGAAATAATATTAAAAACAGAGAAAAGCAACATTATTTTTAACGAAATGATAGATTTAAAGCCAATTTCAAGTTGGCATTATAAAAATGTATGTTTAATCGGAGATGCTTCACATGCTACAACCCCAAATTTAGGACAAGGTGCTTGTCAAGCTATTGAAAGTGCATATGTATTAGCAGCATGTTTATCAACAGAAAAGAATACACAATCAGCATTTCAAAAACTTGAAAAAATAAGAAAAAAGAATGCTACAAAAATTGTAAAAACAAGTTGGTCAGTTGGAAAAATGGCACACTTAGAAAATAAATTTGAAATATTTTTACGAAATAATTTAATGAGATTAATGCCGAAAAAACTTACAGAGAAACAATCAACTTCAATTTATAAATTGAACTATTGAAAAAATAACCATCAATGAATGGATTCAAAAGTATGAATATAAATATTTTATGGACAATAAAATTATGATAAAAACAAAGGATGAAGTAAACCTCTTGAAAAAAAACTACCCATTTGATTCGAAAGTCACACATCATTTACTAATTGCATTAGGTTTAGCAATTTGGATATTGGTGTTTTTATATTTCACAGAACCTTTAGATGTGAATGAGTTTAGTGATTCTGAAAAATTAATTTTCTTACCTGCATACGGAACTTTAGGTGCGTTATTATACCTAATTTCACTTCCGCTTCAATATTGGCTATATAATAGATTTCAAAAAGGATGGACAATTTTATTAGAAGTAATTTTTTTAATTGTATTTATTGTTATTTCAATTATAGGACTTCGACTATTTTACCTCTATATAGTTGTTCCAAATGAAAGAAATCCATATACTTTTTTATACCATTTAAAATCAATCATGTTTCCAGCGTTAATTACTATTTTTCCAATTGTATTTATTAGTCGTTTTGGTTTTGGAAAATACAAACAGAAAAAAATGGAAGCAAAAAAAATTGAAATTAAAGGGAAAGGTAATTATGATTGTTTGAAACTATTATTAGAAGAACTGATTTGTATTCAATCTTCGGATAATTATATTGAAGTATTTTATATTTCTAAAACTGTTTTAAAGAAAAGTTTAATTCGAAATAAATTATCTGTTATCGCTAATAAATTTCCAGAATTGTTACAAACACATCGTAGTTTTATTATTAACCCTTTTCATTTTCAACATTGGAAAGTCAAAAAAGGAAAACTTTCACTATTACTTTCCCATAACATAGAAGTACCCGTTTCAAAAACATATCAAAAAAATGTGAAAACTGAAATAGATTCCACCACAAAATAAAAGCATTTCGCCCCAAATATTTTATATAATTGAGTTTGTTCTTTTTTCTGATTTAAATTTGTATCAGAAAATTTAACCATACAAAATCACTTAATTGTAAAAAAGTTAAGTAAAAGATTCTATAAAAGGGGAATATGAAAATCATAATAACCACAATAATTTTAGTGATAGCTCAATATTCTTTTGGACAACAAAAAGAAATATTAATAATTGGTACTATGCACACAGTTCCTAAAATTGTAAAAAATAGCTATAAACCATTATTAAAATATGCTAAAAAGTATCATCCAGAAGCAATCTATGTTGAAAGAGTTCGGTCAACAGATACTATTAGTTTGAATTACTATTATAAAAGTTTTTTAAAAAAATCTAACTCTCTTAAAAGTGTATTTCAATTAGATAATGATAGGTTTAAAAAATTGATAGTTTTAAATTTAGAAAATTTCAATAAAGAGGATTTTAATTTTATGGCAAAATCATTTTTGGTTATGAGAGATAAAGCAAATTACTATTATTATAAATATCTTAAAAAATTTGGAGCTGAAGGCTCAAAAAAACCTTTAAGAAATGAAAATGGTGACTTAACTTCTAAACTTGCAATCTCTTTAAATATAAAATATATTTATTCTATGGATGATCAACAGTCTAATAAAGAATATCATATTGCTTGGAAAAAATGCATTAAATTAGGAGCAAAAAATGGAGATAATATAATTAATAAAAAATTAAATAAGAAAGACTATAATAGCTCAATAATTCCAGCAATACTTGGTCGGTTAGGTAAACACACTAACAAACCAAAATCTTTAAATCGAAAGCATCTATTAAACTCATTTAGATATGTTAGTAAGTCAAGTTCTTCCTGTTCGAATGCAACCAAGTATTGGGATGAGAGAAATGTTAGGATGGCTCAAAATATTGCCGAACAAGTAATTGAAAAACCTTTTTTTAAAAATATTGTGATTGTTGGAGCTGGACACGTAATTGGTATCAAACAAGAGTTAGAAAAAAAACATCCAGAAATTAAAATAAAACTTATATATGAATTAAAATAGTAGTATTGTTATTGCTTAATTCTTGTGGAGTATTTTTACGAAATAATATTATGAGATTCCTACTTCCGCAGGAATGCCAGAATTATGTCAAGAATCAAACTTTTACAATATCACTTTTTTGTAAAATAGAATTGTTATTAAAACGTAAAAGCAGTTGTGCTACTGCAATGGTATCTTTTTCGCAATAATTTACAATTCGTAACAAATCTTTTTCTTTATAATAAACACTGGCAACTTCACTACCATCAATATCATCTTTTGGTGAGGGAATACCTAAAATAGAGGTTAATAATTTTAAAGATGTATAGTGTTTGTAGTCACCAAATTTCCAGAGCTCTAAGGTATCTAAATGTGCTACTTCCCAAGGTTTTTTGCCAAATAAATTTAATTTTTCTGGCAACGCTATTTTGTTGATAATCATTCTACGAGCGATATACGGAAAATCGAATTCCTTACCGTTATGCGCGCACAAAAGGTGTTGTTTTTTATTAAAATGAGTTGTTAGTAATTCTTTAAAATTAGTTAAAACAGCGTGTTCGTCATCACTGTAAAAAGATTTTATACGCAATTGTTGTTTGTTATTATGATCAACAAAAAAGCCTACGGAAATGCAGATTATTTTCCCGAATTCTGCCCAAATACCTGCACGTTCATAAAAATCTTCGGTTGTAATTTCATCTTTTTTGCGTTGGTATTGTGTTTTTTGCGTAAATAAAACTTGTTTCTCTGTTGATAAATCAGCAAAAAACTCAACCTCTGGTACCGTTTCAATATCTAAAAATAAGATATTTTTTAAGTCTATTTTTAAATTCATAACACATTATTTTTCTTTAATCATTACAAACGCATTTCCATATTCTATGATAGGAGTTTTATTGTTTTTTGATGATGGAATGATGTTGATATTTGTAAAAACCAGTTTTACATTAACCACTCCAAACTCTTTAGAGAGAGTCATTTTTGTATGATTTACCCATTGATTTTCTGAAGATTCGGTAATTTTTTTCAAAAAATTATCTAATACTATTTGATACTGTAATGTGTCTTTTTTAATATTGAGGATGTTTTTTTCGGTATCAAAATAAAAATAATAATTATTGATGCTATTATTTTTATTTGATTTGTTGATATACAATCTTTTAAAAGAGTCATATCCTTTTATATTGACAACAAAATTATTTTCATTTTGAATATAAAAATAGCTTCTTTTAGCCTCAATAATATCATCTAAATTTAGATTAACTTTAATATCTAGGCTATCAGAAATTTTATTTTGAATTTCCCAATAAGACTCTGTATCAAACTTTTTAAGAGGATTATAGCCTAAAATTGGAGTTAATTTTTTGAGTTCTTTTTTCTTACCTAAATATCGAATAATAGAATTAAATTGTTTTTTTTCATCCGAAGAAACAACAAAATCTTTTTCTTTCATTTGATGGTATACTTTAGAAAATTGATTGATTTGACTTTTGCTAGATACAGAAAATGCACCCCAAAACCCTACAGAAATAAACATTGAAATCAATCCTAGAGAAAGCGGAAAAACTCTAATTTGCTTCTTTTTACGAAATAACATATAAAGTGTCATTGCTAAAATCCACAGAGAAAGAATGAAGACAAAATACCTGTTTTCAGTAATTCCGTATTCAGAAATCCGCCTAAAAATAGCGATAAAAAGCAGTACAATTAAGGGTAGTAATAATCTGTAAAACCAAGGATAAAACCGTTTAATAGCTCTTGAATCTATTGTTTTTTGTATCGGATTTATTAATATTTGAATGATAAAACCTAAGAAAGACAAGGCAATGACCAAGTAAGAAACCCATCCTTTTGGCAAATTCCAATTGATTACAATTTTTAAACTGTAAGCGTATAAAATAATGAGGTATAAAATAACTAACGGAATTAGAATGTATTTTACCAAAACTTCTAATGCTTTGGTATAATTTACCTTGGTTTGATTGTAAATATCTTTAGGAAAATCAGACAGATAAATCCATGTATTTACAATACCTAAACAGATGATAAAAATTTGAAAATAGCGTTTAGAATCTACTTTGATATTAAATAAATTATCGAAAGCTGCAAGTGCTAAAATGATTCCAAGATACAGAATAAGCGAAAAAAGAACGCTTCTAGAAATTGCAATAAAAATAGATGTCAAGTAATTAAAATACGCTTGTTTTTGCCATTTCAGTATAAAGGGAGCTGTAAAAACAAACAAATGTCCCGCAAAAAGATACAAAATTAAACGAATCCAATAGCTGTTATTTTTAGTATCGGTAGTTGGTAGGTGCCAATAGAATAATCCTAATAAAATCAACGGAAAAAGAATAAACCATTCTTTTTTAGGAGAAAATTGTGCTATAAAAAACCGAGTAGAAATTAACCAACTTACGCCCAAAACAAAGGTTAAAATGGTATTTGTTGTAACCGTTTTATTCATTGCATCACCTTCAATAGAAAGCAATACAAAAAAAGTTCCTACAATTGCCCAAATAAGGGTAACAGGAAATCGTTTAAAAGCGGCTTTTCCTTTTATAGCAAACTCACCAAATGATGGGATAAATTTCATACCGTTTATTTTTGATTAAAGATACTCATAAAAGTACAGTTTTTTCTAAAAAATGAGTAACCCGTTATTTGTCTTTTATAATGTTACCTAATTGTTATCAAAAGTTTAAGAAATCAAATGAGAGAT
>Ga0256845_1003509_pt1 | contig 10577 bp, 4 predicted proteins | sample RiftiametaG_FD_189101 | JGI IMG/M metagenome (GOLD analysis project Ga0256845, IMG submission 189101) | Tube worm associated microbial communities from hydrothermal vent at the East Pacific Rise, Pacific Ocean - Riftia | ecosystem: Host-associated > Annelida > Integument > Unclassified ... | reverse complement strand
CGCGGATAATGCGAAAGCGGTTCACCAATATAATCAACCAGATAATCCATATCCGGAGAACCGTTATTTAATGTATACGGCCAGCTGCCGTTTGCTCCGTTATACGTATAGCCGGATGGATCGGAACCGTCCTGACAGCCGGTCTGCAGCGAAGTATCATATGAATGATGAAAAGTAATTAATGATTCAAACATATCATTATTGTATACCAGAAACGGACTTCGATATCCCCATTCACGCTGATCGCTGTTCGGAATAGCGCAGCCGTCATCAAAAGTAATCCCATTGCTTGCCGTATCCCGCGGTGCGGAAAGAAAATCATAATTCAGCCCGATTTCATACATATCCCATGCTGTTTTATTATTTGCCCGCCAGTTATCATCGGTCATGTCTTCACCGCCATCATTCCAATAATCCTCCCAAGTCTGGTGATTAGGATAACTAACCCCCTGCCAATTCGGCGGATCATCTGCATGTGAGGCAACATATGCAGGATCAATGCCATAATTATAATGCATATAACTTCCGCCATCTCGAAGGATTTCATAATACATCCAATATGCATGATTCCCCCAGAGCGGTGCTGACCACGGATGACCGCTGGTTGAACGCGGCAGCGCAAACTGCGAACCATGCGACCATGAATGATTGCCGGTATCATAGCCTTTGGTATAGGCATACTGATATTTATCACGCATATATTTTTTTGCTTTCGCTACTCCAATCTGACCGCCGCCGGTAAAGATATCCGCATATTTCTGAATAAAAGTTCCGACATCATTGTATGTCGAATCAACAGACTGATAATGTCCGAACGGTGCAATAGCCCCGCCGTGATGATAATAAATACCATTTCCTGCAACCGTCATACGTATCGGTTCACCGCCGTAACAGCCGTCCCCCGGCGTTCCGGGATTTGCATCGGCATTATCAAAAAGATCCAGCCACCAGTCAAACCCGTCATACCCGCCGCAGTCATCTGCGCCGAATACAATAAACTGCGGAACTCTGCTCGGGGCAAATCCCCCGGGATTATTTGTTGACCATGCAAAATTATCGGTGTAATTGTAAAATGCCGCAAAAGCTGTACTTGCAATAAGCAGTATACAAAAAATGCTGAAAAATAGTCCACTTCGAGTTATCATAGTGAAACTCCTTATTAATTATTATTCTTCTAACATATACATAAAAATCGAACCGCCTAAACGTTTATGTCTGTACTGAATTATAGCGCATTTTGAATAATTGTCAATAAAAAGTACATTTTTCTTTTCATTATATAGTTAAAAATTACATAATTACGCGTTTTTGAATTATTTTATAATTTTTCGATAAACAGGTTATTTTGATTATTCAAACTCTATTTTATTTTTATTGCTCTCTGCATTATTTATATTCAATACTAAAATAATTGTATTCTGAATCATTTTACGTATTCCGAATAGTACACAATACCGGATAGATAAATGCTTTCGATATGTACATAAAAACGGGCACACAGTACCGTATTTCGTACTGTGTGCCCGCATCGTTTTTCATATTCACTGCAATAGAATTCTGTCAGTAAAGTATCCTATTTCAGGTTCAATGATAGTTTATTCCGACCAAAGCTCTACTATTGATATACCGTCAATACCATTTGCAACATATGCTTTATTGCCTTGTACAACTACCTGATATACAGTATTATTTATCGGTACAGTAAATAATAATGACGGATGAACCGGATCATGAATGTCAAATATTTTTAATCCGTTAGCCTCGGTACCAACGTACAAATAGTTTCCCTGAATACAAGCTGATCTAGTATATTTTCCGGTATCGATAGTATTTACTATGGATGGCGAAGATGTACTGATATCAACTATTGCTAAATTATCATCTGAAAGATATTTTGAAACATATGCATAATTGCCATTAATACATACAGCATGAGGATAATAGCTGATATTTACCGTCCAAAGATGTGTCGGCGCAGTCGGATCACTGACATCAAGTGCAATCAAACCAATGTCATTATTTACAAGATAGGCAATATCATTGACAACAACAACATCTGCTGCATTAGCACTCTGATATCGTGCAACAATAAAGGGATTTGCCGGAGTACTTATATCAGCAATAATCAAACCAGAATTACATGCTATATAGGCATAATTTCCGGAGATATCAACATCATGTGAATAGCCACTATTTGATACATCCAAAACAGAAGCAACAATGCCGTTATTCGGATCGGTTTTATCAATAATCATTAAACTCGGATCACTCAGTGTTGCTAATGTAGTATAAACATAATTGCCGGCAGTTTTAACACCTTCTGTGCCATAACGAAGAAATACACTTGTTCCGACAACTCTATCAACATTTGTTGACCATACAACTGACGGAGCTATCGGGTCACTGACATTAATATGACTGAAAATATGAGGATAACTTTGATCGGTATGTCCCGTATAGACATAATCACCGTCAACATCAAGAAATTGATATAATCCGCTTGAAGGAATAATACTGCCAATAACATGCGGGTTCATCGGTACCGGTTCCAATGTATTAAATACGATTAATACATAATTGTTTGCTGTATTTACAACAATGTTTGTATTCGTGGTGTATTGTCCCGATATTGCCTGCACTTCAACATTCTTGCCAACATAGCTGCTCTCAGCAAGCAGGTTGAATGTTCCATTCACCAAAGTTGTTTCATCAAGAGTTGTTCCGTTATAGTTCAACTTTACCGTCGTCCCGTCCGGTGCGAGCTGGGAAGTCTCACCGTTATACACTTCACCATACACGACATACATAATTCTATTGCGAATAATAACCCGTCCGCTGTGAACACTGATAAGGTCAATATTGACAATGGTCTGCTCGGCGGTAACAACGGTTACCGGACTTGCCGTTTCACCGTAGAAAATAAAATCAGGCGGTGTTGCCGTATTAAATACTTTCACCTTGATATCATACGTATCACTCGGAACCGTAAAGCCGGCACCGACAATACTTTTGTTGTTAAACGGAACTGTTTTGATTATTGTTCCTGCACCGGTTGTGCTGACGAACCTGACTTCCAGATACCCGCTTGTTGCTGACGGCAGGGTAACGGCAAATTGAATACCGGCATCCCCTTCCTGTGAAGCCTGCGGACCGGTTGGTTCGGTCATGCTTTTTTTGCCGCAGCTGACGAAAAGCATCATCAGTGCGAGTGCGATGAGTGTAATAAAGAATAGACGATTCTTCATTTCTGATCCTCCTGCAAATTTTATTTTGAGAATGCTATTTTGCTATTTCAGACACGGAAGATACAAAATGAAGGTTCATCATACAGACAGATTTGATTGTAATGATTATTTTTGCGTAGTAAAAAATCCGCAGAACGGTGAATAAAAACTGATGACTCCCCATACATTTTATACACACCTTACCCAAAATAAACTCAATAAATTCTCAATGCGGAAATGATAGGTAAGTCGATATAATTTGTCAATAAAAAATATTATTTTTTTTACTGCTGCATTCTGTTTTTTGCAGCGCCCTTATTGGAGCAGAACACTATTCCAGATAATCCAATATAATGAACACTGCAGGATTGATTTAATGATTCCCAAATATCTGATCATCAAGGGCAAGGTATGTATTAATTCTTTCTGAATGATAAAGCGGCGGATATGACTTCATCATATCATATAATGGCTGTCTTACCGCATGGCTATAGTCAGCATTTAGATATGCTTTTTTTAATTCTTCATAGATCCCCTGTTTATCAACAGTATACAGATATCTGATACAAGCATGATAAAAGGTTGGCGGCAGGGTAAGATTGCCTAATATTTGATAAGCAGGATCTGCAATGATATTCCGTAAATCGGAATAACCAAATTTCCGCACCTGTTCAGTATATGCAGTTGTATCCCCCAATACAAACTGATAGGGAGAGTGAAATGATGAACCCGCTACGGGCGGATTACGAAACTTCCAAAAACGGTTCGCAATATCATGATATACCGCTATCATACCGGCATGATAGAGATATTTATCAAGCCATTCATTCATCATATTTGTATTACTATAGAAGAAAAATATAGAAGCAATTTTCAGGCAAAATTGTGGTTTTAAATATTCATGTGCAAGACTTTGTTCAAATAACGCTGAAGCACGCGCAATGGCATCAGCAGACATGTTCTCATGACATAGGGTATATGCTTTTTTATAGGGACGTCGTGAATCAGGGTTACGCGGAAAATAATTATGCTTATCAGAATAATTTTTATAATTCCAACTGTTCTCAAGATGTAATATCGGTTTTATATATGTAATATCCCGCATAAGGATATAATTCCGTGTATGTAAGAATAATATGTTTGATACCGCATTTCTGATTTCATCCTGATTATTTTGCCAATTGCTGCCGGTACTGCTCAACGGCAATAATGCTTTTTCAATGGGCATGTAATTCTTACGATAATAGTATTCAATATCTCCCGATTTCATCGACACCGAAACTTTCGGATAATATTTAAATAATAATGTCCGGTTTAATTCTTTGATTTTATCCTGAAGCTTTCGACTGCGTATAATTTTTTTATAATAGAGATGTACATTCAATGCCGGAAGAATAATATTATTATCAACATTCGCTATAAACTTTTTAAACCGAAACGCAATATCCTCGCCGGCAGGCTGATACGTTCCTCGTTCGTTATTATCACGCATAATTTTATTATTGAGAATATTTGAAATATACGTAATGGGTATATCATTATACCACGCAACAACGGTATCACGAATATTCGTCATTTCATCCCAAGATGAAATATTTGAAAGAACGGCGAGATTGCGTTTTAACCCGGGATTTAAATATAATAATTTATGGTTTATTGTTGATATAACTTTGCTTCTTTTTCGTCCGCTTAATGTTTTCATAAAACGCGGATTTTGCTGTAGACTTTTAATATTGCCTTCCATGTATCGGTCTAAATCTTGGATTTTAAAAATAACATATCCCCACGGCGGATAAAAGAAACCATCAACCCAACCTTTTTCGAGTTTATTATAGACATGCGCCGCTAAATACGGAGAAGCAAACGATTCATATAATACTTTAGATCCGACATACCCACCCATAAAATTTGCAGGGTCATCACTATATTTATTCGCTGCATCACCAAATGAAATACTACCGGAGACAATTTGATTATAAATATCTTCTGCGCGTTGACGTTGCCGTTCCCATTCTTCTTTCGTATTGTCATTAACCTTTAATATAATCCGCTGCAGACCAACCATTAATCGTAAGGGACCATTACCAAATACCCCGCCCCGATAGTGTTTTGGTTTAAGAATATAATATCCATATTGTGTTTTAAAAGGTTTACTGACTTCACCGGGGCGTATATGCGGCTTGATATTTGTTTGAATATTTTTTGCGTACGTTCCTGCATGAACACCAAATAAGACTTTCCGTTCAATCGGCGTCAATGAATTAAATTCGACTTCGCCGATATATCCGTTTCGTTTGTTCCAAACATAGGAGGAATTGGTATTTGCTAAATCAGAAAAACTTTCGCCGTTGCGAGCACGTTTGATAATTGCATTTGCTTTTTTTTTGATTTCCGTCATTTCAGCAGCGGTTGGCTCATACGGTGTATCTAAAACACATATAAGAATCTGTGCACGACGGTTGAGCTGACGAACATCATCAACAGTCGGACGCATCTTTTTTCGATTAAGAATTTCAGTAGCAGAAGTTCCGACAATAGCTTTCAGCTGCAGTTGAATAGCTTCCGCAATATCCGATCGTTTCCAAAATGCATCACGACGAGCTTGTTTTCTATAATAACGGCGTTTTAAAATTTCTAAAGCACTCTCTTCAACTAAAAACTTTTTTTTCGATTTTCTGGCATCACTGGATGCTTTATTAAAATAATCAGCAACAATATGTTTCCGAACAGCCCCTCCTTGATACTCTAAAATAATCGGATTTAATCGAAAAACACGAATTGTACCGGATAATAAAAGTGCACATAGCAATACCGCAAGCCCTAATAAAAACCATTGTTTATGATTAAAAATATACTGATATATCTGCAGCCATCCAGTACTTTCAGGCTGCTGCAATGGTAATTCTCTGTTATTGCTCGTATCCATGGTGTGTCCCTGTATATCTATTCCTGAATATTAGGTATTAATACCGCGATTATATAGATATGCCCAAATAAATGGCAACAGTATCATCGCGATCAATGCAATGGTATTAAGTAACTGAACCTGTTTAATCCATGGTCGTTTTACCGTATTGAAGACAACACGTGCAAGACCGCGATTTTCAATAATGTTTTTAATCCATATAAAACCGATATTATGTGCAATAAGATAAATAATACCAATAACAATAACGGTTAAAATTGAAGTGAAAATCATTATAACCGCTAACACTAATAATAACGATAGCCATGAAAACATATCCCATACAATATAGCGCAACAGCATTCCGCTGCGTACATAATTATCTAAATCACCTTTCTCTGAAATCGGATCATTCATTAATGCGCTGCTTTTTAATGCATGACCTTCTTTTATTATTTTCCCTGCTGCAATAACAACCATTACAATACCTGTCCAAAAATTAAACACTTCCGGTTTAATAATAAGGGTATAGTTCAGTTCAAATAATGTATAAAAAGTAATAATGACACCGATAAGAACAAAGAACGCACGGAGAAATGAGATATAACTATTCGGTTTATTTGTTTCATAGCGTTGTTCAAATGATTTAAAATAGGTTGACTGCCACTTTCCGTTATTCAATAAAAATGCCTGAGACCATCCGAATAAACTGACTATAACCACAACAATCCAGAAAAATATCTGACGAATATCAGTTTTATAAAATAAATTAAACTGACTTCCAAGCTGCCGCTGCGACATTCGTATTTTCTCTATATAATCCTGTGACACATCACTAATATACACTTTCGGGGAATGCCCGGGATGAGCATAAACCCGAGATACCATCCCGAACGATACGGTTATAATAATAACAATAAGAATTATGAAACATAATTTTCTTAAGTAATGTCGGTATAGATATTTGGAAGAATACATGATTGAACCTACTGCGTCTGTATTTGATTATTTATGTCATTTGTATAACACAAAACGTTGCATAAGTATATCATATAAAAAAGGAGTTGCAATAAAAATTACAACTCCTTTGTATTTTTCATATTAAACTATATTAGAAACTGTATTTGACGCCAATTGAATGGTTGACACCAAGCACTCCATAATGTTTTCCGGCATAATTGATTGAAACACCGCTCACCTCAACACCAACGCCGAAATTAAATTTATCCTGTAATAATGGATTTGTACCAATCCGTGCTGAAATCATATTATCATAGGTATACTCGCTGCCGATAGCAAAACCAAAGGCAGTATCACCCGCTGCTTTACCGGCATCAGCAAATAATTGAACACGATGTTCTGAATTTCGTGTTTGCGGAAGTGCATCATAACTAACACCCAATCTTCCTTCGCTCGGCAATTTATCAGGACTGTCACTGTAAAGCTTCATTTTTGTTAACGGTAAATTTCTAAACATAACGCCAATATTCAGACGTAAATCAGTAAACTGATAAATAGCGCCAATATCAGATGTAAACGCTGCTGCATTAACCGCATTTTCAGAAGAATTATATTTTGTCGTTAATATTTTTACCGTAGCACCATATAGCAATTCATCACGTCCGGTATCAACACCCAGTGTCCGGAAAGTATCACCCCAACTTGCCTGAAACATCATTTGATTAGCACTGCTTTCAATGAGGTTTCCATTATTATTTTTATCGGTAATTGGTGAAAGTTTTGCTGAGCGAACAATCATTGCACCGGCAAGCACTTTTCCTTTTAATGCAGTATATCGTTGACGACCGGAACGACTTTGATACGAATCATTTCCGCGACCGGAATAACCATTGCGACTTTGTGAATAATAATCATCCCCACGACGATCATCGTATTGCCCGCGACCACGTTCGCGTCCATCCTGTTCATCATCCCAGCTACTGTCATCATACCGTGCCCGATCCGCATCGCGGTCATCATATCGATCATCACTGCGACTACTACGGCGGTCATCATATCGATCATCACCGCGATCACTGCGGCGGTCATCATACCGATCATCACCGCGATCACTGCGGCGGTCATCATACCGATCATCACTACGACCACTGCGGCGGTCATCACTTCGATCATCACCACGACGGTCATCTCTACTGTCCCTGCCCCAATCGTCATCATCATCATTGTATCGACGGTACTGAACAAGTGTTACCATTGGATCCGTATAATAAAAACTATATCGATTATATGAAGATCCGCCCCGGCTGCGTGAACGTGAAGAAGAACCCTTGCCGGTATCTAAGGGAATAATAAACGAAGGAGCTATATAAGTTACACCACTATTTGCCGAACCACGAGCAATACCATATAATTTCGTATTAAATCCAACCGTATATTGATTAATAGATGCTAATCCTGCAGGATTCCAAAACATATTATTCCAGTCTCCGCTTAATGCCGTAACCGCACCGGCTAATGCTTCCTGTCGCGGACCGGTTCCCGTTCGACCGAATTCAAACGCCTCTCCTGCACCGGCAAGCGCTAAACTTGTCATTAAAACGGCAATTATTAACATTAATCCTATTCGTTTCATTGTGTTGCCTCCAATTTAATTTACTTCAGGAACGATACCCCATTCCCATTGTATAATTACTATAAAAATACTATAAAAACCGAAACACCATATACGCTTATGATCAATGTATAAAAAATTAACCCCGTTGAATAATGGCTAAATGCCACTTTCACCTAAACGTTTATGGCACATAGGTAAATATAGCACACTCTTTTTTTCTGTCAACCTCTTTTAAAACTTTTTGCGCTATTACTCAAAATACTAATACGTTTCATGCAATTACTCAATATAAGCGACTTTTCTTTCATTTTTCCCGAAAAAATACGTGATTACCGTAAAAAGCCAATAATAAACGTTAGTTTTTATAATTTATTAGATAATCTGCTTACTACCCCACATTTCAGCAGTTGTATTATTGAATAAATATCTAAAACTACACATAAGCGGATATAATAGTTACCGCTTGGTTGTTTCATTTTTGTAATTACTTCTCACTGTTTAGATCATATTAATAGTAAGAATATATCAAAACCCATATTTTAACGTAAACTATTTCACGTATAATGATAATCAGAGGTATTTATTGCAAATATAGTATTATTATTTCATACGCATTTTTCTTCCATATTAATAAATAGTAACTGCTATTCATAGTATACTTAGCCATGCTCATTTGACAGAGTATGGCTCTTTTTATTTCTAGCACGCAAACAGAAAAATACCGCATACATCGTATACTATACAGCACACTTATAAAAAGCCATACTCATTTGACGGAGCATGGCTTTTTTTATTTCTATATTTAACTGTAATTATTCTTTATCGTATACCGTTACCGCACGACGGCAAGCTTGATGATTTTGTAATCGCTTTCATCATCCGTATTAATTATGCGGGCGAAATATATACCCGGAGCGATAGTTTCATCATCGCTGTTTTTCAGTGTCCAAACATACGACGGCTGATTCGCCGGCACGTCAATGCTGTTTACCTGATTGCCGAGTGCATCATAGATCTCTATGCGAACGTTTTTCGGCAATGGCCCGAATATCATTGATTCGCCATTCTTCCCCGGATTCGGCCCGACTGATGCTTCTTTGGTTGAGCCTGCAACCGTAGCATTGCTTGTCGTTACCATGCATGCTGCAGCGGTCGCATTGCCTCCTCTATTATGTGCACTGATCCAGAAATAATAAACTGTCCCGGCTTTCAGTCCGGTTACCGTATAATTTGTCGTATCAGCAGCAAGAGTTGCAATGACAACAGTCGCCGTACTGAAATTATTCGCGGTATTTTGATACACAATGAAATTATCTTCCTGATGAGTCCCAGATGACATATCCACCCAGTGCAGTATACAATTTGTTGACGTAACCGTATCGGCAATGACATTTGACGGTGCGCGCGGCGCCCCCGGCAAGGTAGCTGCCATATGCCCTGCACTATGACTACGTGCAGCCGCATTACTTGCTTCTACCCAGAAGTAATACAAGGTATTTGTTTTCAGGCCGCCTACCGTATAATTTGTTGTATCGGCAACGGTAATGCCGATACGACGTGCCGTCGCAAATATATTATTTGTATTTTGATACACAATAAACGCTTCTTCCTGTGTTCCGCCTGATGAATTATCCCTCCAGTGTATACTTACACTATTCGGTGTTATGTTAACATCAGGATTTATCACCGTCGGAGCCGCAGGGGGACCGAAAGGTGTTGTAATACTGTTTGAAGTGCTTACAGTGCTGCCGGTGGCATTACTTGCCAGTATCCAGAAATAATATGTCGTATGTGTACTCAGTCCGGTTACCGTATAATTCGTTGTATCAGCGGCTAGGCTTGCAATGGCAGCCGCGCCTGAAAATACTGCATT
>Ga0256845_1003508_pt1 | contig 10580 bp, 11 predicted proteins | sample RiftiametaG_FD_189101 | JGI IMG/M metagenome (GOLD analysis project Ga0256845, IMG submission 189101) | Tube worm associated microbial communities from hydrothermal vent at the East Pacific Rise, Pacific Ocean - Riftia | ecosystem: Host-associated > Annelida > Integument > Unclassified ... | reverse complement strand
GTATTGAGGCCAGTATTACACAGGTTGTCAACGAGCTGGAGTTTGAATCCTCCGACCGCTCTGAAAACCTGCCTGTAACAATTCCGTTCGAGTTGGTGCCCCCAGAATAGTGAATTCTTAAATATTCATGCGGGGTATGCTGTCGGCATACCCCGCATGTGTATCAGAAAAGGATGATGGAGAATTATGACACACAAAAGACTATCAATTGACAAAGAATTATTCAATGGAATGCGCACAGAGGCAAAGGGATCCAGGCGCGACAATGCTCTCAGGAACAGCATTCTTAATGTGGGTCTCGATGAAACAGCTCTTAATCACGAAGCGCAGATGCTGATGCAGCATACTTTCTCGCTCGAGCTGGAAACCGGGAAGATAACCTCCCAGAACAAAAGTGGAAGGTGCTGGCTTTTCGCCGGACTCAACACCATGAGATACAAGATAATGCAGGATCTTAACATGGAAAATTATGAGATTTCGCAAACCTATCAGATGTTCTTTGACAAAATAGAGAAAGCAAATTTCTTTTTAGAAAACATTCTTGAAACACTCGATGAAGAAATCGATTCAAGGATTGTTATGTGGCTTCTAAACTCTCCGCTGAACGATGGTGGTCAGTGGGACATGTTTACAAGCATTGTCGAGAAGTATGGGGTAGTACCGAAGTCTGTGATGCCAGAAACCTTTGCAAGCAGCAATTCGGCCAGAATGAACCAGATACTTACGCTCAAGCTCAGGGGATACGCATACAGACTAAGGGAAGAACACAAAAGCGGAGCAGAACTAAAACAGCTTCAGGAAACAAAAAGTGGAATGCTGATGGAATTCTATCGTCTTGTTACAATGTTTCTAGGATTTCCTCCAGAGAAGTTTGATTTCGAGTACACAGACAAAGATAAAAAATTTCACAGAGATTCAGGTCTTACACCTACGACCTTTTATTCAAAATATGTCGGTATCAGGCTGGATGAATATGTAAGCATTATTAATGCACCAACACAAGACAAACCTTTTAACACAACATACACCGTGCAGTATCTGGGAAACGTGGAAGGCGGCAATCAGGTGAAATACCTGAATGTCGATATGCTGGCTTTTAAGAGCCTTGCCATTGCCCAGCTTCAGGATGGAGTTCCCGTGTGGTTTGGCAGCGATGTAGGTAAGAAGATGAAGCGGGAAAAAGGTATTCTTGATTACAGTATATATTCCTACGAGGATGTTCTGGGCTCCGGTTTCGAGTTGAACAAGGCGGGGCGTCTGGACTACCGCGAGAGCCTCATGACACACGCCATGGTGTTTACCGGGTTGAACATGGTTGATGGCGTACCGAACAGATGGAAGGTAGAGAACAGCTGGGGTGAAAAGAGCGGAAAGAAAGGTTACTTCGTAATGAGTGACAAGTGGTTTGAAGAGTATACGTACCAGCTTGTGATAAACAAAAAGTACCTTTCAGACAGTATGCTTAAAACATGGGAACAGGAACCGGTTGTGTTGAAACCATGGGATCCCATGGGTTCACTGGCATTGTAGGTATTGTGTTCCGCAGATGAACAGAATAGAAGAAAAACTGGTGTGTAAGTGGTATTGCTGCTGTCCTATAAGAGAATACACCGAAAACGGTATGCTTGACGGACGCTGGGTGGAGGAATACTGCCACGGTAACTGGAAATGTTGCATAAGGTATCGTAAAGAAGAGAGTGGAATCCTGCATCCAGACAATATGTTACCTGATGGTAGAATTGATGAGGGATTGTTATAAAGAAACAGGGAGTGAAACATGCATTCAGAGAAAAGTATATCAGACATTATCGAGAGCGTGGAACACCCGGCAATATCATTATCGCTCAAGGAACTCGGTATAATAAAGTCGTGTGACATCATCGGGGGTACCGCAAATATTGTAATGGCATTTCCAGCTTTGAACATTCCTATACTGGATATGCTGATTCAGAGTGTGCGTCATCCTCTGGAAGCTGCAGGCGTACAGGTTAACATAGAGCAAACTGTTATGACACAGCAGGAACTACAGACATTTCTTGTAAAAGAACAGGGTGCCTGGAAAGGGATGTAGCTCAGGAGATACACTCTCTTGTGCTGATACTGTTATTCTGTTATCTTATTGCAAATATTTTGCAGTAAGGGTGGAAATGACAAACAGTGAAGCGTACAACAGGTTAAGACAGGCCGGTCTTAGAATGACCGGGCTCAAACGCGAGATTGTTGACCTGTTTCTTGAGGGCGCCTGCGGTCTTTCCGTTAAAGGTGTCATGGCTGGTCTTTACTCCAACCCTGCAGTATCAACCGTTTACAGAGCTTTGAGTTCACTGAACAAAAGCGGTTTTCTCAGACACAGTGTAGGGCCGGAAGGCGTTATTCAGTACAGATGCACAAAAGAGTATTTCCCGGAGCACGGGCACTTCTGTTGCGTAAAGTGTGGTGGAACAATACCTGTGAACAAAAAACTACCCGACTCATTTCTAGCTCTTCTGGAGGAGGAATACGGTATCAGTGTGAACTCGGCAGATTTTCTTGTGGAAGGAAAGTGTTACAAATGCAGAAATCTCTAGTTCTTTTCCTTCTGCTTGCAGCCTGTGGCGGGGGAAGTTTGCCTGGCAACAGTGGAAAGATATCGGTGCTTGTGAGCGTTGTTCCGCAAAAGTACTTTGTTGAAAAGTTGGCGGGTGGTCTGGCAGATGTTTCAGTGCTGATTCCTCCCGGGGCCAATCCGGCAGCTTACGAGATGTCGCCGTCTGGTATGAGGGTTGTAAATGATGCCGATATCTGGTTTACCCTCGGGCTGCAGAGGGAAGCAGCATGGATTCCAGAGTTTTCCTCTATCAACAGCAGCCTGCGCATTGTCAGTACCATTAACGGTATAGCGAGGCTGCCAATCACCAGGTACGGTATCCCGGAACAGCAAGATGAAACAGGAAGTAGAGATCCGGATCCTCATGTATGGCTGTCACCTGAACTGGTTTGTCTTCAGGCGGAAGTAATCTGTGAAGCATTGTGTGAAACAGATTCTATTAACCGCGAAGTATACACACAGAATCTAGCGCTGTTTCTTGAAGAAATCGATACTCTGCAGTTTAAAATTCACGGTATTCTAGACAGGTACAGCGGGGAAGGATTTATGGTATTTCACCCTGCATGGGGGTATTTTGCCGATGAGTTTAACCTTGTACAGGTTCCAATAGAAATTGCAGGCAGTGAGCCTTCGCCTGGGGAGATGGCACAGCTGATCAGCTATGGAAGAAGCTCATCTGTTAAAATTGTGTTTGTCTCGCCTCAGTTCAGCGAGGTGTCAGCGGAAACGATAGCCGGGGAAATGGGTGCCAGTGTGGTATTTATCGATCCCCTTGCGCCGGGCTGGTCAGAAAACCTTTTGTATGTAGCGGAAGAAATTGCACACGCTATGGAGCGGGAATGAAACTAATTGAACTCAATGGAGTTACAGCTGGTTACAACAGGGAACATCCGGCAATAGAGAACATCGACCTCATTGTGGAACAGAACGATTTTGTTGCAATCATCGGCCCTAACGGTGGGGGCAAAACCACGCTGCTAAAGGTTATTCTCGGTCTGCTTGTTCCCTTCTCAGGAACAGTGAAGGTTTTTGGTGAACAACCGGAGCATTCAAGAAAAAGAATCGGTTATGTCCCGCAGATAATTCCAGACAGGTCATTTCCTGTTTCTGTATTTGATGTGGTTCTTATGGGCAGGATGTCTTCATCACGGGCTTTCAGAAGGTATAGCAGTACAGACAGGGCCGTAACGGCAGAAAAACTTGAGCAACTGGGTGTTTTGCAGCTGAAAGAAAAGAGGATGGATCAGCTTTCAGGAGGGCAGAAGCAGAGAGTTCTGATTGCCAGGGCACTTGCAGGTGAACCTGAGCTGATTCTTCTTGACGAGCCCGTGGCCAGTGTTGATTCCGAAACACAGCACAGCTTCTACAACCTTCTCTCACAGCTTAACAGCAGGATGGCTGTGGTTATGGTAACCCATGATGTTGGTGCGGTTTCTTCCCATGTTAAGAGCATTGCCTGTATCAACAGAAGCCTTGTAAGCCATGGTGAGACTATCTCCGGGGAAGATGTTGAAAAAACATTCGGATGTCCGTTCGAGTTAATCACACATGGTGTTCCTCACAGGGTTTTGAAGGCAGGAGGAGGTAGCAACCATGACTGAGATGTTCAGCTATACTTTTATGCAGAATGCATTTTTTCTTATCGTGATGGCTTCGGTGAGCTGCGGTGTTGTTGGAAGCCTGATAACAGTTAACAGAATGTCATCTTTTACAGGCAGTATTGCCCACGCTTCATTCGGCGGGCTGGGGCTGGCTTATCTGGTGGGAGTTCATCCCATGCTTGGTGCCACTGTTTTTGCTGTTGGTTCTGCTCTTGGTATCGGTGCTCTCTCTGACCGGAACAGGCTTGGATCCGATACGGCAATGGCTGCGCTTTGGGCCACCGGCATGGCTGCTGGTCTGGTCTTTATAAAGCTCTCCGGCACATATACATCAGATCTGATGAGTTGGCTGTTCGGCAGTCTTATGGCTGTTTCAAAAGCAGATATCTATCTAACAGGTGTGCTGGGCGTATTTGTTACGGGTTCGGTGTATTTGCTGTATAAAGAGTTTCTGGGAATTTCGTACGACCCTGAATTCGCAAGAATACAGGGTGTTCCAGTTAAACTTGTCAGAGGGTTGTTTCTAGTAATGGCGGCTCTTACAACAATTGTTCTGATGAAGGTAACTGGTTTGATCATGGTTATCGCCATGCTTACAATCCCGGCGGCTATTGCAGAGAAGTTCAGCAGTTCTTTGTGGAAAATGATGATTCTGGCCTCGGTTTTCAGCCTTGTATTCAGTGTTGCAGGGCTCTCTGTATCGTGGTGGCTTGATCTTCCGTCCGGGCCTGTTATCATCCTGATGTCTTCTGTCGCGTACTTTGTTGTTCAGGCGGCTGTAAGAAACTGACGACTGAAAACAACCTTTACCTGCCGTGACGCTTTAATTATCATCACAGTGGTGGGAGGCCGTTTTGAAACCAATGAAGGTGCTTGTTGTAGATGATGATGTGGATTCACTTGCAATGGCCAGTCTGCGTCTAAAAATAGACGGTTACGTCATTGAAACGGCAAGCAGCGGCGACGAATGTATACAAAAAGCCAGGGAAAAAAAACCTGACCTTATTCTTCTTGATGTTCAGATGCCCGGCAGAAGCGGGTTTGAAGTGTGTGCGGAACTGAAGTCTGATCAGGAGCTATTTCACATACCTGTTATATTTCTCTCGGCAGCCGACGATACAAGTGAAAAAGTTAAAGGTCTTGATCTGGGGGCTGTTGATTACGTAACAAAACCCTTTGATGTTTTTGAGCTTCGCGCCAGAGTGCGGGCAGCACTTAGAACAAAGCGACTGCAGGATCTTCTTCTTAAATACGGCGAGGTTGATTCCCTCACAGAGATATACAACCGAAGAGTACTTATGAGTAGGCTTCATCAGGAGTGGGACAGAATTCTTCGCAGTGGTGGGGTTATATCTTTCATCATGGTGGATATAGACAGATTCAAGCTGGTTAACGATACCTACGGCCACCCAGTTGGAGACAGAGTTCTTGAAACAATTGCCTACATTCTGAAAAACTCCATAAGAAGCGGTGATATAGTGGGCAGATACGGTGGTGAAGAGTTTGGTGTGGTTATGGTGAACTCTACATCAGATGACGCAGCTCTTGCAGCAGACAGGTATCGCAAAGTAATTCAGATGGCCATTTTCCAATCAAAAAAAAGGGAGTTTTCTGTTACTGCAAGTTTCGGTACTGCCGATTCCAGAGGAAGAAAAGATGCCGCCGAGCTTGTAGCTGCCGCAGATACTGCACTTTACAAAGCCAAAGAAAACGGGCGGAACATGGTGTGCAAGGCAGACGTGATGGAATAGTATACCATTCGTCTTTGTAACAACGCTGTAAACCTTTAACACAAGGAGCAGCGATGAAAGCTATTACACTACTACTTGTTCTTGCCGCAACAGTTTCACTGGCATCGGAATCTTTTGAAACTGCAGTCAGCAATGTTGCCGGTATGGTCTGGAATAACAAAGTTGTTGGTGTTGCCTCCAGAACAGGTCTGGATGTTGTTAATGTAACCTGGGAGGATACCGGCAGATACTCCGGTTCATGCTGGGGACCAAATATTTCTGATATGACAATACAGGTTCATCACGGTGCAAGAGGTTCGGAAACTCTAACATGCATGCCTGTGATCAGGTACCCGAATTTCCACGATATCACAGCCGATATTGACCCCGAGTACTTTTTTCTTCTTACAGGCAACGAGAGTGGAAACGGTCTGGAGCCTGTAAGTCTTACTGATTATGTGGGCAATATAAGAGACTATCTTCACGATGAAGACAGCTGGGGAGGCAGGGGCTCAAGCCTTCTTGCCGACAGAGACAGTGTAGTTCTTGTAAGTGCCCAGGCGGTGTTTCTGCCAATTGAAAACAATGGAGAGGCAGTGTTTAACCCGGTTCTTTACAACTACCAGAGTTACGAGGGAAGCCCTGGAGTTCTTGCAATTCTTGCAACCCGCGAGGGAACCAGTGCAACTATTATTGACAACAGCTCCGAGTACAATGCCGACTACTATTCATGGGGGCAGAGACTGTACTTCAACGAAGATGGGGAAAGGGCAAGTCTTACCGGATCCCGTATCTCCGATTTCCTTGGAAATGGTGGTGATTCATCTGAATCTTCTGAAATGCAGGCTGCCGGTGAAGAGGGTCTGAATATGGTTATGCTTATTCAGATACCCCTCAGGCAGAAAGAAAGGCAGGATATGTGGTTTGACTGTGATCAGGTGCTTGCTGCCGGGTGCTGTGAGGAGCCGTGTGAAATAGCTGATGGCGCTTCAAACATAGAAGCTGCAGTTATCGGTCACGGTGACCTTGAAGGGCCCTTCAGAGAAATTGACGGGCTGCAAATCGCACGGGATGACAGGTTTCCCATAAGAGTAACGGTACAGTTTTACAAAGCAACATCCAATGGTGTTGCCACCGATAGGGATATACAGGAGATTGCTGAACAGATAAACAGGGTTTACGATGATGCAGATTATGTTGGTTCCCTTGTTTGCCCGTCGGAGAAGATTGTAAGGCCCACAGACTGGTACCGCGATCGGGTTGAAGTTTCATTGAGAAAGGTAATTCCCCAGTACTGGCAGTAAAACAGGAATACTGCAGAAGGCTCTGGCGTAAGCTGGAGCCTTGTATTATTGTGTAAGTTATTGAGCGGAAGGATGTGTATTGCAGACACTGCAGGTAGAGAGCACGCAGCAATGGAGAGAATGGCTTGAACAGAATCACAGAGATGCTACTGTAGTGTGGCTGGTATTCTGGAAAAGGCACACCGGGAAAACATGCGTCGGGTATGAAGCAGCAGTTGAAACAGCCATATGCTTTGGCTGGGTTGACAGCCTGGTAAAGTCTATAGATGAAAACAGTTACGCCAGGAAGTTTACTCCTAGAGGGGAAAGCAGCAGCTGGTCTGTTGCGAACAGAGAGAGAGCCCTTTCCATGATGCGCGCAGGGTTGATGACACAAGCTGGAATGGATGCAGTCAGAGCAGCCCGGGAAAACGGAATGTGGTATCTGCGTACACAGCCGGTTGAAATGCCGTATGAACTGGAGGAACTTCTTGATAACAATCAGGATGCAGCACTGTTCTTTGCAGAACTTGCCCCTTCATACAGAAAGCAGTATATGGCCTGGGTTGGTCAGGCAAAAAAGTTGGAAATAAGGTACAAGAGGGCAGAGGAAGCTGTTCGTCTCCTCTCCACTCACTCAAAACTGCCACTTAAATAAAGAAAGGTATCCATGGGTATTCACCTGATTACAGGCGGTGCGGGTTTTATAGGCAGCAATATCGCCAGAGAGCTTCTTAAGCGTGGGAAGACCGTAAGAATACTTGACAATTTTTCCACAGGGCACAGGGCTAATCTGACTGATATCAGGAATGATGTTGAAGTAATAGAAGGTGATATCAGAAGCTATCACATAGTCAGTGAAGCAACAAAAGATGTTGAAGTTGTTTACCACCAGGGTGCTCTTCCATCTGTTCCAAGATCCATAGCAGATCCCCTTACCAGCAACGAGGTAAATGTAAGCGGAACTCTGAATGTTCTACACGCTGCTCTCGATAGGGGAGTAAGAAGGCTTACATTCGCATCATCATCATCGATCTACGGCAACGCCCCGGAGAGTGTTAAAAGTGAAGATCTTCATGTAAGGCCGCTTTCCCCTTATGCGGTTAGCAAGCTCGCGGGAGAGAAGTACTATCAGGTGTTCTATAATATCTACGGGCTCGAAACTGTGGCAATCCGCTATTTCAATGTGTTTGGCCCCTGGCAGGATCCGGACAGTCCGTACTCGGCTGTAATTCCTCTGTTTATCAAGGCGTACCTGGAAGGAAACCCACCAGTTATCAACGGTGATGGAGAGCAGAGCCGTGATTTTACATTTATTGCAAATGTGGTACACGGAAATCTGCTTGCCGCAGATGCTCCTGAAGCACCAGGCAAAATGTTCAACATAGCATGCAACGGTTCTGTCACAGTGAACCAACTGGCAGAAGAGATAGGCCGGCTCACAGGAAAACCCAACCTGAAACCTCTACACGGCCCCAGCAGGTCGGGCGATGTAAAACACTCCATGGCATCTATACAGAAGGCGAAAAAGTACCTTGGCTATGAGCCCATCGTTTCATTTGAAGATGGGCTCAGGCAGACTGTGGAGTTCTACATGGAACACGGTTTTTAGGAGCTAAACCGAGAATACAACATCGGCATTAGACACCACACGAACGACCACAAAACATGCCGATTATCGTCAAATAGCGCTGCTATTCTTCTCTAACCGGCATGCTTTCTATTTCGTCCGTGAGGCGCTACTACTCAATGTCTATTCTCGGTCAAGCTCCAGGAGCTAAAAGAAGAACCGTACTCCGATTCCCGCGTCAACATCGAAATCAGTTTCCGGTATGACTTCAAGGCTTGCGGCAAGTTCCAGGAATATGTCAATGTTCTGGTTCTGGAACAGGTACTCTATGCCCAGTGGAAGCCTTCCTCCTGCATATACATCGTCGGCGAATGCTACCCAGGCACCCAGACCGTAGTACCACGGGAGCTGCCCCTTGTCTACATTGAAGGTTCCAAAACTGTGCCACAGATAATCGCCGTGCACCATTACCCAGTCGTCTGAAAAACTCCACGCGGTTGCAGCATCAAATGCTCTGGTGGTGCTGGTGAAGTACTTGAACGATATACCTGTGGGGTTTCCGGCGATCAGCCCGAGGCCGATGTCTCCACGGCCCGGAGAGAAGCTGGTGAGCACAATCAGTAGCAGAGTTGTCATAATATCCCTCCCTAATGCGCAGAATCCGCCGGTGTCAGAGAATATGACACCGGTAGATACTGTCTCTTATTTACTCACTTATCGGCTCAGATTTGCCAGATTCCCGGCAAACATCTTAACGTAGTCATCTGTGGGGAAAGAACTGGCCATTACCCGTGAAGCAAGTTCAATGCTCTCCTCAAGAGGAAGTGTGTATCGCATGCTCATGAACCTCTGTCTGAAGGCACTGACCTCTTCCGCTACATTTTCTTTCTTCACAATTACCCTTGCCATCAGTTCGGCAAGCTCACCGAAATCCTCTTCGTTCATTCCGAACCTGGTCATTTCGCTTACGCCGGTTCGTATACCGCTTGAGGTAAGGAAGGTTTCATCATCAGGCAGTGCCTGATAGTTAACAACAATATTGTTTTCCTGAAGCCTGTCGGCTATCTCAGCACCGTCACCGTGGTCAATTACCCTTACAACAACCTGGTGGGTGTGTGTGTAGCCGTCGGTTGGATCTCCTTCAACCTTTAAGCCGTTATCGGCAAGGTGCTTTGCAAATGCCCTGGCATTTGATAGAACCTTGTTCTGGTATTCATCTTTAAAAGCGTTCATCTCGTGGGTTGCAACAAGAAGCCCCAGAAGGGTTGCCAGGTGGTGGTTCGATGTTGAGCCTGGGAAAGCCCTGCTCTTTATGTCGAGCCACAGTTTTCTGAAATGAGTTTTCTTTGCCATGTTGCTTACAATGGCACCTCTCTGAGGTCCGAAGAATGTTTTGTGCGTTGAGCCTGTAACAATATCGGCACCTTCCGCAAGAGGAGCCTGGAACGCTCCGTAAAGGCCGAAGACATGTGCCATATCGTACATCACAACAGGTCTGTTTTCCCAGTCTCTGATGTGATCAGTGAATTTTTTAACAGGTTCAGGGTAGAGGAACATGCTTTTCCCGAAAACAACAAGCTCCGGTCGGGTGCTGTCGAGAAGCTCAATCATCTTCTCTTCGTCGATCCTGTAGGGATTGTCTTTCATCACAGGGAAATTAACACAGTTTTCTTTTCCTGTGGTCGGATTAATTTCTACAAAGTTGAAAAGAGCACCCATAGGCTGGCTTGAAAGATGTCCACCTTTTCCCAGGTCGTTGTTCATCACGGAACGGAGTTTTCTGAATGTTCCCTCAGGTGACTTTCTGTT
>Ga0256845_1003507_pt1 | contig 10584 bp, 8 predicted proteins | sample RiftiametaG_FD_189101 | JGI IMG/M metagenome (GOLD analysis project Ga0256845, IMG submission 189101) | Tube worm associated microbial communities from hydrothermal vent at the East Pacific Rise, Pacific Ocean - Riftia | ecosystem: Host-associated > Annelida > Integument > Unclassified ... | reverse complement strand
TATAAGTCTTATCAAAATTTAATTTTAATGTTCTTTTTGTAGCATCCATCAGCGTAGTAAAAAGAACATTGAGAGAGTCTTTATCTGTAATAGAAATTTTTGATTTATCAATCCTTTCAATTGGAATATTAGTCGTTATTGAAAAAGTATCTCTTAAACTTAAAGTACTTCCCATTTCTGAACTAATAGTAAGGGAATCTATTTCTTTTGATCGTAACTTAACGGTTATGTTTTTTTCAAAATCATTATTTGTTACCCTAAACTGCATAGAATCTTTCAGTTGAGGTGAAAACCAATAACTTACAGTATCCTTTCCTTTTTCAAAAGATAATCTTGATTCAAAATTTGTGGGTTTTTCAGAAATCAATTCAATTTTAATATTTTTAGCATCACCTTCATAACCAAAATAAATATGTCCTTTTTTAATTTCTGAAGGACGCGTTAGTTTAAAAGGAAGTATTTCTTTGAATAGTGTTAATTCAAATGTTTCTTCAGTTGGTAATGAAATAAATTCGGAATGAAAAGCAATTTTATCTTGCTTAGGGTCAAATTTATAATTGTTGTTTAAATCTTTTAGTGCAATCATTAAATACTTACCATCTTTTAAATTTGTCAGTTCAAAATTAATACTATCAAGTGTGCTTCCAACATAATTTGGCTGTTCTTTATAAATAATAGAGTCGGTAAACTCTTCCGTTATTTCATATAGAAGAACCGAAATATTAGCATCGACTTCTTTTTCAAACCCATCTTTAACAGTGCCTATAACTTTTAAAGAATCAATATAATCTCCGGTAGAAAAAATATACTTGAAATTACTTAAAAGGTTTCCTTCGTTATTATCTTCTACACTATTTCCAAAATTAAAAGTATATGTTGTGTTTTCTTTTAAAGTATCTAATATTTTGATATTTATAATTTTACTTGCCGAACCAACAGGAGAAATGACTGGTCTGTATTTCATAGGTGGTGAAATTACCAATTGATTATTAAGGTTATTTAACTTTATAAACTCATTAAAAATTATTCTAATTTTTTCAGATTTAAAATGTAATGTTTCATGGTTGGGTTGGGCTGATTCAAAAACTGGCGGGTCAACATCAAGTTCTCCTCCTTCAGGATTCCCTCGTCGGGCACAACTTTCAAGAATTAAAAATCCTATTAGAATGTAAAAAAAGCGTAATTTCATTCAGGGTTATTTTATTACAAAGAAACAATTAATTTATTCATACAACGTATCAAACTAATAATTATTTTATTCGGCATATGCTATAACGGCTATACTAACAGTGCAATTTTTTGATTTTAACAACTGTTTTGAACAAGCTTCTAATGTCGCACCTGTTGTCACAACATCATCAATCAACAATACTTTTTTATTTTCAAAAAAGGAAATATCATTCGATTCAAATAGATTTCGAACATTTTTCCAGCGTGCAAGTCTCCCTTTGTGTGTTTGAGTATCTGTTATACTTATTTTTAATAATTTGTTTTCTAAATAGGGTATTTGCAATGTTTCTGATAGCGATTCTCCCAATTTAGTTAATTGATTATAGCCTCTCTTTTTTATTTTTTTTGGATGGAGTGGTACAGAAATAATATAGTCAATATCTTTAAATCTATTACTTTCTTTAAGATCATTTCCTAGCCATTTGCCTAACAAGCTGCCTATTTCTTGATGATTTTTATATTTTAATTCATGTATTAATTGTTGAATTTTTCCTTTTTTATGAAAATAGAATAATGCTGTTGCTTCCTTTAGTTGAACACGCCCATAAAATTGTTTTTCTAATTGATTGTTTTCTACATTCGTAAAATCTGTATATGGAAAATCATGTCTGCATAAAAGACAAATAACATTTTCATTCTTTAAAAGTTGAGATTTACATGTTAAACAAACTTCAGGAAAAAATAAATAAAATATGTCTTTAAAAAATTGCATTTCTAGTAAAGATTTCGGAAAGTTGCATAAATATACTAAACATACGTGTTGGATGACGAAAAAGATGACATTTTTTAAAGAAGCGATTAAAAGTCTCAAAACATCAGGATCATTAATTCCTAGTTCAAAATTTTTAGTAAAACGAATCCTTAAAAACGTTGATTTTAAAAACGCAGAACTAATTATAGAATATGGCGCTGGAAATGGAATAATTACACACGAAATATTAAAAAAGATAAAGCCATCTGCTACCTTAGTTTGTTTTGAAATTAACGAAGTTTTTTATAAAGAACTCAAAACTATAAATCATCCTCAATTAGTGGTTTTGGATGCTTCTGCTGAACAAATTGAAGCAGAAATTAAAAAATTAAATTTTTCAGAAATCTGTTTTGTTGTGTCTAGTTTACCACTTGCAATACTACCTAAAGAATTGTCAAAAACTATTATTGAAAAGTCATTTAAATTATTAAAAACTGGAGGGAAATTTATCCAATTTCAATATAGTACTAAATCATTGAAGTTGCTTAAATCAATATTTATAAAAAAAATAGTTGTCGATTTTGAGCCATTAAACATTCCTCCTGCATTTTTATACATCTGCGAAAAATAATATTTCAACATAGCATTAACATCGAAGTTGATTTTTTAGATTAACTTTATCCCACAAATTAATAATGGTATTAAATTAAACCTAAAGTTATGGAAAATAAAAAATCTTCAAATCACAAAGTTATTATTGCCATTTTAATAGTATTACTTCTATCCTCTTTAGGATATACATACTATAATAATGGTAAAGCAAAAGAGTTACAAACCTATTTGACCGAAGAAAAAGAAGAAATTCAAAAAGGGTTAGATGAAATGATTGCTCAATATGATGATGCTATTGCACAAAATTCGAATTTGACTGAAGAATTACAAGACGAACGCGAATTGATTATTCAATTTCGCGATTCAGTAATGAATTTAAAAGAGACAAACAAAACCATAATCCGTCGCTATAGAAAAAAAATTGCCTCATTAGAATTGGCAAATAAAGAATTGTTTGAACAAAATGAAGAGTTAGCAACACAAAACCAAGGTTTAAATCAAAAAATTGATAGCGCAAATGTTTTTATAGGAAATCAAACTAAAAGAATTGATACTTTATCACTCTTGAATAATAATTTAACTGATAAAGTAGCTATTGGAGCAATTTTAAAAGTAAATACAGTCAATGTTATTTCAATGCGTAAACGAAATAATGGTCAGTTAAGAGAAACCACTCGCGCGAGAAACACCGATGCTTTAAGAGTAAGTTTTGTGATTGCTGAAAATTTATTAGCCGAAAAAGGTTCTAAAAAAATATTTGTTCAAATAGTTAATCCAGCGGGAAATGTTGTTAAAAACGTAGGAGTTTCAACACTAAATGATGAACTCACAGAAGTTAGTTATACCGATATTTTAGATATTGATTACATCAATGAAAAATTAGAAGTTATAACTGTAATTGATGTCAACAGAAAAGAAATAAATAAAGGTGTTTATTCTGCCAATATTTATTTAGATGGTAGGTTTGTTGGAAAAACAATTTTTACATTAAAATAACTAGTTCAAACAAAAAAGCAAAAAAGTGGATGGCAGTCAATGCTATCCACTTTTTGTTTTTTAAATATTAAAACCTTTAGTATTTTTGCAGTATGGCAAAACAACAAGATAAATTTAAACACGTAATTTCACATGCCAAGGAATATGGATATGTATTTCAAAGTAGTGAAATTTATGATGGTTTGAGTGCAGTATATGATTATGCACAAAATGGCGTAGAATTAAAGAAAAACATTAGAGAATATTGGTGGAAAGCAATGGTTCAAATGAACGAGAATATCGTTGGTTTAGATTCGGCCATTTTTATGCATCCAAAAGTTTGGAAAGCATCGGGTCATGTAGATGCTTTTAACGACCCATTGATTGACAATAAAGATTCAAAAAAACGATATAGAGCAGATGTTTTAATCGAAGATTATGTTAGTAAATTAGATGCTAAAATTGAGAAAGAAGTTAAAAAAGCAGCAAAACGTTTTGGAGATTCCTTTGATAAATCAGAATTTATTTCAACAAACCCAAGAGTTTTAGGATATAAAGAAAAAGGCGATGCTATTTTAAAACGCATGGGGCAGTCTTTAGAAAAAGAAGATCTCGCCGATGTAAAAGCTCTGATTGAAGAATTAGAAATTGCTTGTCCGTTATCGGGTTCTAAAAATTGGACAGAAGTAAAGCAGTTCAATTTAATGTTTGGAACCAAATTAGGTGCTTCTGCCGAGTCGGCAATGGATTTATATTTACGTCCAGAAACAGCTCAAGGAATTTTTGTTAACTTTTTGAATGTTCAAAAATCAGGGCGGATGAAGATTCCATTCGGTATTGCACAAACAGGTAAAGCATTTAGGAATGAAATTGTAGCACGCCAGTTTATTTTTCGTATGCGGGAATTTGAGCAAATGGAAATGCAATTTTTTATCAAACCCGGAACTCAAAAAGAATGGTATGCTCATTGGAAAGAAGCACGTATGAAATGGCATTTATCATTGGAATTAAGCGAAGATAATTACCGTTTTCACGATCATGAAAAATTAGCACATTATGCTGATGCAGCTACGGATATTGAATTCCGTTTTCCTTTTGGGTTCAAAGAATTAGAAGGTATTCATTCAAGAACTGATTTTGATTTAAAAGCACACGAAACGCATTCAGGAAAAAAATTACAATATTTTGATCACGAAGAAAACAAATCATATGTTCCCTATGTTCTAGAAACCTCTATAGGTTTAGACAGAATGTTTTTAGCCGTATTTTCAAATTCATTACAAGAAGAGGAATTAGAAAACGGAAGTATTCGAACTGTATTAAAACTCCCTGCAGTATTAGCACCAACCAAAGCAGCAATTTTACCATTAGTAAAAAAAGATGGATTGCCTGAGGTTGCCCGTAAAATCATGGAAGACTTAAAATGGGATTTCAATGTAGTTTATGATGAAAAAGATGCAGTAGGAAGACGTTATAGAAGACAAGATGCTAATGGTACACCTTTTTGTATTACTGTAGATCACGACACTTTAAATGATGATTCAGTTACAATTCGTTACAGAGATACTATGGAGCAAAAAAGAGTTAAAATTTCAGAATTAAAAGAACTAATAACTGCAGAAGTTTCTATGAAAAACTGGTTGTCAAAAATGTAGAATAGTCAAAACATTACCTAATAAAAATTATTGCTATTGTTAACCCTTTAGCCCTTTTATCACTTCATCGACCCTCTTAATTCGTGGATTAATTTCATTTTTCACTTTTCTCTTGTGTAAAAAGTAAGCGTAAATGTGCATGCCTACCATGTTTAAAAAAAGTATAATTATCAAATATCGTTTTGAAGGTATTTCCCAAAAACCCACTACAAAGAGAAATATTACAGGATACAAAGGTAATGCCCCCCAGTAATTGTAGGTTTCAAGCAATTTCTTTTGAGCTTCAAGATATTTCTTGGTCTTTTTAAGATATTCAAGGTAATTTTCTTCCAAATCGCTTGATTTGAACTTTTTTATACCAAGCAAACGCGTTATTATATGAACCACATAGATGATTATTAATGCAGAAGCAATCTTCGAAGAAGTAAAAGGAACCCAATACGCTACGAAAGCAAACGTTGGAATCGCTATAAATGCAGCAACTATCTCTACTCGTACTCCAAATTTCCACCATCTATTTAGATGATCTAAATTTGATTGTAATTCTATCATCAATTTAGATTTCTCAAACTTTACACGCTCCTGACTACTGGACGATTTCCAAATTTTAATTAATTCATTTTCCATCATAATATTTCATTTATACAGTTAAATAATTTTGACTTAATTCGCTTGATCTTAACAGCTATATGATTTTCAGACAATCCTAGAATACTTGAAATTTCCCTATACGCTAACCCTTCCAAGTAAAGTGCAACTATCGCCTTATCGCCTTCATTAAGTTTTTTTACACACTTTCTTAGACTATTTAGTTTTTCATTTTTCACTTCACTTTTTTCTTCTGCACCAAAATTGGTGATAGTGATACTATCTAATCTTATAAACCGATTTTGGTTCTTAGTCTGCTTTGATTTGAAACGAAGGCAAACATTTAAGGCAACTCTAAACATCCAAGTACCAACAGCTGAATTGCCTTTAAATGTGCTCATCGACCTCCAAATATTAATCAAAACTTCTTGAAAAAGGTCTTTGGAATCTTCATCATCTTCAGAATAAATCGAGCAAATTCTAAATAGTTTCTCCTGATTTTGTTCTAGAGCTCTAAGAAATATAGTTTCTTGTTCTTTTTTCATTGTTAATGCTTCTCTCTACTATTTTAGTTACGATAGTCTTCTAAATATGACAATTTATTGTTGAAATTTTTAATTACTAACAACATAAAGACTTTTCATTCAACCAAAAACACCTAATTTGCGCAGATGGACTTCACTCAAACGCAACCAATACGTGGAACTCTATTCAGACAAAGAAAATGGGAATCTCAAACTTACGCGCATACTCTTATGTGTCACTAGAAAAGATAACAAAAACTATAATTAATATGGGTTTTGGTGTTTAACTCAAAGGTTAGAGTTTTAAACCAAAAAAGCCAAACCTTTTGATTTGGCTTTGTAAATAAAAAGATAAAGTAAAAAGATTTGGCTAAATGCATAATCGGAAATTCATTACTTTTAATTCCCGCACAAACAACCACAGCCCAAACTATAAATTACTCCGCCATCAACGCTTCTATTTCATCAATTTCAATAGGAATGTTTTTCATTAAGTTGATAGGCTCTCCTCTTTCTTGAATTACATAATCGTCTTCTAAACGAATCCCTAAATTTTCATCAGGAATATAAATACCAGGCTCTACGGTAAAAACCATATTTGCCTCCATAGGTTCGGTCAAAATTCCATAATCGTGCGTATCAAGTCCCATGTGATGAGAAGTTCCGTGCATAAAATATTTTTTATAAGCTGGCCAATCCTTATCTTCATTTGCAATATCTTCATCCGTAATTAAACCAAGGCCTATTAATTCTTTGGTCATCAATTTACCTACCTCTACATGATAATCAGCCCAAATTGTTCCAGGAACAAGCATTTTGGCTGCCGCATTTTTAACTCTTAAAACCGCGTTATACACCTCTTTTTGTCTGTCGGTAAATTTTCCAGAAACAGGCACACAACGTGTCATATCACTCGAATAATTCGCATATGCCGCACCAACATCCATTAATATTACATCACCAGCCTTGCACTTTTGGTTATTTTCAATATAATGCAAAACATTTGCATTATACCCACTAGCAATAATAGGTGTGTACGCAAAACCATCCGCTCTATTACGTAAAAATTCATGAGCAAAATCAGCTTCTAATTCATATTCCCAAACACCTGGCTTTGTCGATTTTAAAATTCTACGGAATCCTTTATTGGTAATATCACATGCTTTTTGAATCAAATCAATTTCTTCAGATTCTTTAATAGATCGTAATCTTTGTAAAATAGGTTGACTTCTCAAATAGGTATGAACAGGATAGTCTTTTTTTATTTTTTTGATAAAACGAGCTTCTCGAGTTTCAGTTTCAATAGAAGCACGGTAATGTTCATTTGTATTAAGATATACACTCTCGGCTTGTGTCATTAACTCAAACAAAACTTTCTCTAAATCTTGCAACCAATAAACCGTCTTAATTCCTGACGTTTCAAAGGCTTTTTCTTTGGTTAACTTTTCTCCTTCCCAAACAGCAATATGCGCATTGGTTTCTTTTAAAAATAAAATTTCTTTATGTGAATCTTTTGGCGCATCTGGAAAAACAATCAATATACTTTCCTCTTGATCAACACCACTCAAATAAAAAATATCTCGATGTTGTGCAAAAGGCAGAGTACTATCGGCACTTATAGGATAAATATCGTTCGAATTAAATATTGCCATCGCATTCGATTTCATCTTAGAAGCAAATTTCTTTCTGTTTTTAACAAACAAGTTTTTATCAATTGGTAGATATTTCATAATTCCATTAATTTTTTGTAAAATTAAAATAATTTGTAAGTTTACCCTTAAAAAGTTTCCTCAAATTATTTCACTATGAAAAAAACCAAACTCGTATCTTTTGTTTTTCTATTTATTGGACTTCTAACCTATAGCCAAAGTTTGATGTTTGAAATACCCATAAAGGAACAAATAGATAAGTCTTCACAAATTATTGAAGGAAAAGTGATAGCAAAAAAATCTTTTTGGGACACAAATCATCAAAATATTTATACCGTTCAAACTATTGAAGTCTATAAAATTTTTAAAGGAGAAAAATTAAAAACCATAGAAGTTATTACTCCAGGTGGTGTGATTGATTTCAAATCTCAAATTGTAAATCCAAGTTTAAAATTGCGTATTGGAGATATTGGAATCTTTATGTTAACATCTAACCCAAAGTCTTTAGCATTAAAACCCAATTCAAATACAGTTGCATTTAAACCATTTAGTTCTAAACAAGGTTTTTATCGTTACAATTTAGTAAGCAATATTGCGGCAAACCCATTTAAAGTTCGAAATGGTATAAAAACAAATTTTTACACCGAGTTAGAATCTCATTTAAATCAAAAATTTCATTCAATTCGAGAATTTAACGTGGAAAATGAAGTGCTTTTATCAAAAAAATCTTCCTCCAAACGTATGATGTCAGTATCTTCTATAAGTCCAGTGTCTATTTCTGCAGGAACAGCATCTGCGCTAACAATAACAGGAACAGGATTTGGAGCAACACAAGGCACTGGAACAGTAAGTTTTCCAAACCCCGATGATGGAGGGGCTACTTTTGTGGCAGCACTAAACTCTCAAACCATAAGTTGGTCTGATACTGAAATTCAGGTAGAGGTTCCTAGTGATTCTGGTACAGGGCAAGTGCAAATTACACCCGATGGAGGAAGCCCAATGTTGTCACAAATACTTACTATAACTTTTTCTGTTCTAAATTTAAACTATGATTTTGATGCTGATCCTATTGATGAAAATATAGTAGCCAGCCCAACTAGACATGTTGATAGAAATGGAACTGGTGGATATACGTGGCAAATGCAAACAGATTTTGATGCGAATACAGCTGCTAAAGAATCTTTTATTAGAGCTTTTGATAGTTGGAAGTGCGAAACAGGAATCAATTGGACCTTAGGGTCTGTTACTACTGTTGATGTTATTAGCAATGATGATATTAATATTATTCGATTTGATAATGGGTCTTTACCCGCAGGTGTTTTAGGGCGATGTACATCAAGATATGCTGCTCAATGTCTTATCCCTAATAATATTGTTTATTGGTATGTTGAAGAAATAGACATTGTATTTAATGATGATACCAACTGGAATTATGGCCCAGCCGCCCCAGCTTTTGTTCAATATGATTTTGAAAGTGTAGCGTTACATGAATTAGGGCACGGTCATCAATTAAATCATGTAATAAATTCTGTTGATGTTATGCATTATTCAATAAGCAATAGCATTAGTAAAAGAACTCTAAACACAAACAATATTAATGGAGCTGCCAATGTACACGCAAGAAGCATTCAAGATTTCTCATGCTCGCCAACTGGTTACACTCAAATGATTGCATATAGTTGCCCAACAACCAGTATTAATGATTATTTATTAGCCCAAGGAACCTCAGTTTTTCCAAACCCTACTACAGGGGCATTATTTATAAATAATAGTTCATCATTTGAATTGCAAAAAGCTATAATTTTTGATAGTGTTGGAAGATTTCTTTTCAGCACTGACATACATGACTTTAAAAGAACTAAAATAATAAATGTCAATACATTATCACCAGGAGTATATTTTATTAACTTAATATCCGAGAATGCTGCTATCACAAAGAAATTTTTAGTGGAATAAGTGAGTAGGTCTTATTGTAATTCAATGCTTTTTAAATTGAATCTAAATAATTTAAAAAACAATCAAATCATTTTTAAGAGGCAAAAGGAAACTGTATCTTTGTTCAACTTTAACAAACACATATTTAGAATGAGTGGAATCTTATCTTCCTCAATAGCAAGAAAAGTGTCGATGGCACTTTCAGCGTTTTTCTTAATGTTTTTCCTTTTACAACATTTTGCAATAAACATTTTATCCGTCTTTAGTGGCGATTTATTTAATGAGGTTTCTCATTTTATGGGTACAAATGCCTTAGTTCAATACGGAATACAGCCTATATTAATATTTGGAGTGGTTTTTCATTTTGTAATGGGGTTCATTTTAGAAATTAAAAACACCAAAGCAAAAGGCGTAAAATATGCTAAAAACAACGGAGCTTCAAACTCTACTTGGATGAGTAGAAATATGATTCTATCTGGAATGGTCATATTGGCGTTTATTGTGTTGCATTTTATCGATTTCTGGTTCCCAGAGATAAACACCAAATTTATTCAAGGAGATTGGAGTGGAATGCATGATGGTGAATTAAGGTATTTTCACGAACTTCAACATAAGTTTCTAAGTCCGTTACGCGTTGGTGTATATTGTCTTTCTTTTGTATTCTTAGCCTTACATTTATTACATGGCTTTAATTCGGCATTCCAATCAATGGGTGCGAATAATAA
>Ga0256845_1003506_pt1 | contig 10585 bp, 6 predicted proteins | sample RiftiametaG_FD_189101 | JGI IMG/M metagenome (GOLD analysis project Ga0256845, IMG submission 189101) | Tube worm associated microbial communities from hydrothermal vent at the East Pacific Rise, Pacific Ocean - Riftia | ecosystem: Host-associated > Annelida > Integument > Unclassified ... | reverse complement strand
TCTATGATGCAAAATGTTGATAAGACTCAATTTATGGATGAGTACTTAATGAGTTCTCAAAAGGTTGGTCCAACCATCGCAGATGATATTAAGAAAGATTCATTGATGTCTATTGTATTCTCATTAATTATCATTTTCTTATACATTGTATTTAGATTTAAGAAATGGCAATTTGGTATGGGAGCATTGGTTGCATTATTTCATGATGTATTATTAGTACTTTCATTGTTCTCATTATTGTATGGTGTTTTACCTTTCTCTTTAGAGATAGATCAGGCATTTATTGCTGCTATTTTAACAGTGGTAGGTTACTCTATAAATGATACGGTGGTTGTATTCGATAGAATTAGAGAGTACTTAGGACTGCATAAAAAACAAGAGATGAAAGAAGTAATAAACAATGCATTAAATAGTACGTTGAGTAGAACAGTTAATACATCGTTAAGTACAATTTTTGTATTGGGAATGATTTTCTTCTTTGGAGGTGAAGTAATTAGAGGATTCTCTTTTGCATTATTGATTGGTGTAATTGTAGGAACATATTCTTCTTTATGTATAGCATCTCCAGTAATGTATGATTTCGTAAACAAGAAATCAGATAAAAAATAAAAGAGATTAAGTTATTAAAAAGCTCTGATAGAAATATCAGAGCTTTTTTGTTTTAGAAAAGTTATCACTACAAATTTCTTCCATTCAATCTCAACAACCAACTTAATAACAAATAGTTTACTGTTATTTTTTTGATGCAGAGGCAACGTTTTACGTATTTTCACGTATAACTGTAGAAACTTATGTAGTAATCTTCGGGATTCGATATAAATTATAAGAAACAGCTTCCATTAAATTGGTGGGAATGCATTTTTTTAGTTAACTTTGCCGATCGATAGATGGTGATAAAATATCTTTCAATCGAGTTTTAGTACCGATAGTTTGTTAAAAACAGCTTATAAAGCTATTAGTGAAAATAAATTAAAAGAATTAATATGAAAAATAGTTTTGATTTTAATATCATGAAACGATTAATTATTTGTTTTGTTTTTAGTTCGATTTGTTTTTCAAGTTCTGCTCAATTACTAAAAATTCAAGGATATGAATTTTATTACCCAAATGGCTCTATATGTATTAATCCTAATACTTGTGGTGTTGAAGGAGGAAGTGTCTATTTAAGGGTTATGTATGTTAATAGTGTTAATTACTGTGGGAATGGAACTACGTGGGCACATACTATTCAATTACCTTATGGACTTAAATTTCCTAGTGGGAATCTCGTGGACAATATAGGGAATAGCTTGGATTGGGGTGCAGCAGGTTTGCCATCTGCAACGAAACTAAGTTCAAGAAAAGCTAGAATTACTGGACAAGATATGCCTTGGGGTTATACAGTTGCAGATGTCTATATTAAGGTAAATGTGTTGTCAACATATGATCCAAATAATTGGTGTATTCCTAATGTATATTGGGTAGGGAAATACCGCTATAATGTAGGAATAGATTACAATACTTGTGTTGGACCTGTTTGTTTAACAAATATAGCGTATCCTCCTAATGCTGGTATAGATTGTCCTTTAACAATATGTGAAGGAGAAACTGTAACATCAACACAATTGTTTAATACATTATTAGGAACACCAGAAACAGGAGGAGTATGGAGTCCAACTCTAGCTGGAGCTGGAACCTACACCTATACAGTATCTGCAGGTTCATGTCCAAATGCAACAGCACAAGTAGTAGTAAGTGAGCAAGCAGCGCCTGATGCAGGAATAGATTGTCCTTTAATAATTTGTGAAGGAACAACATTAACTACAACACAATTATTCAATTCATTATTAGGAACTCCACAAGTAGGCGGAGTATGGAGTCCAGCTTTATCCGGAGCAGGAACATATACTTATACGGTATCTGCAACAAGTCCATGTATAGCAGATGTAACATCACAAGTAGTAGTAAGTGAACAAGCAGCACCGAATGCAGGAGCAAACTGTGTATTAACGATATGTGAAGGAGAAACAGTAACATCACCAGCATTATTTGGAGCATTATTAGGAACTCCACAAGTAGGCGGAGTATGGAGTCCAGCTTTATCCGGAGCAGGAACATATACTTATACAGTATCTGCAAGCCCATGTACAGGAGATGCAACAGCACAAATAGTTGTAAGTGAGCAAGCAGCACCTGATCCAGGAAAAAACTGTGTTTTAACAATATGTGAAGGAGAAACAGTAACATCACCAGCATTATTTGGAGCATTATTAGGAACACCAGAAACAGGAGGAGTATGGAGTCCAATTTTAGAAGGAGCAGGAACATATACTTATACAGTATCTGCAACAAGTCCATGTACAGCAGATGCAACAGCACAAATAGTTGTAAGTGAACAAGCAGCACCGAATGCAGGTGTAGATTGTCCTTTAACAATATGTGAAGGGGAAACATTAACATTAACACAACTGTTTAATACCTTATTGGGAACGCCACAAACAGGAGGAGTATGGAGTCCAGCTTTATCCGGAGCAGGAACATATACTTACACAGTATCTGCAACAAGTCCATGTACCGGAAATGCAACAGCACAAGTAGTTGTAAGTGAGCGAGAAGCACCTGATGCAGGAGTAAATTGTGTTTTAACAATTTGTGAAGGAGCAACAGTAACATCACCAGCATTATTTGGAGCATTATTAGGAACACCAGAAACAGGTGGAGTATGGAGTCCAGCTCTAGCAGGAGCAGGAACATATACTTACACAATATCTGCAACAAGTCCATGTACAGCAGATGCAACAGCACAGATAGTTGTAAGTGAGCAAGCAGCACCTGATGCAGGTATAGATTGTCCTTTAACGATATGTGAAGGAACAACATTAACTACAGGACAATTATTTAACACATTATTAGGAACACCAGAAACAGGAGGAGTATGGAGCCCAACTTTAGCCGGAGCAGGAACATATACTTATACAGTATCTGCAACAAGTCCATGTACAGGGAATGTAACAGCACAAGTAGTTGTAAGTATAGAAAATATCAATGTAGATGCAGGCTCTTATAATTCTCTAATTCATACCAGTAGTCCAATTACAGTTACAGGTTTCCCAACAGACTCTAATGGGGCATGGTCTGGCAGTGGAATCTCAGATAATGGAAATGGAACTGCTAATTTTAATCCATCCGGATTAAGTTATTCTATTCCTTTATTCTATACATATACATCAACTAATGGATGCGTTTTTATAGATACTACAATTATAGAAGTTGAGTTGAATAATGTTTTAAAAGTAAAAGTCTTTTTACAAGGACCTTTAAATGGAACTGGAACTTTAATGAATACTGCATTAAATTCAGGGCACCTTTTACCAGGACAAGATGTTCAAGGAAGTAACTTTTTTGGTATAGGTACTAATACTCCTATAGGACAGCCTTACAATGTAGCTCCTTGGAATTATAATGGAACTGAAGGAAACCAATATGGAGAAAATATTACTAATCCAGGTTCTCAACCATATGCCAGTACGGTAGTTGATTGGGTATTAGTTTCTGTAAGAGAAACGAATACATTAGCGGCAAGTGAAATATTTAAAACGGCTGCTTTATTACATAATGACGGAAATGTTGAGTTTTTAACTCCCATCCCGTCTTTTAATTCAGGAATAGATCATTATATTGTTATAGAACACAGAAACCATTTACCAATTATGTCTAATGCAATACAAATTGTAGGAGGAGAATTGAATGTAGATTTTACTTCTTCTGATTCTTGGATTCAATTAATCTTTGGGTTCCCTTCTGGAAAAGGTCAAAAATCAATTCCTAACTGTAGTGTTTATGCAATGTTAGCGGGTAATAGTCATGCGAATCCATATAGCGAAGAGAATTTTATAAACTCTAATGATGGTGTGAATTATGATCAAGCTTTTAATAAAAGTTATATATACATACCATCAGATTATAATCTTAGTGGGGCAGTGAATAATTTAGATAAATTTTATATCATTTATAATTTCAACTTATTTACTTTACTCCCACATTAATCGAAAAAGAAACTATTTTTTGCCATAGACAAAATAATAAAAAATAATAATTATGAAACTACTAATATTTCCCTCGTTATTCTTCTTACTGTTAAGTTCGCTAACGACTGTGGCCCAAAGTACAGTGACATTAAGTATTGAGGAAGTCGGTTTAGCGCCTAGTTGCGGTGTTGTCTCTGATTGTGCAACTAACACTGTATCTTATAATATAATTGGTACACCTTCTGCAGATTTAGTTGGTAGTAGAGTAGAAAGTTATATTTTAGGAATAAATTCTGGGATACTTGCTGCTCCTTTTAATGATCCCGTTTCTTTAAGCATTGCATCCGAAGCACCATGTATTATACAGGGCATACAAAATAACAATCCCGTTTCAGATTTTATCCTAGCAGTTGGACTTACGGCTCCTACCAATATTGGTTTATTAGTTGCTGGACCAAATGTGTTACACACATTTACTGTAACGTATGCTAATTTAATAGAATTAGCTGCAGCTGAACTTAAAATAATGGCTACTGAACCAGCTCCTTTGAATACTTTTAATTCAGAATTAAGATTAGATTCTGCTCAAACAGGCAACAATATTATTATTACATTAACAGACGCAAGTTTTACACCAGATGCATCTAATACCTCTTGTTTTACATTGCCAATAACCTTGGTAGATTATACAGTAAAAGCAGTAGCGAAAACATCAAAACTAAACTGGACCACTGCTACAGAAATAAACAATGACTACTTTACAGTAGAAAAATCTATTGATGGAAAAGATTGGACGCTTTTTGCTAATGTAAAAGGATCAGGAAATTCATCGAATGAGATAAACTACGAATTAACAGATAGTCAACCATTCTTAGGAACTAATTATTACAGATTAAGTCAATACGATTTTAACGGAGATATGGAGATTTTAGGCATAAAAGCAGTTCAATTTAATAATGAGCAATTGGATATTACGATTCATCCCAACCCTGTTGTCGATAAATTAACAATTAGTATTGGTAGTGAACTAGGTATTGAAGAATGTATTTTATACAATAACGTAGGAAGAAAAGTGAAATTGATACGAATAAATAGTCCACAAACTAAAATAGATATGTCTGACTTAATTAAAGGAATTTATCATTTACAAATAAGTGATAAACATTTCAAAATTATGAAGAACTAGCTTTAGTTGCCAGAAACTGGTTAAATTATTGAAAAACTCTGATATTTTTATCAGAGTTTTTTTGTTTCATAAATTGTCATCCTGAGCAGAGATGAAGGATAGATAATTTCTTACATTTGCTATCATTATAAGTAATATAAGATGAAAACCATATTATTATTCGGAATGCCAGGAGGAGCAGAGCTATTTTTTATAGTTTTAGTAATAATTATGCTTTTTGGTTCTAAAAAAATACCAGAGCTGGCTCGTGGTTTAGGTAAAGGAATACGTGAAATTAAAAATGCAACAGGAGACATTCAGAGAGAAATAAGAGAAGGAGCGAGAGATATCAATAATATTAAAGATAAAGTTGATGTGGAGAAACAAGTGAAAGATTTGATCAAGGATGATAAAGAAAAAAAAGAGTCATCAGTTGATAGTTCTCAATCTTCTGGTGATAATCAAGAAACTACTAACTCAGAACCCAAAACTCAGAACTCAATACCTAATTCACAAACAGTTAAAAGGAAAAATCCTTACGCTAAAGAAGAACCTAAAAATACTTCAGAAGAAGTTTAATGGAATACGTTTTACTAATAGGAGGGCTTATTATTTTAATAATAGCTGGAGAAGCTCTAGTTAGAGGTGCTGTAGGTGTCGCATTAAAATTTAATATCCCTACTTTAGTTATTGGTATGACGATTGTTTCTTTTGGAACATCGGTACCAGAGTTATTAGTTAGTTTACAGGCAGCTTTAGACGGCCATCCAGAGTTAGCAATAGGAAATGTAATAGGATCGAATATCGCGAACCTAGCACTAGTATTAGGGATAACAACAATGATACTTCCCATTACGGTTAAACGTGTTACTACAAGAATAGATTGGTCCATTTTAATGGTGACAACAATCTTATTTTTCATTTTTATATTAAATGGTAATATCGAATGGTATGAGGGTTTAATTTTTACGATTGGAATCATTGCTTTTAATTTCTTTATGTTTTGGAAATCAAAAAAAGAAAGTAAAAAAGAAGATGTCGAGCTTGATTTTGAGAAAGAAGGAGTTAAATCTTCAAAATTATTATTTAATATATTTTTAATAATTGCAGGTTCAATCGGTTTGGCATTTGGTGCTAAATGGTTGTTAAAAGGAGCAATAGATATTGCTTCAAACTTTGGTGTTAGCGAACATGTTATTGGTGTTACCATTGTTGCGTTTGGAACAAGTGTTCCGGAGCTAATAACCTCAATTATGGCTGCAATTAAAAAAGAAACAGATATATCTGTAGGGAATTTAATAGGCTCTAATATTTTTAACATTTTAGGAGTTGTCGGAATTACGGCCTTAGTAAAAGAAATACCTGTTTCTATGCAAGTAATAACCAATGATATTTATTGGGTATTAGGAATTTCTTTTTTAGTATTTCCATTAATGATAATAGGCTATAGAATCAATAGAGTTAAAGGTTTTCTGCTTTTTTCAGCTTACTGTGTTTATATTTATTTTGTGGTATCATAGTTGGTTAATCACTAATTATTTAATTTCGATATTAAATACAGTTAATTGAGAATATACGTATCAATATTATTTTTTTTATTTTTTGTTGATTTATCAGCTCAGCAAGGAGTTGATGATGTTGATTATAAATATGACAAATTATTTCTTGAGGGGCTTGTTCAGGAAAAAATTGATTCATTTAGAGAAAGTAAAAACCTTCCAATATTTCAGAAAGATGCCATTTTAGATCTTGCAGCAGAAGACCAAACATTTTACATTTTAAAAACAGGAAGGGTTGATCATAAACAACCTTCATCAAAAAAAAGCACACCATTTAAAAGAGTATTATTTTATGATGGAATGCATGGAATTGTAGGTGAAAACTATTTTAAATTAATTGTTGACACTTATATTAAATTACCTGGAGAATCGAAAAAAACAAAGCTAAAATCTTATGATAATGTTGCCAAAGCAATTGCTCAAAATTGGATAAATACGAAAGATGGTGCTGCAATTATAAGTAACGATAAGTACGTTAGTTATGGTATTTCAATTATTTTAGAAGAGGGAGAAGATAAAAAAATATTGGTTGCCACTCATGTTGTAGGTTCTCAACCTTTTGTTTTGCCAGAAGGGGTAAAACCAATGAGGGATGATTTTGGAATTCTACCTTACGATAAAACAAAGTGTGCAGAGATTGATAAGAAATACTCTTACCTGCCATATTTAATGTCTAATAATATTGAGTTTAAGAATGGGGAAATCTATTTTTATTATCATGATTTAGAACTATTAAAAAAAGTATTAAACGGACCTGGAGACGGAATTGCTTTGGATATTATTGATAGAAATCAATTTAATTGCGGTGAAGGAAATAAAGAATATCCTTCTGAGGTGCATAAAGGTGTATTGTTAAATCCTATTTCAAAAGCTCAATTATTTGGAAAAAATGAATTTAAAAAAGGCAATGAATTATTGGTTTCATTAGGCCCAATTCCAACATACGTTGATACCAATAATGTAGAGTTCAATATTTTGATCTTAAAAAATAATTGTTTGTGTCAGACTATTGGTTACAATAGTTTAGGGGGTAAAAATTTAAGATCTTTAGATTTAAATTTCATGTTAGATACGTTGGCTGTTAGTAGTAGGTCAGATTCTGTTATGAATCAATTAACATTTACAGTTCCATTTGAGTTAAATAAAGCAGCGTACAACAGTGCAGATTTAAAACCTTTTTTAGATTCATTAAGTTTAAATAGGTTTAGTTTAAAACGAATCGAAATTGTTGCTTATTCATCTTTAGATGGTAATATAAAAGGGAATAAAATATTACAAGAAAAAAGAGCAAATAGTATTTTAAAAGTCATTAAGAAGTACAAGCTGCAAGATGTTGAAACGAAAATTACCACCAAAGAAAATTTTGAAGGGTTTTATGAATCTATTAAAGGATCTCCTTATGAAGAAGAACTAGTAAAGCTATCACAAGAAGAATTAAGAAGTTTTATTAATTCTGATAGTTTAAAATATGATTTAGAGCCTTATTTAGCAAGCCAACGAAAAGCAGATATTACACTAATAGTAGAAAAAGTATTTATGGACGAATCGCTTTTTGGAGTTTTACCAGAATGGTTTAAGAAGGCTCTAACTGAAAAGGATTTTGGAAAAGCAAAAGTGTATCAATCGGTAATGCTTAAAAATATAGAGAATGGTAATATTGGGAAAGATAAAATTTTGGATATAAAAATTCCACATTCAAAAGAAACAGTTCCATTTATTAATAATCAAATAGCATTAAGGTGGTATTCATCTAAAACAAATAATAAGGATAGTTTAAATCGATTTTTGCTTCGCGAAATTGAAATACAAATGGTTATAGATCCTACAAACGAATTTTTGCGTTACAATAAAACGGTTTTAAGATTATTAATTTTTTCAAATAATTATGCTTCAGAACCAGATCCTAAAGTGTTGCTTCGAGAAATTAGAGCATTAGGTAATACGAGTATCGAAAAATGGATGATTAACCGTTTAGTATTAAATTATAATATTATTTCTGCCGATTATTATTATGATAATAAGAAATTTAGAGAAAGAGAAAAAGCATTAAAAAGTGTGAAGAGTACATTGTTTTCATCTAAGTTAGATAGAGATCAAAGTTTAAGAATTGCAAATTATTTTATGTTTCAATTAAAAATTTATTGGGCTATAGAAATAATGAAGCCTTTTGCTTTAAAGGAAAATGTCGATGAAGATTTTTTATATACATTTTTAACAGTTGCCATTTTTGATAAAGAAAAAGTGACAGAAAAAGAATTGGTTGGTTTTATGAAAAAAGCCAAAAAATTGAATAAAGAACGTTTTTGTAATTTGTTTGGGTTTCCTAGTATGAGTTTTCAAAACTTAAAAAGTCTTGAAGTGAAAAAATTGTATTGTGAATCTTGTAAACAATAATTTTATATATTGTACTGGTTATCAGATTCAAATATCTATAAATTTTCAATTAAATATGACATTCAAAAAGAACAATAAAAAGATAATTAGTGCTTGGACCATGTACGATTGGGCAAATTCGGTTTACCCATTAGTTATTACTTCTGCCATTTTTCCCATTTTTTATGAAGCAACTACCAATGAAACAATTACGTTTTTTGGAGTTGATTTTGTTAATACGGAGTTGTATTCTTATGTAATTTCCTTATCTTATTTAATTGTGGCATTTTTATCTCCGTTGTTGTCTGGTATTGCAGATTATTCAGGGAATAAAAAAAGCTATATGCGTTTCTTTTGTTATTTAGGAGCATTATCATGTATGAGTTTTTATTTTTTCGATGCAGCACATATTGAAATAAGTATGGTTTCTGTGCTGCTAGGGAGTATCGGTTTTTCTGGAAGTTTAGTGTTTTACAATGCCTATTTACCAGAGATTGCTACAGTAGATTTACATGACAAAGTAAGTGCAAAAGGTTTCTCAAGAGGTTATATAGGTAGTTCAAGTTTACTTATTATCTGTTTGCTGTTAATTATGGTTTTAAAAGTTCCTGCAAAATGGGCTTTTGTGCTAACGGGTTTGTGGTGGATAGGATTTAGCCAAATTACATTTAGAGGATTACCAAGTAATATATACAACCATAAACCAACAGGAAATAAATTGACTAAAGGTTTTGGAGAATTAAAAAAGGTATGGAAACAAATGTCGGGCAACAAGAGTTTAAAACGTTACCTAGCTGCATTTTTCACATATAGTATGGGAGTACAAACCATTATGCTAATGGCAGTTTTTTTTGGAACTAAAGAAATATCTTGGGTAGAAGGGGAGATGGAAACAGGACTGATTATTAGTATTTTGGTAATACAATTTATTGCCGTTGCAGGAGCTTATTTAATGGCTTTTATTTCTAAGAAAATAGGAAACATTAAAACCTTAGGAATTGTAGTGTTTATTTGGGCAATCATTTGTATTGTAGCGTATACTTTTGTTTATACACCATTACACTTTTATTTAATTGCAGCAGCCATTGGTTTTGTAATGGGAGGGATTCAATCCTTATCACGTTCTACTTACTCTAAACTATTGCCAGAAACTGAAGACCATACTTCGTACTTTAGTTTTTATGATGTACTTGAGAAAATGGGGATTGTTATCGGAACTTTCTTTTTTGGATTTATTGAAGGAATGTTCAGTATTAGAGAATCGGTATTAATGCTCATCGTATTTTTTATAATAGGGTTTATACTTTTACTAAGAGTTCCTAAAACAGAAGCATTGAAAGGTGCAGCGGAAATCTGGACTTAGTACTTTTGACAGGAGAGTTTAGAACAGCCTACTAAGCATAGATTTAATAATTTTATGTTTATGAAGAAAAGATATTTTACAAAAGAGTTTAAATTAAATGCCGTTTCCTTAGCTCAGG